>FWPV01000087.1_pt1 | contig 315039 bp, 326 predicted proteins | sample 2228371 | NCBI WGS metagenome assembly FWPV01 (sample SAMEA103939776, study PRJEB20133) | metagenome | reverse complement strand
TGGCAAGAAGGATACGTATATCACTCCGAATTCTTTTATTCCTCCCCACCAAAAAGTGATATTTCTAAAGAAAAGAAAATCAGGAGATGTTAATATAAAAATATTATTTAATATTTCTTGTGGAGAAAGAAAATTATCTCTTGAGTGGAAAATCCAAAACTGTGGATATACAAAATATAGAATTAATGGAATAAACATTAATGATAGTATTTTTAAAATGTAATTTCTCATTTTATGCATTAACAAAAAAATCAACAAACAGAAAAAAAGTGCGTTATTTACTTGAGAAAAAATTCTTCCTTGTTCTATAGCCCATGGCAATACTGCCATTATCCAAACCGATAACAAAATCCATTTAAACCTCAAATTAAATTTGACTAGTAGTGTAAACAAAAGAAAAATACTACCTATACTCAAAAAAGCACTTATGTAACGGGCTTGAATAAGTGAATTATTAAGAAGCGGCGGCAGTTCTTTTATAAATAAAAAACGAGAAACTACAATAAAAATAATGATTAGGGAAAAAAATATTTTAGTTCGCACAGGTCTATAATTTATTCCTCCCTATTTTCAAAGCTGGAGCACCATCAAGATAATAAATAGTATAAAGAATTTCACTATCAGGAGGAAAATCTTCACTTGTCCCAACTAATAATAATTTTTTATTATCTTTTAATTGTTTATAATCAAAATTTTTAAATTCGTATTTGTCAAAATGATTTCTCTCGTCAGCAAAGCCACCAGAAACAGTTCCCCCTTCAGTTAGATATTTCTGTGGATCATATTTAGAGTAAAAAAGCCAAAAAATATAAGGCATATCTACTTTTAAAGATACTATTACTTTATCGTAATCTTTTTTTAATCTTTCAGTAATCTCTACTGCTTCTTCTCTCCCATACATCCAATTTTTTGAAAGTTCCAGATTGGTATGTACATAATATTGATGTAAATAGAAGCTATTATTAATTACAAAAAACAAAGAGATAGCCGTAATAAAACTAAAAACAACCCATCTAGATTCGCTGCTAATAATCCGTAAAACAGTAAATAAACCAATTGCCGTAATAACCTGAAAAACAGGAAGAAAAAGTTCTGTTCTTACTGCATGAGGAGCTTCTCTGGTAACGGCATTAGGAATTGGAACAAATAATAACCATAAAAGTAAAATTATCGTGTAACGATTAAGCCCTTTAAATAAAATAAAAATCAACCCCGTGAGTAGAAACGGTAATTCCCAAATGTATAAAAGACCAAATCCTGGTGCATGATGCAAAGGAGCATCTCCTTTTATAAACAAGTACTCAAACCCAAAATTGGAAATATAATTATTAAATGCCTTTCTTAAAGTGTCATAATCCAGAAAAATCAGTCTTTGATTGTGAAAAATCTTGCCAGCCAGTTCATAACCGGCATTTTTATCAAATATCCGTTTTTCTAAAAAAATCCGCGGTAGATCTTTCTCATCAAGATATCTGGCTCCAGGATCAAAGATGTTCGTTGCTTTAAAACGAATTTGAGCATCAGCGGAAGTTAAAATTGGGATAAAAAAAATGAAAAAAACTCCAAAAATAGCAAAAAATGACAAAACATATTTTTTTCCTGGCAAATGTCTATTAAATAAAATAAATAAAGAAACCATAAGAAGTGGGGCTACTATTCGTGTACTGTGATAGGAAAATAAATCCAAGCCAAAAAGAAAAGCTGATAAGATAAAAAATCGCGGTTTACTAAGCCCTGCTAAAAATGCACTAACTGCAGCTACGGTAATAAAAACAGAAACATTTACTTCAAAAGCTGCGCGACTAAACTGCAAATGCCAAGGCGAAACAGCCAATAAAAATGAAGCCAGAAGTGCTACTATCATTGCTTCTTTTCTTTTTATTATTGGTATTTTAGAAACTATCAAAAAAGTTAAATAAAAAGTCGCAATTACTGTAAGAATTCCAAAAAAGGCAGACGGAAATCTCACAGCAAAAGCATTGAGTCCGAATAAACTTACAGATGGGATCGTGATATATTCATAAATTGGCGGTTTATAGTCATCTAAAGATCTAAAAGTTAGCGGTAGAAATTGTCCAAATTGATCTCTTCCTGTCTTTAAAATTGAATAAGCATCATAACCTAAAGCTACTTCATCCCATTCCAAACCAATCGGTGTTTTACCCAACTGATATAACCTTAAAATTACAGCAAGAAAAACAGTTAGAATTATCAGAAATTTTATCCTATTCATTAAAAATATTTTAGCACAGTAATAAGCTAAACTAAAAATTCACAAAAGATAATTATTAAGTATTTCCCTGTCAGATTTTTTACTTAATCTAAAATTATGAAATCGATGCAGTATGGCTTTGGGGGAAAGAATTAAAGCTTTTACAAAACCATAAATAAAGGCGAAATCACTGGAAATTAAAGCTTTCAATAAATAATAAGGAAGATAAATAAAATGTTCCAATAAATATAAAATATCAGTAATATTTAACCAAACAAACAATATCTGATTACGATAGGCAATGACTTTAATTTTTGTTTCTGGATATAATTTTCTGATTGCTCCACGCTCATGTCTGTGCACAACTATACTTTTAGGTTCAAACAATATCTTATAACCTGCTTTTTGTGCCCTGTAAGAAAGATCAATATCTTCCCAATAAAACGGGTCATAAATTTTATCCATACCTCCTAATTTCTCCCAGAGATCCTTACGAAAAATAGAAGCTCCTCCTCCAGCCCAAAGAGTATTATGTTTGTTAATTTCCCCCCGTTTATGAATAAGAAATCCTCTTTCAAATTTACCAATACCTCTACCACGAAAAACTATTTCTCCGTTTTCTTCGCTTTTTTCAAGACAAGAAACAGCAAATACTTTTATATCCTTAAAATGAGGCAAAAGATGGGTTAACAAATCTTTTGCCGGAGAAACATCATGATTAAGAAGTAAAATCAACTCACCAGAAGCATGTTTTACTCCTTCATTCACTGTAGAAGCAAAACCTTCATTTTTGCTTTTTTGGATAACGATTACATTTGGGAATTTATTTCTTAAAACGTCTACACTATCATCATTTGATGCGTCATCTACAACAATCACTTCTTCTCCTTTAGCCATTGCTAAAACTGAAGGTAAATTTCTTAACAACTCTACCCTGCCATTATAGTTTGGAATTACCACAGTTATTCTCATATAAAATCTATTTTGAATTCCACTGTGTGTTCACCAGCGGGTACAATTACTCCCCTTAGAGCAAAATTAACACGCCAAATAGTGTTCTTTTTCCCATCAATATATACCCTCCATGAGGGATAGTAGATATCATTTAGAACCAACAGTTTCTCTTTTTTAGTCTTCGTTTTTATACGGATGTAATTTAAGTCATAAAATTCAATCTCTGCATAATCCTTAACAGTATTATCACTTGGATTGATATTTATATTCTCACTGGATACGGCAACATCACGTAATTTTTCCCCTAAGATAAACATCCTTTCTATTTCTTCCTGCTTATTTTTTGTTTTTTCAATCCGTCCTACAAAAAATATTTTGGGGAAAGCATAGCGATTTTGGTAAAGATAAGTTGTGCCCTCTGATTCAATTAAAACCAATTTTTGATTATCTAGTGGTTCAAGACTCAAGACGTATTTTACACCCAAAAGGTCAGTGATAAAATTTTCAAAATTTATTGGGGTAATTATTCTGTTAAAAGAAGCAGGAGTAATATCTGGTTTATTTCTCTCCCAAGAAGCTACTAATTGATTATAAGAAAGAAGATACAAAGGATCATAACCAGAAACATCCTCCAGATGATAAACAGCGGAAAAATTAGGAGGTAAGATTCTTCTATCAAGCGACATTAAACGAAAATTACCATTTTCTTTCTTTAGAGTATTAATTATTTTTGTAGAGGGAAAAATCCATCCTTTATCACTAAATGGTGTAAATTTCCAAGCAAATCGTAAAAGATCAAAAATAGTAATCAAGAAACAACACAATATAAATAGAAACTTAATATTATTATTTTTTATTTTAAACAAAATAACAGTAATTAATAAAAAAGAAATAAATATTAAAGTAGGCAAAATAATATTTCTTTGACTAATAAATAAATTACTTATAATTTCTCCACTAAAAATTATATTTTTCATAATTATTATTAGCCACAAAGCAAATAAAATTATAAAGAAAGTGATAATCACCACCCAGATTTTTTGGGCAGATCCATACTGCTTACTATTAAAAAGATCAATGAATCGATTAAAACCTAATGCAGATAAAATACTCAAGGAAAAATCAGCAATAAATATAAGTCTTGTCGGCTGACTTGATGATAATAAAGGAATATTAAATAAATAAGGAATTTTGGCTAATGGAGTCGGTAGGGCAAAGATTAAACTTAAAAAAAGAAAAGATCCTAAAAATAGTACTTTTCTATCAAAATGAAAAAAAAGAGCATATAAGGCAAAAATTAAGGGAACTAAACCAATATAACCTATAAATTCTCCATAATTCCAAACTCCCCAGTAATTATTGGTGGCTGGATTGCCGAAAAAATCTGGTGTTATGAATTGAATTAGATTTTGCCATGGTAAAAACCAACCTGACTTAGACCAAAACCCTTGATCAACATTACGAGCGCTTAATAAAATAAATTGAAAAGTTGGTAACCATTGAATAAGAGTAAAAAGAAAAAAAAGTAAATAGCTAATAAGAAAGACGCTCATTACTCTAAATTTATTTTGGGGAAAATTTATGATTTTAGCCAGCAAATAGAAAAAAGAAAATAAAAAACTGTATAAAAAGATCTGTAAATGACCAGCAAAAAATGAAAAAACCAATGAAGAAAGAAAGATTAGTGACCAAAAAAATTTTCTAGAGATAAGCCCTGCGGATTTATTATATTGGAATATTTTTTCAATACACAACAATGTAAGAGGTAACCATAAAACAACGTGTCCGATAGTATTCCATTCTAACCAAGCGATAAAAAAACCGGAGAAAACAAAAGCTAGAGATCCCAATAAACAACTTTCTTTATTTATTTTTAATTGTCTAAGAAACAGATACATAAAAACAGCTCCTAGTAATGATTGAAGGAGTATCAATAATCCCCAAGCTAAATCAAATGAAAGAATAAAAAATAAGATATTAAAAGGATAAAAAGCTGCTGTCTGAAAATTAGCAAGAAGTGGCGTACCAGAAAAAGAATAAGGATTCCATAGTGGCAATTGTCCTTTTTTGAATTGTTCAATAGCTAGTTTCCGCCAAGCATATTGCTGTCTAACCGGATCGGTTATTAAATAATTTTTGAAGGGGACTCCACTTGTTAAATTATTCCAAATAACATCTCTCCAAGGATGATACATCCCTACGATAGTATCCGAAGGTATAGGAATTTTCCCAAAAAGAATAAAGGGGTAAAAAAATAAAACAATTACTCCTATTAAAATAAAAAAATACAGCTTATTTAATAATGTTTTCTTCAAGTTGCGCATAAAATTTTTCATGCGAGTATTTTTTTACAGAATATAAGGCATTTCGAGAAACTCTCTTAAAAAGATCATCATCTACTATTAATTGACAAGTTTTCTTTACTAATTCCTCTTTACTATTCCATAAATAACCATTATAACCGTCTGAAATTATATCCATTTGTCCACCAGCGGCAAAAACCAAAGGTACTTCTCCAGCCGCCATAGCTTCAAGCGTGGTAATTCCAAAATGTTCTGTTCTTTCAGGATACCTTATTACATCTTCACCGTATCCCGTTGCATGCCAATAGATTTTTGCTTCTTGATAAAGTCTTACAAGTTGAACGAAAGGAATATTTGCCATAATTTCTATTGGATAAGTACCAACTTTTGTTTTAAGATTATTAAATATCTTTTTTCCCCCTTCCTCGGTAAGTCCACCAACTATTATTAGCTTCCAACCGTAAAAATGCTGTTTATAATTTTCTTTAAAAATATCAATTAAAACATCATGTTTTTTATTATGTGGATAGGGAAAGAATCGTCCCACCGATAAAATAATGTTTTTTTTCTTTACGTTTTTATTCATAAATTGATCTATATCTATTGAAGGCGATAATATTTTTGCCTCTCGACCTAATCTTTTCTTAATAATTTGCTTCATAAAATTTGAATAGCAGATAATATTCCAACGCAGAAGTTTAAATTGGTTAATTATAGTAGGCTTAGGAATATGAACTGGAGACTGAATAATCATAATATTCTTTTTGGCTAAGGAAAAAGGAATACTTCCGTCGGTCATAAATATAAAAATATCGTAACCAAACAACAAAATATATTTTTTGAGCAAATTTTTATTCTTAATAATTGATTCTGGGGAAAAATTTACTTTCCCAATGTCTAGTCTTAAAAGAGACTGAATCTTTGATTTTAAGGAGGATGACGCAAATAAAAATACGTCATGATTTCTCGATAAACCACAGGCAATATCTAAAAGATATCTCTCACCACCACCTAAAGTTGATAAGTAAGGTGAGTATATGCCAATTTTCATCTGTTTTGTTTTTCCCATAATTTTGCATAAGTAATAAACATACTAAAAGCCTGATAAATACTTTCCACCAAACCCGCGGTACCCATTTTCCAACCAGCATTTTTTATATAAGAATTCCAAAAAGTAGAAAACATAACACTATAAAATCTCCACCAAGTAACTTTTGGATGATTATTTTTATAACGAAGTTGTGCCTCTATTTCTGACCACTCATTTGTTTTACTGACCATTGAGGATAAATCATTGTGTGTAAAATGAAGCAGTGGTGATTTTAAGACACCTATCTCTCCAATCACCATTGGAGATTCATGTAGACTACCACACCAACCCAAAAGAGCATCCTTTTTAATGAGGCGAATCATTTTTTCATACCCAGGCCAACTCTTCCCAAAAAAATAGTTTTTTCGCAATATGGTATATGCAGAAAATTTCCTCTCTTTATCCACTACCTCTTTTATCTCTGAAGCCAAAGATTTAGTAACTTCTTCATCTGCATCTATATATAAAATCCATTTACCCTTGGCTTTTTCTTTACCTATATTTCTCAGGTAAGAAAAATCTAAACCTGCTACTTTATATACTTTTGCTCCTAATTCTTTTGCTATTTGAACTGTTTTGTCTTCTGATTCATTATCTATAACAATGATTTCATCAGTAAAGTCTAATTTTTTTAGACAAGCGGTTATATTTTTTTCCTCATTTTTTGTAATTATTATAGCGGTTAATTTCATAAATTTCCTTTACCCATTTTTCCTAAAAAATAATCTAATACGGCTTTTCTCTGAATTCCATCTTTTAAAATAAGTCTAACGCTATCCAGTATTAACGCCTTTTTTGTTTTTGCCGAAGCATATTTAAATCCAAAATATAACCGATTTCTAAGTTGATAATATATATGCACCGAAGATCCTGGCCTACCAGAGGAAGAGGCGTTTTTATGCCAAAGGAAAGCTCCGGGATAATAATATACCTCAAAACCATTCTTTTTTGCTCTTACAGAATAATCAATATCTTCAAAGTAAAGAAAGTATTTTTCATCAAAAAACCCAATTTTATCCAAAACTTGTTTTTTAATTAGCATACAACAGCCTGTTGCAAAATCAGTTTCTTCTGTATTATCATACTGCCCTTTATCCACCTCATCTACTCCTCTGTGAGAGGCATAAACATTTGCCCAGTCAAATAAACCACCTGCATACCAAATAACTCTTCCTTTTTCTTCTTTTTTATAACGATTATTATGGAATTCACATCCTGGAGCAAAATATATTTTTGGTGATACAAGCCCAAGACAGGACTCTTTTTTTGCGAAATCAACCATTCTGTTTACCAGATTTCTACCTACCAATACGTCGTTATTCAATAAAATCATATATTCGCAACTTTTTTCTAATGCTTTCTTTAATCCTTTATTGATGCTGGCAGAAAAGCCGATATTATTTTCCAAAGTTATAGTTATAAGTTTGGAAAACTGGCTTCTAATTTGAGAAAGAAATTTACTAGAAGTCTCAACTGCTATTAAAATGGTAATATAATCGATTGGAGAAGAATTTTTATATAAACTTTCAAGACATTCATAAGTATCTTTTTCATTTTTATAATGAGGGATGATAACTGCTGTCTTATTCATGAAGGTATAATTTTCTTCTTATTTTCCATACTAAATCTTGAAAAAGATTATGTGGTTTTTTGAGAATGGTAGTCAACAACCAGTATTTTTTCAGCCTGTAATCTTTATCTAAGCATGATTCTGTCTCTTCTAAAGATATTTTCTCTTCCTTAAAGTTATTTAATTCCCACAGCTTAAGATAAACAAGAAGTTCAGAAAAAGACTGCATTAAAGAAAGAGCTAAACCATGCAATCCGTCTTTATATCCTTCCCAAATAAAATATCTGGTAATAAATTCTTTAGTAGGTTTTTCAAATAAATCCTTTGAAGAAAATTTATTATTAGAAAGAAAAAGTTCTTTGGCTGATATAGTAGTGTAACGGTTAAGACGCTCAATGTATTTATCAATACTCTGATAATTATAATGTACAATGCTCAAATCTTCATAAACCTCCACATCTATACCTTTACCTATTGTTAAAGGAACACCATGGATTTTTTCTGTCCATGAAACAGCTCCCTTTTTAAAAAATCTCACCTGATAGTCTGGCCACCAACCTGTATGTTTTATCCATTTGTTAAAAATAATATTTTTTCTAGGTATCCTGTAAAAATCGCCTCTAGGATTTCCTGTTTCCTTTTCTAAATAACGCGAAAGATTTTTAGGTATTTCCTCATCCGCATCCAAGATGATTATCCAATCACCATTAGCCTTTGAAAGGCCAAAATTTCTCGCGGGTTCGACAAAACCGGTATATTCATGCTGAAAAATTTTAGCGTTGTATTCTTTTGCAATACTACAAGTTTGATCAGTTGAACCCATATCTACCAATATGATCTCATCCGTCCACCAAAGAGAGCTTAAACAGCGCCTTATATTCTTTTCTTCATTAAAAGTATGCACTACGGCCGAAATCATAATATTGTAGTACTCTTAATTGTACTATGGTTCAAATAATTTATAAAATAATCACTCACTAAATTAAATATATTTGGTCTATCTATTGTCTTAAACCTTGCTAGCGTTTGATAGGGAAATTTAAAAATTCCCATAAATGGCCATTTTGACCGTATGCCAACTATCCTATCTGATTCATACCAAAAACCTGCGTAATAAACATTATCTATAGAAGAAAAACGGATATCTCCTTTCCATCCATGAGGAGATAATAATTCATATTTTAATAATAAGCTACCTAGTAAATTTTCAGCTTTTTCTTTTAATGTTTCTTTATCAATAATTTCTATAATCGGTTTCATGTCCAATAAAATCATCTTTTGTGTTAAAGTTAAGAAATGATTATTGTTTTTATCATCTAACAAATTAATGATAACTTCGTCTTTGTTTCTTTCGATACTCCCGATTGAAATTTTTTCCATCAATACTTTGCCGTTATGCATCAATAAATCATCTATCACTGCAGGAATTATCCTTTGTAATTTTTGATTAGTATCTTTCTTAAAAGTATCTCTATAAAAAGTGTTTTTGTCATATAATCTAAAATCCATTATCTTCAAATCATCTTTATCTTTTACTAAATTTATTCTGTAAAAATCATTTGAATACCAAAAAGCTAGCATATTAGGATCGTATATATCCTCACCCATCATAAAATAATCAGGAGAAACACTATGAAATGTATTCTCAAAAATACTGGCAAAGTCTTTCATAGTCTGAACAGATACTTTTCTTTTATTTTGCAACTCGGATAAATAATCAATTTGCCTTTGATATTCTGTTTGATATCTATTACCTTCCTGCCCAACCTCTATGCCTACTGTTAAATGTGTCAATGGATTTAATGAGAATAAATAATCATTAATAAGTTTCTTAAAATAAGAACTGTCTAATTTATGATGTCCTATATAATCATTTGCTTGAATACTATAAGTGGAATCTGCCACGTTTAAACCGTATCCTCTAACTAAGTCTCTAGCTGCCCATTGTATCTTTACAACACCAAGCCTATCTTTACCAGATGCTGGGACTAAAGAATTAATTTTTGATGGAAAATATGGCACCCCCCAAGGTTTACCCCATAATCCGTAAGTATCAGTCTGATATTGATCAGCAACCTCTAAAACTGCCTGTATCTTGTATTTCTCTGCTAAGTAGTTTAAGGAAAAAGTATCTATATACCAAGCTCCTACAGAAACAGGATAAAATCCAAAAGTCTTATAGAATTTTTCAAAAACTCGATCGATCATCCTTTTTCGCTCAGGTGGAGAATAACCTGAAAGTAAAACTTTATCTGCTCTTGCCCAATCCCCATCACCGTGTAAATAAGGAACTAAGGAATCATCTGCTAACTTTTCATCTATTTCCAAAAATATTCCTATTTCGTGATTTTGGGGTAAATTTTTAAGCCTATCGAGCACCTCTGCATCATCCAATACCTTATATTGAATAAGCCAAGTAGCTGGAAGTCTATGTTTAGTTATAGTATCTATCTGTTGTTCAAGAAACTTGATATTCTGCCACAAGTCCCTTCCCCTAACTGGATGAACAATTGTAGAATAAGATTTATTCTCTAGAGCATAAATAGAAGTATTAAACGTCAGTAGAAGTAATATATAAAAGAGACCGATAAAAATCTTTTTCATCTTCTCTCTATCTTATCTTTGGTAGATAAGGCAAGATCTCTTTTCTCATCCATAACCAAACAATTAATCCATATACCAAAAGAGCCACAGGCAAAATCATAACTATAACTGCAAGCTCAATGGATTGTTTAAGGGAAAAAAACACTATTAAAAATATAAATAGTGTGCTAATAAATGGCTTATATAAAACAGGGAAAACTCTAAAATTTATAAATCTTTTCATAACAATTATCGGGATAATCCCTGTAAAAGAAATAATAAAAGCTGCTATTGCTACTCCATTATAACCGTAAGCAAATACGAAACTTGGAATTAATATCCAAGTCAAAATTGTCCAAATTATCATAATAATTAACGTAGTTCTTATTTTACCAATAGCATTTAGGGCATTTATTACTGGGCTGGAAAAAGCGGCAAAAAGAGAAGAAAAAGCAAACAGATAAAAAGAAAAAAGTGCTGGCTCCCATTTAGAATATTTAGGAATAACTTTAACAAGAGGATTAATGGAAAAAACCATAAGAATGGTTACAGGAAAAATAAAAAGCGCCAAAAATAAAAAGGATTTTTCTATAGCTTTAGCTAAAATTTTAGTATCTGTCTGAAGTCTAGAGTAAGCAGGAAAGGTAACTCTTATTATGCTATCCATAATGAGTCTTAACGGTGCTTCGGCCCATTTTTTTGCCCAACCAATATAACCAACTTGAGAAAAGGGAAGAATTTTACCAAGAAAAATTGTCATAAGATCATCTTTTACTAGAGCTAATATTGAATTAAGTTGAAAAGGAATTCCAAAAGAAAGTAAATTCTTAAGAGCACTAACTGATATTCCAATTCCTATTCTCCATGGACAAATAATGTAAATCACAATAAGACCTGCAATCCCCCTTAGAATTGCTGCCCAAGCAAAACTGACTATACCCCATCCAAATAAAGCCATAATAATTGCAGAAGAATAAAATATTACTGTCTCTAGGATTTGAGGAATAACAAGAAGTTGAAACTCTAATTTCCTTTCAAGGATAATTGAAGGAATAGTTTTGAGAGAAGAGAGAAGAAAAGAAATAAGAAGAGCTTTAAAAAGAAATAATCCGTTATCTCCTAATTTATAAAAAGAAGAGAAAACTGGAGAGAGAATAAAACTTATTATCACTATGGTTCCAACCAAAATTTGCTGGATAGTGAACGATGTCACATATTCTTCACGAGTAGGCTCATCCTTTTTTTGAACTAAAGCCGCCGCAAATCCAATATCTGAAAAGTAAGAAAGAAAGGAGATAACTGCTGAAACAACAAAGAAAATGCCAAACACAGACGGAGAAAGCAATATCGTAAGAATAAATGTAGAAATGAAAGCTATAACCTGCAGTATAATCGTCCTAGAAGTAAGAGCAAAAACTCCACTTACTATCTTACCCTTGATCTCTGCAAAATCCGTCTCCTGCATGTCTCAATTATACAGGAGATATTGGAAAGAGCCAAAATAATAACTAAAGGATATATTGGCATGAAGAATTTTTCCAGACCTCCAGTAAGGAAAGTGAGATAAATTAAATAAAGTATAGATACTCCATATAATATTAGGATTTGATAATTATTCTTTTTAATTAAATCTCTACGTACTCTAGTTACTGCTAATATTAGTGTTAATGGTAAAACAACATTCCAGTATTGATTTATCTGAATTTTGCCAGTAGAATCGATATAATAACCAGTTAATAAATTCCGCCAGATATTACCTACTACAATAACAGATCCGCTAAACCAAGATAACATCCATCTTTTATGACGCAAAAACTCGACGATTGATGGATGATAGTAAAAAAATGAAATATGACACACTATATAAACGACGGGGATTAACAAAGAGGTATAAAAATAATGTATAAAAGCTTTTCTTTGATAAATAAATTTTATTAGTAATAAAAATATATATATTATCGCAAGCGATGGAAAAAATCTTGTCGAAAAAGCCATTCCTAATAATATCTGGGAGAGAAAAGTATAATTTATGTTTTTGAAGCTTAATAAGTAGTAATAAATAGCTGCCACAAAAAACAAAGTAAAAGGTAAATCTAAAAGAGAACGAAGTAAATGATCTTGAATTAAAGGATCAGTATTAACAAGAAAAACTGCCAAAACTGAAAGTAAAACACTTCGTAAAATCATTTTGGCTAATTTATAAGTAAAAAATAATAAAAAAGCATAATATATAAGATTAATAATGTTTTCATTATTAAAAAGTAGGATAGACAAACCTATTAAATATTTTCCTAAGGGGGGATGCTCAAAATTTACGCTCGAAACATCTCCACCCTGAAAAAAATAGTAATAACCAGCAAAAGCATATAAACCATCGTCACCTATCCCTCCCTCTGATGCCGGGCCTTTAACATATTGGGATTCAGAATAAAGTTTACTGAAAAATTCTGGATCAAATCTCCTAGTAAAATATTGTCTGTTTGAAAAAATGAATATGATATTTTGAAAAAAAATTGCAAATACTAACAATAAAATTATTACTTTATTCATGTTTTATTTTTCCTTTTTATATATCGTCACTATATCTTCTCTTCCAAAAACAACTTTAAAAGCATCTTGATCGTTAAGAGCAAATTTATTCTCTGACGAATAAGAAACGTATACTTTATCCAGTAAATATTGCTTTTCTTGTACTTCTTCTTTCGTTCTGTTTATCAGGATTTTTGATAACTTAGCACGTTTAGGTGCCCAATGATTTTTACTGTTAAAGTCAACAGTGGCATCAGTCACATATAACCAAGTTGTAATTAATACAATCAAAAAAATATGTATCAACCATTTTCTGCAAAGAACAACTTGTTTAATAAAATAGCTAAAAAGATACAAGGATACCAGTAAAAAACCAACTAAAGGAATAGATAGATAATAAGAAAACTTATGGTCCGAAAAAAATAAAATAGGTAATAGACCGGAAGCAAACCAAGCACTTCCAAAAAGAATTATTGGTAGAAATGATTTTATTTTTCCAGAACCAATAATTAAAATTAATGGTAAAACCCAAAGAATAGTAACTAAGACAGTAAAAGTTACCACAGCTGTTAAAGCATAATTAGAAAATCGACCGGTAATCTTATCATTAAATACGAATAAGCTCACCATCTGTTCCGTCAATTGTTCCGACCAGTTGAAACTCCAGAAAAGATAAGTTTTTAAATTGGAAAATATATGTTTTCCTAAGCTCAACTGATACACACCAGTTGAAGGGGGTGTAAAAAAGATAAAACGTATCATTAATAATATAAATACAGAAAGGAAATATGGAATTAATCTTTTTATAGTAAATCTTTTACGGATAAAAATCTGGTAGAAAAATATTATTATAGGCAAAACCGCCACCATTTCGTTTGTGGCAAGACCAATAAGAAAAACAGCGAATGAGAAAAGATAATAAATCTTTTTTTTATTTTGTAAATAAAGAATATATAAAATAAAAGAAAGAAAGAAAAAGGTAGGACCCAAAATAAAAGCATAGATTGCAAACCAATAAAATATAAGAAAATGTATAGCTGATGTACCATAAAGAAATGCAGCTAAAACCGCTATCTTTTCCTCTTTTAATAAAAGATAAACAAGAATATAAACTAAAACAATGTTAACGGCATGTGTTCCTAACACGACTATACGAAATGGCAAGGGATTAAGACCAAATAGATTATTAAGAAGAAAAAACGGCACTTGCATACCTAAAGGGCGGTAATAAATTACATCCTTACGGGGGATAAAAAACGTTAAAAAATCATTTAAGCTCTTTACGTTACTTATCCGGAAAGAAAACCAATCATCCTGAAAAAAATACGAGGTAAAAGAAAGTCTATACAACCAAGCTGAAATTAAAACTGTCGCTAAAATTATAATTATCGTCCACTTTTTTGAAAGAATCTTTGTCATGGTATTATTGTTTTTCCTCCTTTTCCTTCTGAAGCTCCAATTACTATATAATTAACATCTCTATCATTTATATTTTTCATCGAATGAATAATACCTTTAGGAATTAAAACAGAATCGCCTTCTTCTAGGGTATCAATTTCTTCTCCTATCCTTATTTCTGCTTTACCGGAAATAACTATAAATACTTCATCCATATCTTCGTGATAGTGCGGGATAAATTCTTTTCCTTTAGGCAATTTCGCCCAGTTAATCATCTGTATTCTAACATTTGAAGAAAAATCATCATGTTTAAACAATATCCTTTTCCAAACTCCAGGATTATCTTGATCCTCATGACTAGCTGGAATATATTTATTATCTTTTATAGAAACTTTTTTCATGCTGGCTTATTACAATGATAATTTATATAATTCTCTTTATTATTATATATAAATTATGGATAATTTTCGATTTAAGATACTTGCCGAAGATAAAAAAACTAAAGCTAAAACGGGGCTAATTACCACTCCAAATGGTATCATCCGCACGCCAGCTTTTGTACCCGTAGGAACATCTGCTACTGTAAAGTCGCTTACTCCAGAGGAAATAAAAATTTGTAATATAGACGTCTTCTTTGTCAATACTTATCATATGCTGTTTAGACCCGGTCTAGAAATTATCAAAAAAATGGGAGGACTACATAGTTTTATTAATTGGAAAGGCCCATTAATGACAGATTCTGGGGGTTTTCAGGTTTTTAGTCTGGGGGAATATGGACCCAGACAAAATATTTCTGATGAAAAAAAACTAATAAAAATTTCGGATAAGGGGATATCTTTTAAATCTGTCTGGGACGGAAAAAGTTTAGTTTTAGGCCCAATAGAAGCAATCAGAGCGCAACAAATTCTAGATGGTGACATCATGATGGCTCTTGACGAGTGTACTTTTTATCCTATTAAAAAAAGTCGGGCGGAGGAAGCGATGAATAGAACACACAAGTGGGCTATATCATGCCTTAAGCAACATAAAAAGGGAAAGCGAGGAAAAGCTTTATATGGCATAGTTCAAGGATCTGTTTTTGAGGATTTAAGAAAGATATCAGCAAGATTCATATCTGAGTTACCTTTTCAAGGTTTTGCTATTGGTAGCGTCGCCAATAGTAAAGAACCGAGAGAAAAAGTATTTTCTGTACTGGATTGGACTCTTGATTTGCTTTTGCCTAAACAAAAACCAATTCATTTTCTTGGTATTGGTGAAATTGAAGATATTATTCTTAGTGTAGAAAAAGGTATAGATAGTTTAGATTGTGTCACACCTACAAGGTTAGGGCGCATGGGTTGGATTTTTACAAAAGAAGCTGGATTAAAAAATAAATTTCGCTATGATATAACAAAGTCATCTTTTTCTAGTGATAAAAATCCTCCTGATAAACATTGTCGTTGTTTTACTTGTAGTAATTTCACGAGAGCTTACCTTAACCATTTATTTCGCTGCCGAGAATTGCTAGCCTATAGACTAGCAAGCCTACATAATCTTTATTTTTTTGGTAATCTAATGGAAAAATTAAGGGAAGCAATAACTTATGGTAAATTTTCTGACTTTAAGAATAATTGGCTGAGATAATATAAAGCCTACTTTATAAAATCAAGAGAATGACGAAGAATTTTATATTTATAAAAAAGAAGAATATATAATTTCAGATAGCTTTTTGTCATATTATATAACTTAAAATTAGAAATCCCCTCTACCCTATTGGTATAGACAGTTGGAACCTCACCTAATTTATATCCTGCTAAATATGCTTTTATAGCAAATTCTGGAGAAATACTAAACCCAGGTGAATCTAATCTAATTTTATTAAATACATCTTTTCGGAAACCTCTAAAGGCATTAGTAATATCATGCACTGGTATACCAAAAAGTATTCTGGATAATCTTGTTCCCCATGAACTCAAAAAGGCCTTTAATCTGTCTAAATTTCCTCTTGATCCTCCTGGCATATAACGAGAACCGAAAACTATATCGTAACCTGCATTTATCTTTGTAATAATATCAGCGTATGTTTTCGTGTCGTCTGCCATATCACCCATAGTCCAAATGACAACATCTCCTTTGGCAGCTTTAGTACCAGCCACAAGTGCACGTCCCATCGTATTTCCTTTCTCTTCACCATCATCTTTTCTAAAAATAGGATGGACATTATTATATTTCTTAGAGAGATTAACTAATATCATTCCTGTTTTATCGGTACTTCTATCATCGACAGGAATAATCTCAAAAAGTAGTTTGTTTTTCTTCCCAAAATTAAAAACCTTTTCAATCATAGGGGTACAATTTTTTTCTTCGTTGTGGAAGGGGATTATAAAAGATATTTTCATCTAAGACCTCTCTTTTCCAATTCATGCATAGCCACATCTACCAAATCTTCCGCCTTTTCATTTTTACTCCATTTTATAAGCCCTCTAACCCCATCAAAAAAATCTATTTTAGGCTTCCAACCGAGAGTTTTTGTAATCAAACTAATATCAGCATAACAATGTCTGACATCTAACTTACGAACTTTATAAGTTATTTCTGGTTTGACGTTGCTTTTATATAAATTAATAATTATCTCTGCTACTTCTTTAATGCTGATAGGTTTACCACTTCCTACGTTAAACACCTTATAATTTGCCTCATCACTCTCTAAAGCTAAAATATTAGCTGCAGTCACGTCTTTTACATGTATAAAATCTCTTGTCTGTAAACCGTCTTCATTGATAATAGGTGGTTTATTGTTCTTTACTCTGCTCATAAAAATAGCGGCAACACCATTGTAAGGATTTGATAGGCTCTGTCTGGGACCATAAACATTAAAATATCTTAAAGCAACTGCTGGTATGTTATAAGCTCGGCCAACTACTAATACCATCTCTTCTTGTTCTTTTTTTCCAATAGCGTAGATAGAATTTGAATTCTGTTTGGCATCCTCACTAGTTGCTACAGGAATCACTATACTGCTACAATTAGGACAATAAACATTAAAATCCAGTTTTTTTAATTGCTCTTCGCTTCTAAGTGGAGGACGTACTATACCACAACTTTTACAACGATAGCTACCTTCACCATAAGAACTCATTGAGGCTGCCACTATTATTTTTCTGACTGAATGACGCTGGTTAGCTAAAATATCTAAAAACAAAGCTGTACCAAGGCTGTTTACTTTCACATAATGCTCGATCTCATACATGCTTTGCCCGACACCCACAGCCGCGGCAAAATGATAAACAGCGTCAATACCTTCTAAAGCTTTAATCCAATCATTTCTTTTAACCACATCACCCTTGATAAACTCTGCTTTCTTATTAAAATATGAAGGTAATTTACCAGTTGGATGAATCTGTCGATAAAGATTATCTAATACTCTTACTTGATAACCTTTCTCAATTAAGCCATCCACTAAATGTGACCCTATAAAACCTGCACCTCCTGTAACTAAAATTTTTTTATATTTTTTCATATAAATTTTTTAAATAGAAACTTATTTTCCTGTACCCATCTAAAAAGTTTAGCTATGCCATCTCTTACTTTTATCTTTGGCTCCCAACCTAAATCCCTTTTCACCAATCTTATATCTGATATATAAACCTTCTGGTCGCCTGGCCGCCAGTCAGCAAAACTAACACGTATTTTCCTCCCAAATAATTCTTCCAGAATTGGCCCGAATTGCGTCCAAACAGATAGAGTATTCTTCACCCCTCCGCCAACGTTATAAATCTTACCTCTTGATATTTTTATTTTTTCAATAGCCAGCTCAAATAACCTCACTAAATCATCGATATATAAAACATCCCTTACCTGTTTACCATCTCCATATATGGTGATTGACTTACCTAAAGTTTCGGCGATAATAAACCAAGCAATCCAACCCTGATCTTCTATACCAAACTGCCTAGGACCATAGATACATGACTGACGGAAAACTACCGTTGGAATGTCATAAATTCTCTCATAATCGCGTACATACTGATCCGCTGCTCCTTTGGAACATCCATATGGAGAGTGGAAATCAAGATTATGTTTTTCGCTTACTCCATACGGTAAATCTTTATAAGCATAGCAGTCTTTCCTTTCAACTATAACAATTTCTTCCATACCTCCATAAACTTTGTTCGTGGAAGAAAAAATCACAATTGGTTTATGCCCTGCCAGTCTAACAGATTCTAAAACGTTAAAAGTCCCAAGAGCGTTAACTTCAAAATCTGTTTTTGGATCTACCACGGAAGTTGTCACAGCAACTTGAGCTGCTAAGTGAAAGATTATATCTTTATCAGAAACAGCTTTTTTCAAATCGTCTATTTTTCTAATATCACCCCGTATGATATTTATGCCGGGAAAGTTTTTTTTCAACCATTGAGCATTTTCTCTAGTTCCATAGCGAATAAAATTATCAAAAATAGTCACTTTATATTTTTTATTAGCAAAATAGCTTGCTAAATTTGACCCGATGAATCCTGCCCCCCCTGTAATTAATAATTTTCCTTTCATATTTTTCTCTTTATTTTTTGCCAAGGTCTTTGCCAGAATAATCGCCAAAGACCTGCTAAATCCCCATAAACTGTCTTTAATACTCTAACAGTTGAACCTGGATTATCTATCCATAATACTGGTACTTCAAAAATTTTATAGCCAGATTTTTCCCCCATTATTAATAATTCGCTATCAAAAAACCACGCGTTATCTTTAATATAAGGTAATAATTGTTTTACTACTTTCTTTGTTACAGCCTTAAATCCGCATTGTGCGTCAGAGAAATGCACCTGAAAAAATATTTTTATTAAAATATTATAAACTCTTGATAAAATTTCTCTTTTAATTGGTCTATTTATTACTTTTGATCCCGGCATTAATCTTGATCCTATTGCTATATCATATCCTTTCTCTAAACCACCAATCAATTTCGGCAAACTTGAGAGATCTGTAGAAAGATCAACATCCATATATATAGAAATGTCAGCGGTACTTTTTCTCCAAGCTTTTTTTACAGCTCGACCTCTACCTTTTTGATCCAGATGGAGATACCTTACGGAAGATAATTTTCTTGATAAATCTTTGGCGATTTTTAGACTATTATCAGTCGAGGCATTGTCAACGATAGTAATATTCCATTTATATTTAGATAAATTCTTCTTTAAGTATGAATGAAGCTTCTTGACATTTGTAGCCAATTCTTCTTCTTCGTTATATATAGGAATAACAACATCAATCGAGCTTTTTTTGATCATGGTTTGTAAACTTCCAGAATAATGATACATATACTATCAAAAAAGCAGCCAAAACGGAAATAGTATTTGCAAAGGTACGAACCGGCGTATTAGTAAAAACAAATGTAAGCTGATATTGGCCTTCAGGAAGAAATATCCCGATGCGACCATTATTATTTACTGTAGCTATTTCCTTGTTGTTTATAAAAGCTTGCCATCCTGGGAAAAAGGCTATTTTCGTCGTTAAGGTTGTAGGATTAGTAATATGCATATCATATTTTTTTAACGTTGGCTCCTCTTTAATTTTCTGAATAGAAACATTTGGCATTGGCGATAAAGATTCCTCTGCTATCTCATGGGGAGAAATTATTGGGATGAAATTATTTGGCAGATATTCATCTGAAATTTTTGAAATTTTATAGCGCAAATTAAAGTTACTGGTATAATCTTCATCTTTCAATGGTAAATACTCCTGAGGAGAAAAATATTTTGTGTTAAACCAAAGAATAGTAAAAATTATTCCTATACTAATAACAATTTGCCATATTTTTTTTAAAGGAAAGAATACAAAGGAAGTAAAAACGACAAAACAAAAAACAGAGTAATTCAAAAATCGCCATGGATATTGGATATAAGAAAAACCAGGTAATATTTCCCATAAAAATAAAGACTCTTCAAGCATAAGAAAGATTGATAAAAAAAGAATTCCTATTAAAAAATAAAAAGGGGCAAAATTCTCTTTGTTATATCTCAAATAATATAGAAGAAAAATAATTAAACCTAAAGTTCCTAAAACAATCTGAATCTTTCCAATCTTAAATGACATACCATCCTCCTCACCTTTTGCAGATCCACCATATCCCCAAACCGAATCCCAAAGTTGTCTGGGATAAACAAAATGATCATGAAAATCGCTACCACCTGTAGTCAAAGTTTCTACTCTGGTGTATTTTTTTTCAACCATTGCTGGTATGGTAAAAAACGCGGATAAACCAAATCCTAATACTATTGCTAAGATAAGTAAATAAAGAATTTGGAGTGATTTATTGGCAAACAAAATGTAGATAAAATAACCAAATAAACCAAAAAGAAGAAAATATCCTGTAATTAAACCTAAAATATTATGAGAGAGTAATATCCCAGAAAGCCCTAAACTACAAATGGATATACCCTTTTTGAAATTATTTTTTACTAATATTTTATATATACCGAGAAACAACAAGGGTAAAAATCCATATGCATAATATTCTCCTACGGCACCCCGAACATAAATATTAACAGCATGATAAGGAACATATATATATATTATTGCTGTCGTTACTGCTACTATCTCGCTACTAAATTCTCTTATAAATAAATACATGCAGAAGCCGGAAAGAAGAATACCAATTAAAAACATTATCTTGGTCGAAAGAATAGAACTTAAACCAAATAAATTAAAAATTCCACCCAAATAGTAAGGTAATGGAGCGTAAAAGTTAAAAAGAGGATAACCATATCCATAACCTAAATCAGGCACCCAACGGACAGGAAATTGACCGTATGATAATGCTTTGGCTATCTCATAAACCCTAGCTGGGCCAGTATTATCATGGGTAGGGAAAAAACCGGGTACAAACAAAGGTTTTACCGCCCAATAAGAGAAAAACGTAATAATAATTAAAGATACCAACGGGATAATAGATATTTTTATGATTTTTCTATGTTTAATTTTCTGAAAATTGAATAACATATTAGACTCAAAGAAATAACTAAACTAACCAAAGTAATCAAATCGCTTGTTAACCTAATTGGAGTTTCGGAAAATTTACCCGTAATTTTATGTCTTCCTGACGGAACAGATAATCTTATTAAACCGTCACTCTGATTATATTTGATCACAGCCTCTTCTCCATTTATATAAAATCGCCAACCAGGAAAATATACCGTATTTATTTTTAAAGTCGTAGGTGTGTGAAATAAAGCTTCAAGTTCCAAAAAAACAGAATTCTCACGTAAATTATTGACTGTTATATTTCCTAGTACCACCTCTATCTTTGACTGGTAACGGTTCTTTGGTTTATCAATAACCCAAATAGGCATAAGTTCATCCATAGAAGTAGTAGTAGCATCATTGGTGGCATAATATTCATCTCCTTTGTTAAAATATTCTGCTGGTTTGGCAAATTTTAAGCTGAAAAAAATAATTATTACTACCAATATTATTCCAATAATTTTTGTAACTCTATGAATAGCCAAAAACATTGCAGAAAAAGCCAGAAAAAAAGTAATAACAGTCATTAATCTCCAAGGAAAATCTATCCAGGATAATGGTGCAATTGCCCAAAATTTTTCTGAAAAAGAAAGAGTAAAAAATATTGAAAGACCAATTCCTATAATAATAAAAGGGGCAAAATATCGATATTTTTTACGCTGTAGTTTATTGGAAATAAAAATACTAACTAATCCTAAAAAAGCCCCTAATATGTGAGCCCAACCCAACTGAAATGAAGGTTTTATACCGTAATTCCATGGAGAAAAAAGATAATCAGATAACTTAATAAAATTTTCAGAAATATCTGCTAACTTTATTTGTGAAAGCAAAATATATTTTTTTTCAAAAAGAGCCGGAATAAAGAAATATGCTGATAAACCTAATCCCAGAATTATAAGCGGTGGAAAATAACGTATTGTATATTTTTTCACATCCTCAAAATAGGTGAATAAAATGACATATAAAAATATAATCCAGAAAGGAAAAAAAATAAGAGCGGTAATATTATGAGCAAGAATAAATAAAGCTAGTACAACGGATGATAGAACAAGATTTATTGCCGTTGGCTTCAATATGTATTTAAAACTAAGAAGAAGCAGTAAAGGAAATATAGCCAAACTTAAAGATTCTCCCAAAGACCCCCTAACATATAAATTGACTAACCGGTAAGGCGCCACAGTATAAAATACGGCAGCAATAAATCCTCCAATATCTCCAACTAACTCGCGACCAAGAAGAAACATAGAAACCGCTGAGAGAAAAACACTTAAAATAAAAACTGCTTTGACAGTATCAACTAAACCTAAATGAAAAATACGGAAAAACATCCCTAAATAATAAGGTAAAGGGTAAGTAAAGGAAAAAAGAGGATAACCATATCCATGATTAAGATATCCCGCCCAACGTGGAGGAATTTGACCATCTTTTATTTCCCGCTGCATTTCGGCCATTCTTACCACTGCCCATTCACCATCGTGAGTGGGGAAAAAACCCTCTTTAAAGAATGGCTTTGAAATCAGAAATGCTACTATAAAAAGAATTATTATCGGCAGTAATCGTCTCATGTTTGATGTTTTGACGGATTTACCTGATAAAAAAGAAGGTAAGTGTTTCCTTTTCCGCGACGATACTTTCCCACAAGATCAAGAGGCCATTGAGTAGGAACATCTTGTCTCTCCTTAAATATCAAAAAGGTAGGATATTGCTTTGATTTTTCTATCAAAAGTGCAGGTACTTCAAATATTGGCCAAAAACCGTATATCTCTACGTTTTTATTATTTCCTAAATATATTTCATATACAGCAGGATTTAAACCGAAGGTTCCCTCTGTACCGACAATAATTTTTGATGTTTTTGATTTTTCCAAAAGATAAGAGATTACCTCTTTTACACCGTAACCTGACGGCCAATCATCAAAAAGCTGATTTCTGTCAATAACTGGAATATTTACATCTATGGGCGAAAAAATTACCAAATAAGATTGGTAGGCCGGATAAATAAGCAGTAAAGGAATAAGAAGAAGAAAAACTTTCATTTTGTGCAAAGCAAAGACAAATATCTTTGAGAGTATAAAACCGCTAATAATAAAAAGCGGCATTACCATAAAAAGAAGAAAACGTGGGAAAATTACTTTTCCGAAAAAAGCCAGCGATAGAAAAGGAAATAAAAACCAGACAAAAAGATATAATATCTTTCTGTCCCTTTTAAAAAACATCCACAATGCGGCAACTATCAATATCATGTCTATCGGTAATGTAAGATAGGGTAAAAGCATATTTAATAAACCATGAAGATTGGGAAGAAAATATTTGAAGGGAGATTTAATAATCTCCCCTACGGAATAAATAAAGGTGTAGTTCTTCTGTTCAATCATATAAAACCAAGGCGATAGTCTTAAAGAGTTATAGATAATCTCTGACATTATTATGCTTATTAGGGATAATCCGATAAATTTAAGCAATTTATTTATTTTTTTCTTTGTTGACTTAAAATCGAATAGCAGTAAAGCCGCTGGAATAAGACATAAATAAAAAAGGGCTGAAGACTTTGTTAAAAATCCTAAACCCACTGACATACCTAAAAGAAAAGCATAATCCAATCTAGGATTTTCTACTAATAAAATTGTAAAATACATACTCCAAATACCCAAACAAGCAAGTAAACTATCCATCAAAGCCAACCTATCATAAATAAGTGCAAAAGGAGAAATAATATATACTATTGCAGAAAAAATAGCAGTTTTCCTCCCAAATAACTTTCTAGAAACAAAATAGATACCCAAGACGCTAAAAATGCTCACCACTACAGATACAAAACGACCTGCAAATAAAGGATCGGAAAAAATCATAAGAGTAGGATACATCAACCAAGTTAAAAGAGGCTGTTTACCATCGGTTAAAGATATATAGCGATGTGCAGGATCGTTTAAACCGATCTGTGCCCAACGAATATAGATAGCCTCATCTGTAAAAATAGGAATATTCAGTAAGTTAACTCTTCTAGTAATAAAAGTAATAAGAGAGATAAAAATTACCAAGAATAATTCCATACTCGATATTCCCCATTATATCATTTAGAAATTCTAGTGCTTTTTTTTACGATTTTTTGCCATACAGACTCAACCGCGACTAAGCTTAACGTAAAAACTATCGGAGCGAAAAAAAATATAAACTGGTACTTTACTATATACAATGGATAATATCCTACATAAAGATAAGGAATATAGTACAAAAGAGCTCCCAAAGTAAAAGCAAGAAAAAAACCGGTGATTTTTCTAGAACTAATAAGAAGAGATGCTATCCCTAATGGAGTTATAAAATACCAAGGATATGGTGCCCTGTAATATATTTGCAGACCAATCAAAATAAACAGTAATAATAAGAATATTTTAAAAAGTAGAAAATAATTATCTTTCTTAAACATCCGGTAATAAATAAAAGGAACAGGTAATAACACTAATGTAATAAATTTAATTCCCCCTGAAAGCAATAAACCTATTATCCAAAACAGTAGGTTTTTATTAACTAATCCTAGATAAATAGCAAAAAGCAAAAACAATAGCATCATTGTTTCATTATGTGGACTAACTAATGATTCAAGCAAAATAACGGGATTTAAGGCAAAAAAAACGATACCTAGTAATTTTCTTTTTGGATCAATCTTGTTTAAGATTTTATCGATAAAAATAATATTTCCGATATAGAAGATTGCGAACATAAGCTTAAAATTAAGCAATGTAAGCACAAACTTTCCAAATCCTAGATAAGAAAAAGGTAAGGTGATAAAAAGCCAAATAGGACCATAGGGATAAACTCTATGTGTCCAGTGCATAAACCTGACCCAAGGATCATTAGGAAAATCCAGAGCTTTATGAATATATGGATTGCTAGAATAACTAGTCACTATTCGAGCGTCAAACATATAATTATAAATATCATGAGAAAAGGCGGGGTATGAAAAGAAAAAAAGAGCTAGGCTCACGATAATTAACCACGTCACTTGTCTATTAGTAATTTTATGGTGACTAACCAAATAAATAAAACTTAAGTAAAACAGAAAAAGGGAAATAATTATCACTGTATATAAAATGGCGGATAATGGCCGATTAAAATAGCCTAAAAATAGAAGATGTTTCTGAAAATTTTGATAATAGGCATTTGAAGAAATAGTAAGATTAAGATCAACCTGCGAGAAAGAGTAAATTAAAAGTCCAAATAAGACAACCGCATATCCAAAGATAAAAAAAAGAAACTTCAATTTTCCCATAAACTAATCATAGTTTATTGGTAAGAATTTATCAGTTTTTATACAAACCTCTTATGCTATTCAAGCGTATTTTCAGAAGACCTATTAAACCCTCTAAAGAGTCTTTCAGTGGGTTAATATGACGAGTTTCCTGATAATGCCATTCTACTGGTACTTCAGCTATCTTATACCCAAGTAATTTAGCTATGTAAAGAAGTTCCACATCAAAACCAGCTGTTACCGTAGAACCTTGGATACTTCGTTTCGGATTGTATACTAATAAACGAGGTATAATATCCATTGCTACTTCTTTTTTAAAACTCTTAAACCCACATTGTGTATCTTTAATACCAAGATTTAAGATTAAGTTACGAAGAATCATGAATCCTCTCGCCATGGCTAGACGCAATAGCGGCGCTCCCCTACGGTGCCTATTCCTTGAACCTATTACTATATCATATCCCTTAGCAAACCAAGGCAATAATAAGTCCATTTGATCAATAGGAGTAGCTTGATCCAAATCAGTAAAAAGTACATACTTTTTTTTGGCAGCCAACAAACCAGCTATAACTGCCGCTGCTTTTCCTTGATGATGTTTATTTAACAAACGGAACTTTGGATGATCAGCAATAATTTTTTTTATGAGTCTAGAACTTTCATCAGTACTTCCGTCATCAACTATAATTACTTCATAATTAATCTCTTTTTTTTCGAAAAAATGGGCTACTTTCTCTAAAGCTCCGAGACGAATGTTCCGCTCTTCGTTATAACAAGGAATGATTACCGAAATTTCTGTAATATTTTTCATGTGCCTTGATCCTGATAATGTATTAAACGAAAAACCTTAGTGGTGACAACTGGCCACTCATCAGCTATTTCAGCCCTACCAAAACCAGCAATTTCCCAAAGCGAATGTCCGAGTGGCTGACAGATTTTTTCTTCACAGACAACAAATAACTGATCTGTAACTGTCTTCCTTTCTGGATCTATAGTAGGATTTTCTATCGTCACCGGTGGTTTACCCCAAATTTCCAAAAAATATCGATAGGCATGATCTGAATTATGCGTGGCTATCAAAGCAAAATTGTATGGTTTGTCACCTGCTCTTTCGTATATGAACCGTGATATAGTTTCTGTATTCTTCAACATGTTATTAGGTTCAATCATTAAAGGACTATTTTTAATATTAAAAAAAATAATTGCTAGTAAACTTAAAACGGCAACAAGTTTACCAAACTTATTTATGTTAAACAGATAATATAGAGCAATACTCGACAACAAAATAGGCACAGGAAAAAGAGAAACATAATAATAATCATAAATTATTCCCTGATATAAACCATAAGAAATAACACCAATAATAAGCCATATTATAATCACTTTTAGCGCCAAAAGTTTTCTTTTGTCTTTTTCTCTTTTGTACCAAAAGAAAATCATTACAGTAACAAGTAATAAAAATAGTTTTGTAACTTCTGCATTCACTATTACTACTAGTCTCCAAAATATCCTGATTAGTGAATCCCATATAATATTAAAAGTGGAAAAAATAGTTGATGGTTGGGAACGTTTTTGTTGCCAAATAAATCTCCAGACATTTTGTAAATTAACAAAATTATGCCTTATTTCAAACAAAAGAAAAGGCGAATAAGAAAATAAAAAGCCTGCTATACTCCCAAAGTAATACCTGGCAGGAATACGAAACTGAATAAGCGCTAGCGAAAAAATGACGATTGGAAAAAACATCAAAGTTGTATAATGAAGCTGAACTAAAACACCCAAACTTATACCCGCTAGAATAAGCCACCGATATTGTTTTTTTACGACCACCTTAAGCAGACAATAAATAACAAGCAAGGCAAAAAAGGGGACAATGTTTGGATTCCAAGAAGAACGACCATAGATTATGGTCAACCGCGATATTGCATAAATAAAGGCTGACAGTAAACCTATCCCCTCGTTAAAAAATTCTGTCCCTAACTTATACATAAGAGCGATTGTGAAAATAGATATCATTGCTACCATAATAGACGGACCAACGGGATCAAGTTTCCATAACCATAAAAATGGAGCCATGAAATAATAGTAGATGGGCCCCATATACATGGAACCCACACTGGTAATGGGACCAAGAAGGGTAAATTTATGGTCGACTATCATTCTTTTAACCACTAACATATCTCTTCCCTCATCACCAAGGAAAGTCATATACTCCCTGATTCTGTAAAATCTTAAAAAAGCTCCAAGAAGAAGGATGAATAAAAAAATGAGGAGGTAGATATATTTTTGTTTAAATTTGAAATTCATTTATGTGTCCTCCAGATGAAGCGGTTATAGATAAAGTAGCTGTAAGGTATAACTATAAATATTATTGAAAAAACCATAAAAATAAACCAAGTGGATTTACCAAAAAAATAAGTACCTATTCCCACTACTAAACCTTGGATTATGATAGAACCAACCGATACAAAGTTAAATTGCATGAATTTTGAAAGTTGTCTTGATCCTGTAATTTTTTTATGGGAAAAAGTCCAAGAATTATTTATGAGAAAGTTTGAAATGATAGCTCCCTCTGCACCCATTGAAACCGCTAAACCTGGATTTATACCAATAGTTATGCCTATCTTTGAAATAATCGTCTGGATCACAAAACCGGTTGCTCCTACTACAATATATTTAAAAAACATTTTTGATCTGTCTATACGTATGAGAATGCTGCTTCTTATATACTCAATCACATCACGCAAGTAATATCTATTAAGACCAATTTTTGATTCACCAAGTTTTCTTTCTCGGAAAATAACTGGTACTTCTGTAAATTTTGCCCCAACTTTCGAAAGTTCATAAAGAATATGCAACTGAAACGAAAATCCGACATTTTTCATTCTGGAAAGTGGTACTTTATCAAGGACTCCCTTGACTCTGATTGCTTTAAAATTACCAGCATGATCTTTTACCTCGTGCACTCCGGCTAACCACCAAGCTAAAAGCGAATTGGAAATTTCATGATTAATTTTACGAAATAAACTCCAACCTATGACTTTTCCTCCTTTTACATGCCTTGAGGCGACAACCACATCGTAACCTTCTTCAATTTTTTCAACTAGTTTTGGATAATCTGCTGGTTCCCATTGAAAATCGGCATCGTTGGGTATCACAACGTCTGCTTTTAATTTTCTCATTGCATATTCATAACCCATAATTAATGCTCTTCCCAATCCTTCTTTTTTCTTGGTTAAAAGATGAACATTGGAATACTTCTTTTGAAGCTTCTTTACAATATTTGCCGTGTTATCGGGCGAATAATCATCAACGATAACAATTTCAGTCTGCCACCTAGAATATTTTTTTGCTAAATTCTCAAGTACATCAATCATCCGCACAATATTCTCTTTTTCATTGTATGTGGGAATTATATGCACGATTTTCATAAAGAATTAAAATAATCTATTGTCTTGGCTAAACCGCTAAATAGATCAATTTGAGGCTGCCAACCTAATATTTTTTTCGCCAAACTAATATCTGGTTTTCTTCTAGTAGGATCATCTTCTTGCTTAGGAAGATACTCAATAGTTGAAGAAGAATGTGTCAGTTTTAAAATTATTTCCCCAATTTCTTTGATCGTATACTCTTTGGGATAACCCAGATTAATTACCTTTCCTTTAGCGCTTTTATTTTCCATTGAAGAAATTATTCCTTTTACCATATCTGTAACATAGCAAAATGATCTTGTCTGTTTGCCATTTCCATAAATTGTCAAATTTCTACCAGAAATAGCCTGATTTATGAAATTAATAATTACTCTTCCGTCCTCAGGATCCATCCTGGGACCATAAGTGTTAAATATTCTTACGATTCTCGCATCAAGGTTATTTTTTCTTATATATTCCATCGTCAAAGCTTCACCGAATCTTTTGGATTCATCATAACAAGCTCTCACTCCTATTGGGTTTACATTACCAAAATAAGTTTCTTTCTGCGGATGTTCTAAAGGGTCACCGTAAACCTCGGAAGTCGAGGTAAAAAGAAAAGAGGCTTTTGATTTTTTAGCTATTTCCAACATGTTATAGGTTCCAACGGAATTAACCATCAAAGTTTCAAGTGAATATCTCCTATACTGGGGAGGACTGGCAGGAGAAGCTAAATGATAAAGATAATCTATGGATGAAAATGAATAAACATCAGAGGTTGAAAATGGCTTTGTGACGTCGTGAAAAATAAAATGAAAACGAGGATTTTCTAATAAATGAGTTATGTTTTTCTTGTTACCTGTTAGAAGATTATCTACGCAAAAAACTTCATATCCTTTCGCAACAAGACTATCGCAGAGATGAGAACCGATAAAGCCCGCTCCACCAGTTATTAGACATTTTTTATTACTTTTCTCCATTATAACTATGACTTTTTTTATCCATTAGCATCACTCGATTTATACTCTTTCTCTCCAATAATTTAGCAAGTCCTCCATAGTTTTAGTAAAAGGTATCTCTGGCTGCCAACCTGTTTCTTTTCGAAATCTTGAAGCGTCGCCAATTAATACTTCAACATCCGAAGGTCTCATTCTCTCTTTGTCTTGTACAACCTTGATTTTCGCTTTAGTCATCGAGAGAAGTATGTTGAGCACTTCACTTATTTTCCAGCCTTTACCTGAAGAAATGTTATATACCTCTCCCGGCTTACATTTCTGCACGGAAAGATAATAAGCTCTTACCATATCCCGAACGTCGGTATAATCTCTTACTGCCTCAAGATTACCCACTAATACAACTGGTTCTTTTTTTCCTTTTTCTATTTCTGCGATTTGTTTAGCAAATGTGGATTCGGCAAAAACATCACCGCGTCTTGGACCGGTATGATTAAAGCCACGCGTCCTTATAATTTTTAATCCATAACTTTCGTAGTACTGATACCCCAAATAATCCATCGCTAGTTTAGAAACTGCGTAAGGTGATAATGGACGTAACGGATTAGTCTCTTTTATAGGTAACTCATCTGGTAAAACTTTACCGTATTCCTCTGAAGAACAGGCTATCTGAATTGTAATATCTAAACCACTTTTTATTACCGCCTCAAATAGATGCACTGAGCCAATTATATTTACCTCCAAGGTATTGGCCGGCGAAGCCCAAGAAGATTGTACATATGACTGGGCAGCTAGATGAAATATATAATCTGGCCTAACTTCGTCTATAACTTTATATAATGAATGGGCATCAAGAAGATCTGCTTCGTGCAGATTTATTTTTTTCTTTATATGTTCAATATTCTCGCTTTTAGATCTCCAACGCTGTATTCCATGAACTTCTACCTTTTCCTTCAAAAGCAACTCACATAAATGACTACCAGCAAAACCAGTTACTCCGGTTATTAAAGCAACCTTTTGTTTCGTTTTTTTCATAAACAAGTTTCCTCCTTTATTCTCTACCAATTCCTTTATAAACAAAGCCCATTTTTTTCACTTTAAGCGGATCATAAATATTGCGTCCGTCAAAAAGACAGGCTTTTCTCATCAATTTTTTTATCTCCAAAAGATCTATCTGTTTAAATTCATTCCATTCTGTCAAAACTAAAAGGGCATCAGCACCTGCTACAGCCTCTTTTGGGCTTGAACAATAAACTATTTCCGGCAAAATTTTTGCCGCATTCCCCATTGCTACAGGATCAAAAGCTTTTATCTTCGCACCTTTTTCTCGCAGTTTTTTTATTATATCAATAGACGGAGCCTCTCGCATATCATCGGTATTGGGCTTGAAAGAAAGCCCCCAAACTGCCAAAACTTTATCTTCTAGTCCACCAAGAGTTTTTATCACCTTTTTTACGAAGTTTTCTATTGCTTCACGATTTATCTGATAAACACTTTTTAAAAGAGTGAAATCATAGTTATGTTGTTTAGCAACAGCGATTAGTGCTTTAACATCTTTTGGAAAACAACTCCCGCCAAATCCAACTCCGGGATAAAGAAACATTCTTCCTAATCTTTTATCAAGACCAACTCCCGTCATAACCACCTCAACATCAGCGCCCACAGCATCGCAGATAAATGACATTGCATTGGCAAAAGATATTTTGGTTGCTAACAAAGCATTGGAAGCATATTTAATCATTTCCGCTGTTTCTATCGAAGTAACTATACGCTCTCCATCGATAGGTTTATGTAAATCTAAAAGAAGTTCTTTTGCCTTATCGCTATCTGCCCCTATTACAATTCTATCGGGATTTAGTGTATCCGATAAGGCACTTCCTTCTCTAAGAAATTCCGGACAGGAAGCTATGTCAAATTTATTTTTTTTATTCGTGTATTTTTTTATAATTTCAGCGATTTTACGATTTGTCCCTACCGGAACTGTACTTTTTGTCACTATTAAACAATAATTCTTTAAACTCTTTGCTATTTCTTTCGCCACTTCATAAACCGATGATAAATCTGCCTCACCGTTATCTTTGGAAGGCGTACCTACACATATAAAAGCAACTTTTGACCGGGGAATTGATTCTTTATAACTTAAGGTAAAATGAAGTCTGCCCGCAGAAAGATTATGTTGAACCATTTCTTTCAAACCGGGCTCAAAAAACGGTATAATACCCTTTTTCAGTTTTTCAATTTTCTCTGGCGTTCTACCTACTACCCACACATCATTACCCAAATCGGCGAAAACAGCCGCAGAAACTAAACCTACATAGCCGTGACCCACAATTGTAATTGTCATAGTTTTTTATTCTTTGAAATTCAAGTATCGACCCAAAAGGCTACTTGAAGCGTGAATTAATCTGGACTAAAGAGTAGATTGTAATTGTTTTTTCATCTCTCTTAATCCCTCATCAAACCTCTTCATGTAGACTCCTAACCCTTGTATTTTATCATTTTTTAGGGCTAATTTAAAAGGACGAAAAGCCCTATCCAAAAAATATTGACTGCGAGTAGTCTTTCCAATGTCTGCTTGAAAACCAAAAGTATCAGCAATAAGTTTTATTGCCTCATATGTGGTAAGACTCTGACTTCCTACCATATGGTAAATACCGGGTAATTCCCTGTACAAAAAGATATCTAAAACTTCTGCCACATCATCAATAAAAGTAGGAGTAAAAATATGATCTATCAACCCCATTACTTTCTCGTGTTTTTCCATTTTCTCAATGATTGTTCTTACAAAATCTTTCTTTTCGGAAAACTTTGCTCGATATGGATAGGCAAGTCTTAAAACTGTAGATTCTACCCCGCTTGTCAAAATGATTTCTTCCCCTTGAAATTTTGTATAACCATACCAATTAAGAGGATTTGGTTTATCGTCTTCATCGTAATATGCTCGTGTTCCATCAAAAACAAAATCGGTAGAGATATAAATTACTCTTTTTCCAGTTTTTTCCGCTGCTTTAGCGATATTCCTAGTCCCTTCTACGTTTATCAACCAAGCACTGCCTTCTTCACCTAATATTTTATCGTCTTCACAGGCATCCACATCAGTTTTTGCCGCCATATGAAGAATCACTTTTGCCTCTGATTTTTCTACATGTTTTATCACCGAATCATAATCAGTGATATCTACATTGGTTGTCAAACTTAAATCAGTAAACTCGTATCTATCTGCCAGCAATTCTTTAACTCTAGTGCCGACAAGACCGGACATACCGGTTGATAGTATGGGAATTTTCATAAATCGGGATACTGTTCTTTATAGTATTTCTTATACTTTTGTGTTTTTAATTTTTTCCACCAAGCGGTATTCTCTTTATACCATTTAACTGTGGCGGCTAACCAAGTATCAAATTCGTGTTTAGGCGCCCAACCTAGTTCTCGATGGATTTTTGACCAATCAATCGCATATCTTCTATCATGTCCTAGCCGATCCTTCACAAATTGAATAAAACTTTTATCTTTCCCAAGTATAGCCAAAATCTTTTCGACAACTTTAATATTAGAAATATCTTTTGTCAAACCACCAATACAATAAGTTTCTCCTATTTTACCCTTGTGAATAATTGCATCAATTGCCCGACAATGATCTTCTACATATAGCCAGTCACGCACATAAAGTCCGTCCCCATAAACGGGTACCTTTTTTCCTTCCAAAAGATTGGTTATTGCCAAAGGGATAAATTTTTCCGGATATTGATATGGTCCAAAATTATTGGAACAATTACTGATGGTAACCTGCAAACCATAAGTTTCATAATAAGCACGCACCAAATGATCTGAAGCTGCTTTACTAGCAGCATAAGGACTTCTAGGACAATAAGCTGTTTTTTCAGAAAATTTCTCCTGGCTATCCAAATCAAGAGCGCCGAAAACTTCATCTGTAGAAATGTGGTGAAATCTTTTTATCTTTTTCCTTAAAGCAGCTTCTAAAAGAACATGTGTACCCACAATATTAGTCTCTATAAAAACAGAGGGAGTCTTTATAGAACGATCAACATGACTTTCTGCGGCAAAATGCACTATTACATCTATTCCTTCCAAAACTTTGTTTACCAATTTTACATCGCAAATATCTCCTTTTACAAAGCGATAATTCCTGTTTGATTCTACTGATCTAAGATTGTCTAAATTACCGGCATAAGTCAACTTGTCAAGATTGACTATAAAATCATCGGGAAACTTATTCAACCAATAAATTATAAAGTTACTACCGATAAAACCGGCACCTCCGGTAACAAGTAGTTTCATATCATGAAATACTTATCCAATCATAACCGATTGTTTTGTCATCGTGGGGTATGCGCCCTTCTTCCTCAGGATTGTAGATTTTCGAGGTAACATAAAAAAGCTCCGCATCCTGACTTAATACCTTACATCCATGCGCTACTCCAGACGGTATTTTCAATACCACATCAAGACCTTTATCACCTAAATTGAATTTGTTTAACATCCCGAAAGTTGGAGAATCCTCCCGCATATCATAAAGGGCTACATGTAAATCTCCTCTTGCTACATACCACCAATCTACCTGCGTCTTGTGTATATGCCATGCTTTAATAACCCCTTTATGCATATACGAGTGCGATAGCTGACCGAAGCCCTCCTTGAAAAAATCATCGGTTACCCTTATAAGTTCTTCAAAAAATCCCCGATTATCTTTATGTCTTATTAATTCTTTGATATAAACACCTTCTATCATTCTATAATTGCTCATAAATTTGCTTTTTCCGCCCAATACTTGTTTGCTCTAAAAAGCGCATCAAAGGTGCCTGCGTCGGACCAAAATCCCTTAAGTTCGACCCAAGATAACTTATTTTTTTCAATATATTGATTATTTACATCTGTTATCTCTATTTCTCCCCGTGCCGAAGGTTTACATTTTCTTATATAATCAAAAACATGTCTATCATACATATACAATCCTGTAGCTACATAATTACTTTTGGGCTCTTTTGGCTTTTCTTCAATTTTCACTATTTGTTTAGGATTGTCCTTACTAAAAACCACTACACCAAACTTTTTAAGCTGTGTTTTGTTCTCAATTAGCTTAAGAAAAACTAACGCTCCTTCCTTAAATTCCTCTACCTCTTTTCTAATATCAGCGTCTGTTGTATTGTCACCTAAAATTACTACTATATTGCCGTTATCGGCAAAATCCTCAGCTAAAAGCAATGCATCTGCTATTCCCCCATCCGGCCTCTCCTGATAAGCATATTCCAAATGTTTGATACCTAACTCTTTCCCGTTTTTCAGTACCCTGATGAAATGACCGGCATGCGGCCCGCTAGTCACAAGAAGTATTTCCGTAATTCCAGCCTTTACAAGCGTATTGATGGGATAAAAAACCATCGGTTTATCATAAATCGGCAAAAGATGCTTATTGGTTGCATATGTCAAAGGATAAAGTCTCGTACCTAAACCACCTGCTAAAATTATTCCTTTCATATTTATCGATATATCGCTCCACGCAGTAATAACATCGCCAGAATAGCAATTAGTAGATATTCTACCACAATCCTTGGGTGTAGATCACCTTCTATCTGATGATAAACTATCCCCCAGACTACGTAAGATAAAGCTGATAAACAAACTATTATAAATTGCTTTGGCGGATATCCTGCAAAGAGATGAAACAAAACTACACCAAAACCGAGAATAGCTACAAGAATCAAGTAATATAATAAATGAAAATATTTATCTTTTTCTTTTTTCATATGTTTTTATAATTCTTTACAATATTACCCCTATACCTGTTGCACCCATTGCACCGATCAAAGAACCCAAAAAAATTATATGTGCCAAAGTATGTCCGCTCAGTCTCATAGTGCGGGTACGCCAGATATAGAATGCATCAATAAGAAGCACTATTAATAAAAACTCCGCTATTATTTGGGAAAATGTTTTTGATATCTTAAAAGAATAAATAACCGGTTTTTGACTGGTAGACTCTATTAAAGAAACATCCGCTACTGACTGTGATTGCACTGCGGGTAATGTCGGCAATATCGTTTCTTTTGCTAAAGAATCATTAATCTTTGACCCAAATTCTTGGACAACTAGAGTAGTATCGCTATTTAATAAAGAACCATTCATTACGGCTAAACCTATGTCTTTATACTCTGGCTTTAAGATATTTGCCCGATGAGTAGGGGATCTCATCCATGCTTGAACCACCTCCTCGGAAGTGGAAAAATCTTTTGCTAGATTTTCTCCGGCATAAAGATAATTATAACCAGATGAGGTGATAAAATCCCAAGGCGTGATACCTGTAGGGGAAACATGAGCCCAATAATTGTTGGCAAACATATCGGCGGCTTTCTTAGTAGCCGCAGTTGAAAGCTCTTTTGAGAGGCTAAGAGGTGCTAAACCAGCCTTCTCTCTCTCCTTATTCACAAGATCTAAAATTTGCTCAACTGTAATATTTGTCGCATAACCCAAAACACTCGGCCCAACCTGTTTAGTAATTGGCACGATGATTTGGAAGGCAAAAATAACAATTATATAGAAAATGAGCGCTGTAGGTTGCAACGAACGGGCTTTATAATTATTTGATTCATGAGGAATAAAATAATGACGTAGTATTCTTCCCGCAGCAAATTTCATAATAATATATCATTGTGGCAAAAAAAGAGATGTGGTTCAAGTAAGAATCATTTTTCACAAGCTATTTTCTTCTCCCCTTCACATTCATCATAGCCTAAACCACCATTTACTAAATCCACCCCAATTCCTCCATAAAGCATATCATTACCGTTACCGCCTAAAATATTATCATTTCCCTCATCACCACTTATCCTGTCGTTATTATTATTGCCTTCGATAATATCATCACCCTTGCCTCCATAGATCTTATCATCACCATTGCCTCCATAGATCTTATCATTTCCTTCTTCTCCATATACCTCATCATTACCGTTGGAGGCTCTAATTACATCATCTCCGGCTCCTCCATAAATAAGATCATTACCATTACTGCCGTTTAAGAAATCATTCCCTTCATTTCCAAAAATGACATCATGACCATTGCTGTTATTGATCCTATCGTTACCTGTTCCCCCTATCACACAATCATCTCCATTTCCACTTTCTATAATATCGTCTCCCTCAAAACCATAGATAAGATCGTTACCATTGGTTCCTTGTATATTGTCATTGCCTTCTGTACCAAATATCGGATCACCAGAAAATTTTATATTTAAACATTCTTTCGGTATAACAACAGCAATACCGATACGTAGATCAAAAACAACCTTTGTATTCTGATAATTATTATCAGCAGAAGGATCAAAAGAAACCGTAAAAATCAATTTGTTGTCTGTACCTGAAGTGGCATTGAAAAGCGCTATCCCATCTGGATTACTACTCTCTTCAAAAAACTTAGCAAGAGTATCTGCGTAAAGGTTAACTCCATCTTTGGAAATAACAATATTTAATTTTTCTGATAAACCACCAATTTCTTCTGTTTTTATTCCTCGTACGCCAACCGGTCTTGTAGTCGAAGCGTCATTGATAATATGCACTTCTTTAGCTTCACTTTGACCGGGAGCCATATTAAAGATCTTAAAAAGCGGGTCACCTTGATGTGGTACTCCCCAGTCTACTCTCAAATCTCCAATAGCTTCAACGGTCGAGGTTTTACTATCAAATTTAAAACCTCCGTTTAAACCTATTGCCACGGCAATGATTATCGATAAAATCGTTATTCTAAAAATTCTTTTACTCATAACAAAATCCATTATTGCTTGATCCTATAGTCTGTGTTTTACAGATAACCCAAACTGAACTATTATCAGCGGCTCTTCCGATAGATACATCCTTACCAATATTTCCAGTATAACTATGAAAATCAACAATTTGATTAACGGGGTTTTTCAGATAGATAGTATCCCCATCATTATTTAACCATCCCTCTGAATGTTCATACACTTTAAAACCTCTCACGGGAATTACTCCTAAACTGGAAATACTTTTACTATGATTATTATCATCTTCTAATGTCCATCCAGTTAGATCAACAGGAATAGGACCTGGATTATAAAGCTCTACCTGCTCTTTGGAAAAAATTGTTTCTGGATTCGCAACAAATTCATTAATTATAACAACTTCTTGTGCTGATTCTGAAGGTATTGGTGTAAGCGTAACTGTAGGAGTTAAAGTTAGCGTCAATGTCGGTGTTAAAGTTAGAGTTATAGTAGGCATCGGTGTACCGGTACCGATATACTCTGGAAAATTGTCCGAAGCGGTAAAGATATTATTGGATGAGGTTGCCGTGTCGCTAAAAAGAGCGTGGGTAATCGGGTAGGAAAGAAAGAAAACACAAGTGATAAGTATGATAAATAATAAAATATTTTTCATGATTGAGTTGCCTGCATTTTCTTTAGCACCCTTTTCTCTATCTCCTTTTCCATCTCTTTTTTTATATTCCAAACTTCAAAACCGATAAAAACTACTGCTGGAAAGATAACCAGACCTAAAAAGCCGGGTAGTGTCCGAAGAACTTGGACCAGTTTAAATAAAAAAGGAACAACAAAAAATGCCTTACCGATGAGTGTTTTTGCCTCAACTAAATCTGAATCAGCTGTATTATTGGCGTCTCCTTTGACTTTATAGAAAACCCCTTCAGGTTTGTTCACTACCTCGATAACCCTGTGTGTCACTGTTTGGCCGGTTTTGTTTGAAAAAGCTACAATATCATTTACTTTATAATCAGCTGCCTGTTTTACGTATATAATACTCCCAACAGGCAGTGTGGGCTGCATACTACCTGTTAGCACAACAAACGAGCGGACTCCGGCAATAATAGGAGTCTTGGAACTGATTAGCGTAAAGACGGAAAAAAGCAAAAAAACATATAAAAAGACCTTAAAAAACGCAATAAAGTATCTTAGCGCTTTTTTCATATGTTAGAAAGCGGCGGGCTTTCGCCCGCCGCTAAAACTAAATAGATTAATCTGCAACTTGATGTAAAGTTACCGTAAATACAGAAGTCACGCTATCACCTTGATATGTATTATTGGCTTCTGAATCTAACTGAACCCCCATAACCAAAGGATGGTCTGACCCCGTATCTGTCAAACTACCAATGATAATACCATCACCCGCGGTCTGTAAATCTTCTAAGTCAGGTTGCCCATTTCCGTTTTTATCTGTTACAGAAGATAGCACATCGTTTCCATCATAAGTCAATGTCGTAATCTTAAGATGTCTTGACATGGGTCCTAAATTTTCGTCGTTACCAGAGTCTGAAATCGTATTTGTAGCTTTTAAATGCACATGGTGTCCGGCTACAGTGCCGCTATTTTTAAGATTTAATGTCGCTGATACTATTGCCCCACCGGGAGCCATGTCGCTACCATTCCACGTTGCGGATACATTATCCAAAGCTGGTTCATTGTTATTGGTTAATTTCAAATCAAAAGTCCCTGCTCCAAAGACATTATTATTACTTGCTCCTACATCGCTAAAATAAGCAAATGTGGCTCCACCGATAAGGGCTAGTGATGCAAGAATCGAAAGTCCGGAAAGAGCTATTTTGCCATTCATTTTTCTCACCTCCTTTAGAAACTCTTATTTTAATTTGCCAAATTGTCATATTTGACTTTCTTGGCAAAAAATTAGAGTTTCTTAAACCCGCCAAAATCACTCCTTGAGACTTTGGCAGATCAAAATTTTGTCATTAAAAAACCACCCCTTTAGGTGGTTTATCGTTTGCCCTTTTTCTTTGCTAGCGTTAGATAAATTTTATTTTTACGGCAGAAAAGAGATTTCTTCGGGCAGGTATTCATATGTCTTATAATATTACCGCAAGTGATAATTATTTTTTAGAAAATAACTATCCTATAATTAACCGTAAAACTATTTACAGAGAGTGTCAAGAGGAACAAAAAGTATCGAAGTATTACTTAAATAGCACGCTTTGCGACTACTATTAACCTCTTGCTGTCGGAGAATCCCGAACATGTATAAAGAGTCAAAGTCTCGTCAGTAGTCGGTGCGATAACTTCGGTTTGTGAGGGTAATACTTCCTTTATTTCACTTATCTTATACTCAAACCATTTATCTTTAGTAAAGACTATGATTTTTTGATCCGGCTTTGCCTTTTTCAATGGAAGAAATAAACCTTCTCTGGCATGCGCAAATATCACCTGATTTCCGACTTCCCCAGGATACGCTGAACCCACCCCCCATCCAGCCGCATCTTCAAACAGTTCCCAATAACCATTCACAACTTTTGCTTCTTTTACAGGTATATCGATAGATAAAGAGGGTATAGAGATCTTTACCGGAGGAAACTTATCCTTCTCAATTTTTTTTCTTTCTTTTAGGAGCGATTTATCTATATTTATCGGCTCTCTCGACTGTTCCAATACACCTACCAAGGTAGCATCATCATCTTTTTTAGAAATATCTCCCGGCAGATTGAAACTAAAAAAGATCAGTAAAAATCCTGCAATAAGAAGGACTAAACGTATGCGTTTGCCCTCGTTTCGCAAAATCTTTTTTATGGTCGGCGCAGAGGCACTGACGTTTTTGACCTTACGTACAGTAGTAGACATAATACTCCAGTAAGGAGCATTATATCAGAGAGCGTCAATTCGCCACCTGATGTAGATGAGAGTCCTAAAACAACCGGCCCACCAATCCTTGGCACCTCTCCCTCTCCGAAGGTTCCGCCATCACCGCTTGGTTTATCTTTTTCCGGCGACCAACCACAATATGGTCCAGTATAAGACTTACCAGGGGCACAAGCGTCCTCATCACCTGTAGAACCACCATTAGAAGATGGTATTGGCGTTGCTGTGGGTACACCACCTGTACCACCACTAGGAGTAGGAGTAGGCTGTGAAGAAGTAGGCTGTGGGTAACCAGAACAATCTATCACTTCTCCCCTATAGCTTCTCGGATTTTCTACAGGATCGCATATAATCGCTGTCCTATCTCTTGAACTATCCACATCTCGATTATCTGTTTGAGCCACAGCCGTATTTTTTCCGATAAAGAACAAAAATCCTGCAATTATAATTATTTTTATAATTTTTCCCATCATTTCACCTCCTTATCTTTATTTTTAATAAAAAAACTTAAAGAATAATTTCCAAAAGACTATTCAAATATTTTGTAATACGAATTTTTCTTCTTCTAAAAAGAATAAAAAGAAACGCAAGAGGAATAACAAACAACCATGGTTCGCTTATCTTAAATGTCGCTCCTCCCAAAAGAATTCCGGCAAAACTTGTCTCTGTGGCTTTGGCAAAAGCCGGTGAAAGGAAAAGGCCACGTTTAATCATCACGGTGTTTGCCTCTTCTGCTGTCTGTTGTGAGTGGATATAATACCTACTATTCGTAGTATTACCCCTATACGAGTAATATGTAGGCTTGACTGGATTAGAAAACTGCGATCCGCCAGTAACAACTAAATTACTATCGCTATTTACTCCTAAAACTGGTTGCTGATCCGAACCTACCAAATTTTCTCCAATCACGGTAATATTATCGTATGTTTCAAAATAAGAACTAGAGGAATTGTCAAAAGCGATTAAATTTGAAGGTGAACGCTCCTCATTTGCAACGACAACATTGTTATTAATACTGGTTTGATAATTATCTTGCTGATCGGGTGGAATCACATCTCCGAGAAAAGTACCCAAAACGTTAACCAATACGGCAACAAATTTTTTGGCCACTACGTTCGTATTAACCATATTTACCAGATTCAACCCAGCCTTAGCGTCTCCTGTGTTTATATCGCCAGCTCCAGTGTTGTATGATGCTTCATTGTTGCCGGTATCTGCTACTACTTTTATGCTATTGTCTATTTTGGCAGTATTGCTTGAAGTAATAGTAGTATCCGAAGTACTGTTGAAGGAATTGTAATTATCCGAAAGTGCTCCTGTTATTATGTTTTCGCTTGATATAGAAGAAGTTCCGCTTCCTTTGTTAGTAGAAATAGACAGACCATTAGAAGCAGTATTTTCTTCCCAAGGTGCTCCAAGTATGTGACCTACCCACTTGCCGGCTTCATTCACAATTATCAACCACACTGTACCTTCTTCATTCACTACGTTTTTATTTGCCACTGTTGCGTCGCTGACAGCAACTTCTGAAGTGCCTGTTGTCACGCTTCCACCTCCTGTATTATAGGAAGATGAATTTCCACCTGTATTTGCTGAAACCTCTATATCGTTTGTGATATCGGCAATGTTTGTGTTTTCAAAATTGGCTGTTTCTTCTTTTTCAATTGCGGAATTGTTCGTTGACTCTGGTCCTGTTACTGCATTTTGTACTAAAACAGATCCCTCTTGGGTTGTTACGGTAGTTTCTGTATTATTGTCCTTTGGCAAAACAATATTTCCGACAAGAGTACCAAAGATATTCACTACACCAATAAGCCATTGATCAACTTTCAAATTGGTATTTACCAAATTTATGATATTTCCCAAAGCAAAAGCATTACCTGTATTTACGCTACCATCTCCCGTATTGTAAGATGCTGAATTTTGACCCGTTACCGCTACCAGTTCTATATCATTAGTAATGCTAGCGTCATTTCCATTGGCTTCTTTGACAGTAAAGGTATTTGATGAATCTGTAATATTATCGGATAAAGGACCTGTTACAGAATTCTTGGAAACGGTACTGGAAGCTTCGTTAAATTTCCCAGAGGCATTAGAATCAGCAAATTTGAATATGATATCGCCGATATAGGTATTATAAATATTAAATACTGAAAAAGTACCAGTTCCTGTCATATTACTGTTTAGTTTATTCAAAAGATTTATAGTGGCTTCTGCATCTCCGGTAAAAATCCTACCATCTAACGTATTAAAATTAGCATTATTGAAACCTGTTGAGGAAATAGCACTCAACTTGTTGTTTAATTCAGCTAAATTCTTGTTTAAAATCTCTTCCCAGTTCTGGTTTTTCTCAGAGGCAATATTGGTAGATGCCGGTCCGGTAAAAGTGTTTGCCGGATCATCAGGAGTGCTAGAAGAATTTTTTTCTGTATCAGAACTAAAGGACGAACCAGAATTAGCGGATTCCCCTCCAGCGGAAGGTGAAACTGTTACTATTGTGGTAGGACTAATTTCGGGTGCAACTGAAGGTGAAGTAGTAGGTGTTACTGCGGCAGTAGGAGTAATTGACTCCGAAGGTGCAGACGGCTGTGATGGAATGAGAGGAGTGCTTGGAGCGGTTGGTGCGGTGGGGGCAGCAGGCGCTGTGGGGACAGCAGGCGCTGTGGGGGCAGCAGGCGCTGTGGGGACAGCAGGCGCTGTGGGGACAGCCTCTTGAGCCAAAGCAAAAGGAGAAATAACCACACTCCTTTCTAAAATAAGAGTGAGGGTAAGTATTATAACTAAAATTTTTCTCAATCTAACAAACATCTTATTACTATACAAAAAATATAAAACTCTTTTTTTCTTTCTTTCCGGTGGGGATTTTTTCCTAGGATAGGATCCCCACCGGAAAAAGAAAGTTTACTTTATTACCGTAAAAGAATCATTGATGTAAGTCTCGATTCTTTTAACCAACTGGGATAACCCTGCGTAGATATCGCCACCACCGGTATTGGTATTGGCAACGTTCCATCCTGTATCTGCTATATCTATATCAAAGTTTTTCACATTTCCCTTAGCATTAATATTCTCTACACGGATATCTTGCGAGTTAACCAATGTCTCAACATTTGTCGACATTGGACCGGTGACCAGATTACCGCTGGTATTGGTAAAACCTCCCATGGCGGCGGTAATAGAAGTAGTGTTGATATTGCCTGTTGTACCAATCTCAACCTGACCTGCTGCATTTCCCGCTCTGATCTCACCTCCAAGAGTGTTAAACGAGGCGGAATTGTGTCCGGTGTTTGCAGTAGCTATGACGCTATTCATAACATCCATAGAATTAGTATTAGTTACAAATGTATTGGATGTATTGGTAAGCGTCACAAAATTACCAGACATAGGACCTGTCGTATCATTAACAGCAGAATTACCACCAGTTCCACCTGCTCCAGCAGCAATAGACGTAGCGCTATCATTGGCGCGGTTGACTAACCCTACTGACATACTGGCACTTCCTGTCAATACTTCTGCTGGACCGGTATTTGTATTAGCTAAATTCCAGCCTGTATCGGAAGTTGCCATAATGGTATTTCTAATATCCGCCTTATTGTTGTTATTAACTCCAACAACGTTGGAATTGGTGATATCCACTACATTTGTGGACGCGGGACCGGTAATGCTATTACCAGCAACATTTCCGGAAGCCGCCGGACCACCGCTTATAGAAGTTGTATTTATATTGGCGGTATTAGACACACCCACGCTCAAAGATGCGTTACCGGTTATCACCGAACCTCCTAAAGTATTCATAGAGGCACTGTTATGACCGGTGTTGGAAGTTGCCGTAACGTTATTTACGATATTGGCATCATTGGTATTGTTGACGGCTACGCTATTTGTATTTACCACCGTGCAATAGTTTTCTGACATTGGTCCTGTCGTACCGTTGGTGCAGCTATTAGCGGCAAAAACCGGTACTACAGAACTCGCCAATAAAACTACTGAACTTGCTATACTTACGATTTTTTTCATTTGTTTCACCTCCTTTCTTTACTGGGATATCAAGACTGCCCTCTACCAAAATTAGTCACAGTCTTGCTTTTCCATAAATCTCATAATTCAGTATGCAAATCCAAATAAAAAGAGGTAAGTCGTCTCGCCCGAATAATTCGTGGCGGATTCCTTACCTCCGTTTGCGGTCGGCAATACTAAAATTACAAGTCTTTGATATTATGACTTGTTTTCTTTATATTTCTCTCTGTAATCTGCGTCACTTTATAATCCTGTACGTAAATCTCTACAGATCCCCATCCTCGGACATTCTTCAATGCCTGTTTAACTTCTTTCAATTAAATCTTTAGTTATTTTTTTTGTAGAATAATCGACCATTTTGCAGTTAGCTGTCGGACAGTATAGGTCAATTGAGGGCAGATTTTTTTGGGGCAGAATTACTTCTTGAGCAAAGTTAATATAAAAAAATATAAGACTCTTTGTCAAGAAGGTAAATTTATATTTACCACTTCTTTTTTTCCTTCGATCTCACCGACGTATAGTTTGAAATCTTTAGCATTTTCAGGAACCACAAAGCCGACCCTGTCTATTTTTGTCGATATGGGCGCTACAGTCACCATATTATTATGAAGATCTGGAGCGTATTTATTTTCTTCATCACCGTTGTAAGTTAACCGTACCAAATCTCCCGGCAGAATATTGTATGGCAAAGTTGCATCGTTTTTAAGCTCCAAACCAACTATAAGGAAAATTTTATTATTCTTCGCTGTAAAAGTCTGATCTTTGACGTTTACCTGATTGGTTTTCTCCACTGTGGCTATTTTTAATCTAATTTTACTAGCCACGGGTTTTCCCTGATTATTAAGAGCCGAAAAGTCAAAGCTCTTATCTACATTAATAACTGTAGATTTGGGTTTTGTCGACTGGACATTGGAATTTTTTGCCCGTAAAATACCACTTCCCAAAACCAAAAGAGCAACAACAGCAATACCACCAATAATCTTTTTATGTCTTATGATGGAAGCCAATAAGCCATTTTTTGACTTTCTTATCTTTGAAAAAATGTTAATGGGAATATTTTTTTCTTTAGCCATATGCCGTATATTTTAAGCACCAAAAAACCCAAAAACTTTTGGCAGCTTTTGGGCAGAAGTACAAAAATACTATACTGATTGATACTACTTGTCAAGACCAAAACAATATAACAGAATATATCAATTTATCGCTATTTACCCTAAATAATAACAAGGCTCCCCTTCCGGGGAGCCTGATTTTTTATCATAAACACCGTATTTACTGAGAAATTGTAATATTATTGGTGTTTACTGATGTATTAACACTACTTGTAGAAACCGCATCACCAGTGGTTATTGTTCCACCAACTGTATTGTAACTCGCGGAATTATTTCCGCTATTAGCGGAGGTATTAACAATATGATTAACATTTCCGTAATTAGATACACTGAAAGCGGCTACTTTTGCGTTTAATACTAAAACTGTATTTCTAGAATCATAGCCGGTTGTATTATTCCCAAGTGTATTATCATTATCTGGATCAGTTTGACTTACATCTACATTGTTATCATTAACTTTGGCTTCACTAGCAACTAATGCATCTGCAATTCCAGACTCTATGCCACCACCAGAAACTGTATTGTAATTAGCGCTATTACCGCCAGTGTTAGCAGAAGTACCAACATTCTGGGTAACACCTCCATTGTTATCCAGCTTAAACAATACTGCTTTCACATCAACCCTGATGCATCTATTTCTGCTTAATGCACCAGTTATATTATTCTCACAAGTAGTCGTCGTTGTAGCAGCAAAAGTGGGAAGTGCGGTTGCCAAAAGCAAACCGGTACCCATTGCTACTCCCATTAATTTCTTTATCATTATCTCTTTTCACCTCCTTTCGGGCAGAGTGTTATTTTTCTTACTGCACAAAAAAACACTCTCTCCCTTTACCTTTCGGTAATAGGGTTTGAGTGTTTTTTGGACAGAGGGCAGACAAATCTCATAATAGGCAGTTGTCTAAATTTTTGACGAAAATAACTTACACCGGGCAGGTGCTAAATTATAAAAAAATAAAAGCATCCTCGATTATATTCTTGGATGCTTCCGTTTGCGGTAGCAAACTTTATAATCTATATATATAATCCACTGTAAAACAATTTTTTTATGCTTGTCAAGAGGGGAATTTAGTCACTTTTACTTACATCTTGAAGGAAACCAAAAACACCACCAAGGAGTAGGTGTGGGGAAGGAGGCTAACTCTGGCGTGGGAGTCGGAATAGAAGTAGGCAAAGGTGTAGGAGTAGGACTAACTGTCGGTGTAACATCAGAGTAGGAAACTGACGCATTTTCATATTTCACGCTGTTTAAAGCATTAATCCGACCATATCGCCAATATTTACCTGTACCTGCGATTTTATCCGCATATTTTTCAATCCGCTCCCTTACGCTATTATTTGAGCTTCCGTAAGGAGTTGTCCAGATAAGCGCAGCCAAACCAGCCGTATAAGGCGTGGCCATAGAAGTACCTGAACCATATCCATAACCAATGCCTTTATTAATTGTATAGGAATGGTTAGGGAAGGTTGAATAAATATCAACCCCGGGTGCCGCTACATCTACCCAATTACCATAACTTGACCAGCTAGCTTTCTGATCATTCTTGTCTGTTGCCGCTACTGCTATTACGTTTGTATAGTAAGCTGGATAAGTGGGGGAGGCATTACCAGAATTCCCCGCTGCACCCACAATTACCACACCCTTTCTCCAAGCGTAATTTACTGCATTTTCAAGTGTTTTTGATTTACCTGATCCACCTAAACTCATATTAATCACTTTAGCACCGTTATCCGCAGCCCAAGTAATACAATTGGCTATCCAAGAATAATAACCGCTGCCAGTATCATCCAAAACTTTCACATTCATCAAGGAAGCATTGTATCCTAGACCAGACACGCCAAGCCCGTTATTTGTGACCGCAGCCGCAATTCCTGCCACATGCGTCCCGTGTCCATAAAGATCATCAACAGTTGGTGAACTATCCGCACATTTATAATTCACAACGATCTTATCTTTTAAATCCTCATGATCCTGATCTATACCGGTATCGAGAATGGCAATTTTAATATCTGGATTACTTTTTGTGATATCCCAAGCGGTAATCCCGCTTCCTGAAGCCTGTATTTTTTCCATCGCCCACTGAAGGGGCAAATTGGGATCATTTGGGGTTTCCAAAGCAGTAGCTATATAATCAGGCTCTACATATTCTACCCGCGGATCACGATTGTAATCTCTAACTGTCCTATCAATATCTTTAGGTAACAACCTCACTACATCAATATTCAAATTATCCATTGATTGAACTAGTTCACCGCGCAAACTGCGGTGAAGTTTAACTCTATCTTCTTTAGAAATTATCGGCCGAAATTTTACGATTAACCTTTCAGAAAGAAAATTTTCGGAAGCTCGGACAGAAGAAAGAGACAAAAAAAAGAAAATAAAAAGAAAAAGAATTATTCTACGCATAAAACTAAACTTTTTAAGTTTATCTTAACATCATTCGTAATTCAGGTCAATCACCCTGAGATTTTTGTTTACCGGAATATGAAGAAGCCAACCTAAAGCATTGGCAACTGCCACACCAACTCGAAGTCCAGTAAATGATCCGGGACCGGTATTTACCTTTATTTCTGTCAACTGATTAACATTGACTTTTTCCTTTTTCAAAAGTTCATCAATCATCGGCAAAAGAATCTGAGATGCCCAAGCATCTACTTGCCTAGTATTTTGAACTTTTTTGCCATTTATTTCCAAGGCAACAGTAATTTTTTTATTATCAGAAGTATCGATATATAAAATCACCTTGTTATCCATGATTATTAACTTAATTCTTCTATAAGAATTGCCCCGTGACGGATAACTTTCCAAGGTACAGTTGAACAATCTACTACTGTAGACACATTCCTCTCGAAACATTCTCCCTTTATCACATAATCTACTAACTCCACTAGTTTCTTATCAAGACTTTCATAGTTATAAGGAGTAGGGTATCCGTGAAAATTAGCCGAAGGTCCCAATATGGGCACTTTTATGTTCTTTATAAGTTCCAAGACTAATTTGTGATTTGGCATACGGACTCCAAGCTTATCAGTACCACCACGGACAAGACTGGGAACTTTCTTTATTTTGCATGGATAGACTATTGTTAAAGCTCCTGGCCAGTACTTCTCCATTAAATGTCGCACATTATTTGGAAGAGGCGAAAGCAAATAATTTTCTGCCATAGTAATTGAATCAATAAGTACAGGTACAGCTTGACGTGGGGGTCTTTTACGAATTTCAAATAACCTTTCTACCGCTTCTTCACTATCCATTCTGCATCCGATTCCATAGGCAGTATCTGTAGGAAAAATAACAATCCCCCCATTTTTAAGAATTTCTATGGCCTTATGCAAATTACTCATGCAGTTTAATAATTCTTTCTTTTTCACTTTTTATCTCAAATTTTATATCAATACGCTTCTCGGGAAGAAAATTTCCCATTTTATCAGCCCATTCGATGAGAGCTAATGAATCAGGCTTATTAAGCCATTCAGATAATCCTAAGGCTGAAATCTCATCTTCCCTTGTTATCCGATATAAATCTACATGATAAATATTTTTTATCTGCTGGTGTCTTGTAGAATAATGTCGCACAATAATAAAAGTGGGGGAAATTATTCTTTTCTCTGGCAAAAAATAGTTCATAAATCCCTGCACAAAAGTCGTCTTACCCGCTCCTAATTCACCGTAAAAACAGATTACCTCTCCCCCTTTCATTTGGGAAGCTAATATACTACCAATTTTTTCTGTTTGTTTCGGACTTTTGGATATATACTGCATATATCTATACAATTTCTGTAAGATTTGAGATTATTATAAAACAAGATGGAAAATATGCATATAAGAACGGCAGAAATAAAAGATATCCCACAAATAGTTAATCTAGGCAAGCAACTGTTTGAACTACATGCGAAACTTGATAGGGAATATTATTTTCTGGAAGATAATTTTTCCGAGCTTTTTGGCAATTGGGTTAAAAATTACCTTGCTCAAAACTCACAATTTATAATTGTTGCTGAAGAAAGCAAAGAACATATAATTGGTTTTATTGCTGGCTTTATCAAGTCTTTATATCCTTGGTTCCGTCTCAAAAATGTCGGACACATTTCTTTTATGGTAATCGATGAAAAGTTTAGAAAAAAAGGTGTTGGTAGGCTGCTAGAAGAACAAGCAAGACTTTGGTTTAAACAAAAGGGTATAAATTATATTGAGCTATATGTGGAAGAAAATAATGATATCGGTCAAGAAGCATGGTTTTCTTACGGGTTCCTCCCCTTCAAGAAATTTTTACGTAAAAAAATCTAGATTATACGACGTTTTTTTTAATCTTTTTTATACTTAAAAAAACTGCAATTCCTGTACAAATCACCCCACCACTAAGCAAAGTTACTACAATTGGTATTGAAATGTTGCCTCTTTCTAACTTCTCACCTTCACTAGTAGCTTGATTATCTGTAGTAGCTTGATTATCTGTCTCTCCTAAGACTAAACCGGATTCTGTTTTTGGGGAAATTATCACGTTTGAACTCACCTTTGAATCGCTAATTTCCTTGTTAAAGGTTGTAATTGTAAGTTTTTTTATTTCTGTAGGTGAATTCTGTATTCTTGAGGCAATAACTATCATTTTGGTCGGGATAGCTGTCGCTTCTGGCTTCTCCGTAGGAGAAATCGTAGCTGTTGGCGTAATGGTAGGAATAATAACATCTATACTCTGCTCGTTCTGCGGGTCAAAGGTGCCAGAACCTGAATTTTGCGTAAAACGTTGAACTTTAAAATTATATTTACCAGGCTCTTTACAACCACTGTCATCACTATCAAGTTTTGCTTTCAAAATCGTTGAAGCTGACGAAGAGGCAATATTTACAGCTAAAAAATTTTTCCAACCTTCATTAGTAGTGTAAGGCCCCTTAAACCATGAAGTACCATTCCATGTATAGCCGCAATAATTTGAGGTTCCAGGTCTATAAAAAACTCCCCGCAGATAATAAACAGTTCCAGAAGGAGCATTGATGAATAAATCCACCCCCACCTGATATTCCTGATCGTAACTATCAATAGTGGTAGGCGATCCCTCATATAAAGATATTGAGGTGGCAAAAACTGCTGTATCCAACAAAAAAAATAAACCAATAAAAACAAACTGAAATATTAGAGATCGTAGTCTCACGATAACTAAGATAAGTCTGACGTGTATTTGCTAAATAACCATAAATTACTGCAAGTGCCAATAGAGAGTCATTTTACCGTTTGGATGAAAAATAAAAACACCGTTTCCTGCAGATTGACCACCACGATAGGTATAGGCATTACCCTCATCAACAGCTCGTATTAAAGTATTTCCATCATCATACATATCTATACCATTATGAATACCAGATCTATAATAAGCGGCAGAAAAAGGTGTATGACCAAAACATTGGGTAATAGTGGGGTTAGCCATTGGCCAATCCCATGAACCACTTCCTACTGTTCTTGTAGTAGCGCTCCCAACATCATCACAGGAATTTGCCTGAAAAAGAAGAGTTCTTGAACGCAGATAATTAAATGGATTCTCGTATCCGCTGTCAAAATTAAATTTATTTAAATCTGATTCATTCAAACTGTAGACTGCAAAATGCAAGTGGGGTCCTGTTGAAAAACCGGTATTACCCATTATCCCAATCACATCGCCTCTTCCTACTCTTTTAGGAACTCCCGCTTGAGATAAAATAGAGGCAGCTTTCTGTATTTCACCTGCTTCTCTTTGTGCTGCTTCTAAATTTTGTTTGTATATCCTTTCATTATTTTTTGTCACCTCCAAAAAAACTTCCTTATCTCTCTTTTGTTTGGCTAGGTTACTCTCTTCCGCCTCTAACTGTTTTTTTAGTTCTGCCAGCTCAAGTTTCTTGTCTTCTCTTAACTTTTTCTGTTCCTGAAAGTTTACCTTACTATTTTGCAACTGAAACAATAACCGTCTATCGTGAGCTTGAATAACTTGGGCATATTTGTAACGGTTTACTAATTCGGATAACTTGTTAGTACTAACCAAGAGGTTCAAATAGGAAATTCCGCCATATTTGTATGTTGCTACAATTCTATCTAAAAACAAACTAGTAATCTTAGTTAGTGAGGTTTCGAGATTGTCTATCTTATCTGAAATATTATTGATCTCATCCTCCAACTGTTTTATTTTGGTTTTTGCTGCTTCAATTTTATTGAGAGTCAATTCTATCCGACTCGACAAATAAACTATCTGGGCTGTCATACTTTCCCGCTCACTCGCGCAGATATTTACGATGTTTGTGTAACAGGACACTTTATCAAAAACACTACCGCTATCTTTACATGGATCATCTTTTGGGCAGGAAGAGGCAAAAATAACTGCCGCAGAATTAATGAGAAAAAAGAAGAAGAAAATAATTCCGACAAACAATCTTTTCCATAAAATCTTCATATTCCATATCACAAAATATTATTTCATATATCTTGACACCGCGAAGAGACTTCCTATTAGACCTATTAATAATCCACCTAAAAGAAGCACCGCAAACAATAAAAAGAAAACTATAATATTTGGAGGCCAAAGATAGATAGGCACCTGATTTATTCTTGTTAGTAATAATGGAGAAATACCCTGAAGAAATGAAGTCATAAAAGGTTGTGAATAGAGAATTACACCTGATATTAAAACCCAAGAGATTATCGCTCCAGTAATACCATAATAAGCACCTTCAAGAATAAAAGGCCGTTTAATATACCAAGATGTCGCTCCTACTAGCTTTAGGATTTCTATCTCATCTTTACGATAGGCTATTTTCATTCCTATGGTAGTAACAATAATCACAAAAGAAACAAGAAAAAGAAGTATAACAAAAATTATTCCGATCTTTCTTATAGTCGTAGTCCAAGAAATCAAGGTATCTACTACCTCTTTTTGAAATACCACTTCATCAATATCAGGTTCTTTCTTCACTATTTCCGCAATCTCTGATAAGTATTGCGGGGAAGTAGCAAAAACCTCTAAAGATGCAGGTAATATATCTGCCGTAACCATCTCTAAAAGTAAAGGGTCATTTTTGTTTTGTTCTTGATAAATCCTTAGCGCTTCATCTTTGGATACATACCTTAAATTTGCTATTTTTCCCGTACCCTTAAGCTTATCCATAAGCTCATCAACAGAAGCTTTGTCTTTAGATTCCTTAAAAAATACTGTTATTTGAGGTTTAGTCTCAAAATATGCCAAAAGAGAAGAAAGGGTAGTCGCAGAAAGCAGAAAAACCGATAAAATAAATAAAGTAACAGCGATCATAAAAACTGCAGCTGCAGTTTGATAAGGAGTGCGCCTTATACGGCTCCATATTGATTGCGATATCTGCATATAAACTTATGAATATTTACTTTTTTTACTATCTTTAATAACTTTTCCCTTTTCTAAAATAACTACTCTTTTCCTCAAACTATTTACTATATCTACATTATGAGTAGCCATAACTATTGTTGTTCCTTGCTTATTAATCTCATTTATTATCTTTAATATTTCCCATGAGGTCTTCGGATCTAGATTGCCTGTGGGTTCGTCAGCAAGAAGAATTTTTGATCCACCGGCTATCGCTCGTCCTATAGCAACTCTTTGCTGTTCACCGTAAGAAAGCTGTTTGGGAAAACAATCGGCTTTATCTGATAAATGAATCATCTCTAAAACATCTACAAGCCTCTCCTCTATCTCATTTTTTTGTCTCCCTAATATCTCTAGAGACACTGCTATATTTTCTGCTATAGTTCTATCGGTTAAAAGCTTAAAATCTTGAAAAACAAAACCTACTTTTCTTCTAAGATATGGAAGTTTATTTTTTGGCAATTTATTTACTTCCCAATCGTCAACAAAAATTGAACCCGAAGAAGGTTCTATTTCTTTGATAATAAGACGAAGCAAAGTGGTTTTTCCTGCTCCAGATGGACCTATGAGAAAGACGAAATCACCATCGGGAATCTTAAGATTAATATTAGAAAGAGCTGCAATAGAACCAGAATAATTCTTGGTGACTTCATCAAATAGGATCATAAAGGAAAAGGGCTTTTATTCTATAGTCTCTACTCTTCCCACATCCATAAGCCATCCCGCTTTTTGTGCCGCATTAGTTTCTCCCCAGACACGTACTTTTTTACCAACAAATTCATTCAGATCTAATACTGATGAAATCAGATAAACTGTTTGACTCTCTCCACCGCTTCGTATCAACTTATGGGTGCCCTCACCATTGATACCGCCTACTTCCAATCTCCCCTCTGCCTGATCACGAAATACTTTTGTGTCAGTCGAACCAACTACAACTTTCTTACTTTCCGTTTTGTCTTTGGAAGAAGTAATTAAAAAAGTGCCTGTTTTCTCTATATAAGTTAATCCATAACCAGAGATTATACCCGCTATAATTATTAAAATTGCAACTATTATTAAATTTTTAGGTGCAATTTCCTTCACTTCTTCAAATTGATGCATCAAAATTGTGTTATCTTGAGTATTTTTCATACATATACTACTATACGACAGTTGAAAATTTTTTCAAGTAGGCATATATAAATTCATCTATCTCTCCATCCAGTACTCTTTCTGTATTATTAGTTTCATAACCTGTTCTCGTATCTTTCACTAAATGATAAGGGTGTAAAACATAGGAGCGAATTTGATTACCCCAAGAAGCCATTTTAAAAGAACCTTTCAAATCTGAAAGATGTTTCACTTTCTGCTCTTCCATCATTTGCCAGAGTTTTCCCCTTAATATCTTTAAGGCTGTTTCTCTATTCTGCCCTTGGTAACGCTGTTCTTGGCACTCCACAACAATACCTGTCGGCTTATGCCTCAGACGTACTGCTGTAGACACTTTATTTACATTTTGTCCGCCTTTACCCCCGCTTCTAAAAAATTCCCATTCTAGATCGTCATCGTTTATCTCTACTTCCTTATTATTTTCTATAATGGGTAAAACTTCTACTAGAGCAAAAGATGTTTGTCTAAGTTTATCGGCATTAAAAGGAGATTGCCGCACAAGACGATGTACCCCCGCTTCACTTTTTAAATAACCATAAGCCAAAAATTCTGGCACGCTAAATGTAGCGCTTTTTATCCCTGCTTCATCTCCGGCTATTTTTTCAATCAAATCATATCGCCAATTATTTTTTTCCACAAAACGAAGATACATTCGAAGAAGCATTTCCGCCCAATCCATTGCCTCTGTTCCACCTTGACCAGCATGTATAGAGATAATAGCACCGTCACTATCATGTGGTCCTGAAAAATATAAATCAAATTCTAACTTTTTAAGTCGTTCTGAAGCTTCATTATAATCACCATTTTCAATTAATGATCTGATTTCTTCAATCTGTTTTATCTGTTTGGAAAGAAAAGCTAATTCTTTCATTTTCGCGGAAGATTCTTCTTTATTTTCCCAAAAGAGAGGATCTGCTGATTCTTTTTCTATCTCACTAACTCTTTCTACCTTTTCTTGAATCTTCATCTTTTGGGAAATTTCTTCAAGCTTTTTTATCAGATCCTGCATAGACCTTATTTTCTCATATTGCTATTTCCTTTGCAAAAACTCTTGCATAAATTTTAACTGCAGGAGTAGACTTGTAATATCTGATGAAAAAGCTTATTGCTTTTATTCGCCATAAATTTGGAAGACTTGGTCCAGGATTCATTACCGGAGCGGCCGATGATGATCCTTCAGGTATTGCTACATACTCAATAGCCGGAGCGCAATTTGGATATAAATTAAACTGGATGTGCTTATTGTTAACACCAATGATGATTTCTGTCCAGGAAATGTGCGGAAGAATCGGCATGGTTTCAGGAATGGGTTTAGCCGGAGTCTTGAAAAAATATTATTCAAAAAAATTATTAATTATAGCCATTATCCTTCTTTCTTTAGCTAATATCGTAAATATCGGTGCCAACTTGGGTGTGATGGCTGCATCACTTAAGATGATCTTTGGTCTTCCATTTCTTCTTTGGCTTTTTTTAATAACTATCTTCACACTACTAATGGAAATATTTATCTCCTACGATAAATATTCCCGCTATCTCAAATGGATGGGAATGACACTTCTTGTTTATGGAATAACTGCATTTATTACTAATCAGGATTGGCTTTCTATCTTATATTACACTCTCATCCCTCATATAGAGCTTAATCTTAGCTATCTTATGACGATGGTTGCTTTCCTTGGTACGACAATATCCCCATATCTTTTTTTCTGGCAAGCTTCGGAAGAAGTAGAAGAAGCTATAAAGGAAGGAAAAATTCAAGAATTTGAGGAGTCGCCGCCTGTGATCGAAAAGGAAATTAAACATATGCAAAAAGACACTACTGCCGGAATGTTTTTCTCAAATCTTATCGCTTTTTTTATCATCCTTACCACCACTTCTACGCTGCATTTTAATGGAATAACCGATATAGAAACTCCACATGATGCGGCTATGGCTTTGCGTCCCTTCGCCGGCGATTTTACTTATTTACTTTTCACTCTCGGTATTATTGGAATTGGTCTGCAATCTATCCCTATTTTAGCCGGTGGAGTAGCCTATGCTTTTGCCGAAGCGTTTGGATTTAAAGAAGGCCTAGCAAAAAAACTTACAGAAGCTAAAACTTTTTACACCACCATAGCTATAGCTACAAGTATCGGGGCGCTTATGAATCTCTTTGGTATCAACGCCATCAAAGCTCTCTATTATACAGCAATAATAAATGGTATCCTCGCCGTACCCTTAATCGCTATCATAATAAAATTAGCCAATGATGAAAGAATTGTCGGTAAATTTGTAACTAGTAAAATCAGTAATATATTTGCCTGGCTAACTTTTTCTTTTATGGGAATTGCTTCTTTTTTGATGATTGCAAATCTCATCCTTCACCAATAAGATTTCAGTGAAATAAATCTTTTATCCAAGAAGCAAGTTTATGTGGAGCTGAAAGCACTCTTTTTTTTGTTTCTATCCTGGCTATTTCGCCACTATTTTCTTTTTTATTTTTTATCGATTTCTTAATATAAATAAATTCATTCTTACCTAATTTGTCAGGCGTATAATCTTCTTTTACAAACTTATGTTTTTCTCCATCTATTGTATAAGTACCTACATCTACCGAAGAAAAAAGACAACTTGGGAGATTTTTTCTAAAAATTACTTGGGATCCAACTATCTCACTAATTTCCCATTTCTTGTAAGGAACATCCTTATCAAAAAAAGAGGCAATATGATAAATAAATAATGGCATCTCACCCAGTCCCTTTTCCAAATAAGTATAAAAGCTCGCCGAAGCGGTTAATCTAGCATTTATCTCTGAAAAATAGACTCTGCCTGAAGTTTTCTCAATCAAAAAATCCAAACCAAAAAAACCCTTGTAACCTGCCTTCATCAAAATTTTACCTGTTTTCTTTGAAATATCTGCTATCTGATTCCTTTGTTTCTTATCTAAAAATTCTGCTGGCCATTGTCTTCCACAAGTAACACCAGGTCTAGGATATAGCTCTGGAATTCCATCAAGCTGGATAGCTGGTTGACTTAGAAGTATCCTCTCTTTATATATGCAACAATTATTCAAAATAGTATAACCATTAATTTTGCTTGTTATTTTTACCATCGTCAGAGGAAATTTATTTGATAAATCTAAAAATTCTTTTTCTGTATTGATAAAATATGTGGTTTTACCAGCCCAACCATGACCAAACTGCACTACTAAAGGTATACCTAATTTTTTACTTAAATCATTAAAGTTAAACTTGCTCAATAGCCCAGTCATACCAGGCGTAGAAAACTCCGTAAAATATTTATTACTGAAATAGAAAAATCTTACTTTATTCTCAAATGCTTCATTTAAATCAAAATTATTTCCTATAGCTTTGTATTTCTTCTCCTTTATTAGCAAATCAATTTTTACAGAGGGTTTGAAATAAACTATATAAGGGATATCTTTTGTATGTAAATTTATATACTCCTCAACAAGTGGATGCGAAAGAAGAATACCAGAGTTATTAACTGGGTATATCTGATTACCAATTTTTTCTTCAAGACAAAATATCTTTGTACCCTTTTTCCGAAGTATATCTACAAGAGGCTCCTTGTAAGAACAAATAATATGATAATGGGGCAGTAAATCTTCTATGCCTATTGCTCTTTTTATATCAGGAGTTACAAAAAAAATATCTTCCAAAAAAGATAGTCTATCCATAGATTTAAGAATAATATCGTCCACTCAAGATACAAACAGCATTATTGTAAGTATAACCAGCCTTTTGGGCTTTATGTAAAGCTGCTAAAACCGCTGCTCCCTCATAGGAACAATCCAAATTATGTCTAACTAACCAAGATCTTGCCTTTTTCATTTGGCTATCTGAAATTACCCATCCCCAACCTTTACTTTTTTTAATTATTTTTACAATTTCTTCCTCACGTGCTGTAAATTTTGCCACAATAGCGTCGGCTAAACTTGTCTCTTTTTTATGAAAATCTCTATCAAAAAGTGAAGCAATTGGATTAACCGCTTCTGACTGAACTGCATGTATTGCAGGTAAAAAACCATACTTTTCAAAACCCTTGCTAATACCAACTAATGCAGTACCACTACTAACAGCCAGAAAAACAGCATCAACTTCCGGCATTTCTTTTTTTAATTCGTACGCTATCGTTTCATAACCTACCGTGGCATTTACATCTTTCGATTGTCTTAAATTATATGCTCCTGTTTTGTTTGCGTATTGGATCGACAAGCTTAACGGTTTTTTTGTTTCAATTATCTTGAGATTTTTTCTCTCTTTCTCTTTTTCTTTAAGTAACTTTAGCTTCTCTTTGCTTATCTTTGGACTAACAAAAACAGTAAGTTTTATACCCGCTAAATCGCAATAAGCTGCCGCAGAAATGGCGGCATTACCGGATGAAGATATAACTGCTTCTTTAATACCCTTTTCCAGCAATTTTGTTACTTGATAAACCATACCTCTATCCTTCCAAGAACCGGTAGGGTTTTCATATTCGCATTTAAACCATATATTCTTTATTCTCTTAATCGGTGTGTAACACTCATTTAGAGTTATTTTACAAGAAGAGGATGTAGAGGGAAGTAAATTCTGGAAACTCCAAATTCCCCCTTGGACTTGATTAAGCATAAATAATGTGTTTTAATGATGTAGTTTATTATAATACTTCGATGGATAATACACAAAATCAGACGGTCCTTATTTGCCCAGAGTGTGATAGTCCGTTAATCATCCCGGAAAATATTGTCATTGGGAAAATAATTGAGTGTTCAGCATGCGGGAGTGAAAACGAAGTAATTTCTGATAACCCTATCAAACTTGCTCCTTTGGAGGAAGAGAAGTAATTATTTTTCTAACTGATTCTTTTCCTTGTATATAATCAGAGTAAAAAAAACCTGCCGCAGGTGAAATTAAAACACTGTCATCTTTCTTTGCCTTATCGTAGGCAAATAATATCGCTTCTCTCAAATTATTAAATATTCTGTAAAAACCTGTTGGAAGTATTTTTTTCAAATTATCACTAAGTTCACTTTCTAATAAAACAACAAGCTTGACCCTGCTTTTCAACTCTTCAGCAAAATCTTTGTAATCTATGCCTTTTGTTCTACCACCACAAATTAAGATACAATTCCCTTCCAATTTTCTTAAAGCGGCTAAAGTGGCCCAAGGAGTGGTACTTTTTATATCGTTATAAAACATTACCTCTGATATTTTTTTTATAAACTGATTTCTTGCGTTTAAACCTTGAATAGTCACAAGTGAGTTAAGAAAAGTTTTTATGGAAATACCTAATACATCAGCTACAGTAGCTGCTGCCAAAATATTCTCGGTATAATGAGCAGTTTTATGATTCATAATTATCGAATAATACTTTTGAATATTTTTAGTATTCATTTTTATCTCTTTTATACTGTAAAAAAATACTTTTGCTTTTAAATGATTAACTATATTTCTCAATTCTAAAGAATCATAGTTTAAAACAACAGTATCACTTTCTTTTTGTTTCAAAATGAGGGTTAGTTTCAATCTTTTATACTCTTCCCAACTAACTTCATCAAGATGATTTGGATAAAGATTAGTAAAAACTACGATATTTGGCGCGCGAGTAAAACCATCTTGTAACTGGCGATGTGATATCTCAAGAATCAGTATATCGTCCTCTGTCATTTCTGGTATTTTATCTGGTACCTGAACCATCCAAGATTCATTTCCTGCAAAATAAACATTTTTATATTTTACTTTAAGCGAGTTTGCCAATATATTTGCCGTACTTCCTTTTCCCACTGTTCCGGTCACTCCGATTACCTTAGCTTTGGTAAAATCTAAATACAATCTGGTAAGGGAATAAAAAGGAATATTTTTCTTTTTAGCTTCATATAAAATATGATTCTGTTTTCTGTACAATCTCCATGATTGAGGAACAAAAATTATATCTGCAGATAAAATATCTTTCAAATAATCTTTACCAAAGTAAAAATTAGTCTTGGACAAATCATCCAGAAATTGTCTAAAGAGTTTATTTCTTTCTTCGATTGAAATACCTTTATGCCATAACCTAAAACTTTTTTCTATCTTGTCTTTATCCTCAAAATCATGGGTTTTAATATTTTTCATTTGACGAGACACTAGAAGTCTCAATATGCTACTACCTTCAGCGCCGCTTACACCAACTATATGGATTGATTTATTTCTTATCTTATTTAAGAATTCTTCCATATTAAGTAAAAATGTTTAGTCTAAAGACTCCATCTCCCTGTGTGGAGCTAAAATATTTTTTAGCTATATTCTCACCTGTCTCTGTCTCTTCCAACCAATTTTGTTCTTGGATGGGTCGCCTCAAATCTGTAATCTTTATCCTACCAAGATGTACGCCTTTAACCTTAGTCTTGTTAGTTGAATGTGCATATATAATTTCTCTTTTTTTTACTTCTAATATAATCGCGATATGCTTCCCCCCCATTAATCTAATCATATCTCCCATTTTATAATCAGCGATCTTAGTTAAGCGAATAGAAAATTTACTATCTGTCAAAATACTAGCCTTAGTCTTATTTATACCTCCTAAAAATACTTCATCAAGACTTCTCAATTTAGAGTTATTGTATCCGAGTCTAACTAATTCATTTAATAATCTATAAGCAAAGCCTGAACAGTCTATTCCTATTCTTTCTCTTTTAGCTAATTTACGGATATAATCTTTATCAATTAAGACTCTATCAATATTGGAATTATGCAATGTTTCAATAATTTTGCCACGGATATCAAAACTACTCCCTTTACCATTGGCGTATCCACGTACTATAACTTTCCCTTCTTTTAACTTATTTCTCCAATAAGGACAATTAATAATAATACCATCGATATCCATCTCTATATATTTCTTAACAAAATTAAATATTTTCTTTCTAAGATAAATGTTGTTAACTGTTTTCATAATCACCAAAAACTAATTGCTAAAAAAGCAACTCCTGATCCCAAAATTAATCCACCTAATACATCTGAAAACCAGTGTTCACCTAAATAAATTCTACTTACGTAAGTAACTATTATAAAGAGAATAATAGTTATAGCAGCAATCACTTTCCTAAATAAACTACTTTTTATCAGAAATAAAAAAAATAAGAGTATCACAGCAATAAATGATACTCTAGCCATGTGACCGGAAGGATAAGAAAAACTTGTATGTACTACAAAACTGCTCGGGAGATGAAAATCTAAAACATATCTATTTAAAAAAGAAGGAGGTTTTGGGTGATAAATTAAAAGTTTACTAGTAAGCTCAATTATAAAAATTATAAAATACAAAACTAATCCTGCAAAAAAATGCCTTTTGATTAAAAGTAAGCCTATAAAGAAACCGGCTAATATGATAAATGTTACCTCTGATGATCCTAAGAGAGTAACTATCGAAAAAGGTAAATCAACTTTATGGTCAAATGTGTTCTGAAGCTTTATCATACTTTCATAATCAAATTTTCTAAATATATCCCTATCGACAAGAAAACTTAAATACAAATATGCTATTCCCATAAAAAAACTAAGAGCAAGATAGATATATCTTTGTTTTCTATGCATATGTTTTAAATATCAAATTTATACCACTCTCCGGGTTCTAAGTAATTATTTTTTTTGTATTCCAATGTAAATGATTTTCTCTCAAGTGCGGCTTTTGCTATTAAAATTGGATCCCCATGTGAAACGGCCAAGACCTTCTGATGTTTATGTTTTACTCTCACCGTATTAATAAAACGCATCATTCGTTTCTCTATTCTCTCTATAGTTTCTGAACCGCCTTTCGCGTAGCTTAAACTATAAAGTTTAGGTTGAATTTTTTTAACAAAATCCTCTAGTAATATCCCATCAAAAGAAAACTTAACTTCGTTTAATAAACTGGAAATCTTTATATCTAATCCTAAATTTTGGCCTATTATTCTGGCTGTCTGACGAGCTCTAAGCATCGGACTTGTATAAATATACTGAATGTTTTCCTTAAGAAGGATTTTGACTGCTTCTTCTATCTTTCTTCTTCCCTCTTTGGATAAGGGAAATCGAGGTAGTCTACCATATAACACTTTCTTCGGATTATAGACGTCGCCGTGACGCATTAAATAAATTGTAGTTCTACTCATAATAAATTTCTATAAATATCAACTATCTTTTGCGCTTGTTTCTCCCAACAATAGTTCCTTACTGATTTTAAAGCATTGTTACCTAATTTTATCCTTTGTTTGCTATCGTTTAATAATTCCCAAAGAATATCGGATAAATTATCATAATCATCGTTATTAAAATATCTCCCGTTTTCTCCATCTTTAATTAAAAATGTCATTCCACCGGTTCTAGAAGCAAGCACCGTACTTCCACAAGCTAAAGCTTCCAAAACTACAAAACCAAAAGATTCGTATATTGAGGGCATAACTACCACATCAGCTGCAGAATAATAAAACGGCAGTAGATTATGCGGTTGACTACCAATAAATTTAACACAACATTCAAGATTACTCTTTGCTATTAAATATTTTATTTTTTTTACTTCCTTATCTTTCCAGAATTCTTTATTTCCAATATCACCACCTATTAAAAAAACACGGAATTTATTCGAAAAAGAGGGGTGGATTCTGGATAGTCTAGCTACAGCCTTAATAAGCAGATTGATTCTTTTAACCGGATCAATTCTACCAATAAAAATAATTATTTTTTTATCTTCTTCTAGATTAAGTTTACGGCGTGAGTAGTTTTTATCATACCTCTTAAAGATACGATGATTAACTCCTGGAGAAACTACAAAAATTTTTTTACTCGAAACATGATAATACTTTACCAAATCGTGTAACTCTAATTCTGTGGAAACGATAATACCATCAGCATTTTTGGTTATATTTTTTTCGTAATCTATCCGCTCTTTATCATTAATATGTAAATATATTTTTTTCATTATTCCCAACGTATGAAAAGTTACGATTAAAGGAATCGACAATTCTTTTTTTAAGCTGCAACCTATAAGACCCGAATAGTAATAATGTGCATGTATGAGATCATATTTAAAATTATTATTATGAATATACTTTAGTATCCTTTTCTTGTAGCTGTTAATATCGGAAGAAGCCAGATGAATTATCCTTGTATTTTTGTGAATTTCTACCGATTCTTCATCTTTACCTCTATGGATTCTGGTATAAATGTCTATTTTGTGACCTAGCCTGCTTAAATGATAGACGAGATTAAGAATATAAATATTCATTCCCCCAGCCTTAAGTATACCTGGACGAGTAAGTGGACACGACCAATAAGAAACCATCATGATGTTCATAATTCCCTATTTCTAGCATATTGCATGAAAATAATAAACCATATATTATCATAATGTTTTTAAATAGCCTAATAAATAAATATTATTCTAAATGAAACTCCTTTATCTTATTCCTGCTTATAACGAAAAAGGCAACCTCCGGCAACTTGTAAAGAAGATAACCTCTGTTTCTAAAAAAATCGGTATCAATTATAGAATATTGTTTATTATTCAAGGAACAGATGGTAGTTTAGATCTTGTGAAGAAATTAAAAAAAACTTACAAAGAAATATATTTTATTTATTTTCCTAAACCCTTAGGAATAGGATCTGCCTATAAGATTGGATTTGAAAATATTAAAAAAGACGTCACTCATATTTTGACTATGGACGCTGATCTCAATCATGATCCTTCTAAAATTTCTCAATTCTTTCAAATACTAAAAAGATATAAAGCCGACATAATTATTGGTTCTAGATTTATGAAAGATGGACAATTTCGTGATAAAAGAATTTGGAAAAGAATATTAAGCTTTGTTACTAATCTTCTCATCACAAAACTATTTAAAATTGAGGTTCATGATATTACCTCTGGTTATCGGTTAATAAAAAAAAGGGTTATTGCAACTATACATCAAGAGCTTAAAGAAACAGGCTATCCGTCATATATGGAGTTCATTATAAAAGCAAAGAAACATGGTTTTATTATTAAAGAATTACCTATAATTTATAGTCCTAGAAAATGGGGAAAAAGTAAAATGAATAAGTTTGAAACTACATTCGACTATCTTTTCTTCTTTATTAAAATGTTATTCGCGACGAAAAACACGCACTAACGGCACACCGTCTATAGATTTTGTAAATACTAATTTACCCCTTTTTAGTCCATCTTTTATATAAAAATCTAAATTGCCTGCGGAGTAAAATGATTGGCGATTTAATATTACCACATAATCACTTTTTTCTATACTTTGAGAATTAAGTCTCATTACTAAATCCGGTCTTAAATATATTCCTGCCGAACTCTGTGCCATTGCTACGTAAATAACTGAATTTTCCGGAGCGTTTTCATTTAACCAAATCATAGCTGATTTTTGTGGAGTACCCCAAAAATCTATGTCTACCTGTCCTTCCGCTCCCTTAATACCTCCAATAAAATAGTTAAAAAAGCTAGCCTGATAAGGGTGAAAATCTATGATGTTTTTTATTAGAAATACTAGAAATATCAATCCGAAAACCATTACCAACAATCTACTTTTCCTGTCTTTTACAATTCCTTTATATAGCCACGCTGCTCCTATACCTGCAATAAAACACAATGGAAAAATCACCTCCATAAAATGCCTTATACCGTCAATTGCACCATTTCTAGGGTTGAAATATCTAACTAAAGGTAAAAAAAACCAGATAACTAATAAAAGATACAAAAAATTTTTTTTCTTTAAATTAAATAAACATACAAACATACCAATAATAAAACTTAACAGTATAGGAATAGGAGTAGTAATGGCTATATAATAAAAAGGGTAAAACCAAGGAATATTTACACCCGAATAAAAAATCCTTCCCATCAACAAAACCGGCATATTTAAAGTATTATGCGAATAAAAATAAGGCAACTCTAATAGCTTCTGCAAAGGATTTTCCCAAAAAAACCACCACAACATGATGGCCGCAATAGGACTAAATATAAAGTAAAGGAAAATCAGATAATTTTTTTTAAACGAAACTAAATAGCTTTTTTTCTTTACCACACTCAAAAAAGCCTTGAATTTAGAAAAAGAAAACCAGAGAAAACAAACAAAAGGAATTAGAACTGAATTTATTTTTACATTAAAAGCAAAAGCGAATGCCAATATCGCGAATATAAGATCTTTTATACGTCTATATTGAACTAATCTCCAGAATAAATATATCGAAAGAGTAAAAGCAAAAGCATTAGGAATATCTTTCATATTATTGTGTAAATAGGCAAAATATGCAGGAAAAAGCGCTAAAAAGAATAAGCTTAGAATAGCGGGTAATAGCCCCACCGCCTCATAGGCAAAAATAAATAATAAACCTACACCTAGTGATCCGAAAACTAGCATTGGAAAATTATAAGCACTATCTACGGGTAAAAGCTGTAATCTATCAAAAAGAATAACTTGGGATAATGCTGGAATAATCTGTGTAAATGGACCAAAAGGATCATCTACAGAGAGCCTGGGATCAGGAGGAGAAAATGGTACAGGTGAAGGATCATTTATTGAAGGTACAGGTAAACCTAAATGATGCAAACCAGCATAAAGATGATAATGATAATCCCAAGAAACACCATAATCGTTAATTATGGCGAAATGAATTACAAAGTATAGAACACTAATTATAAGACCGATTATCAAACCGTATCTATTTTTCATTTCTGAATCTCCTAGTAATAAAAATTAGTATAAAAATTGTAGAAATAGTTATTAATCCTCCAGTATAGAAAATATCCGGTTGATAGTAAAATTCTACCCTATGCTCACCTTTGGGTATATAAATTGAACGAAAAGAATAATTACTCAAGTAAATTTTGGTATCAATATTATCAATACGCGCTTTCCAACCAGGATAATAAACTTCACTAGTCGAAAGAAAACTATTACATAGTGATTTTGTATTCAAGACAACTTTATTTGGACTATATGAAACTATTTTTATTTCGTCTCTCTCTGTTGTTTGACATTCAAGATTGTAGTTTTTTTCGGATTCTAAATCATTTTTTAATAATAAAATAGTTTTTGTAAGATCTGGATTATCTTGCAATAATGCATTTTCTATTTCTTTTTCGTTTGGATAAATTGCTGCAGTTCTTACAAAAAAGAATCTAGGAAGAAAATTATCATTTTTATACAGCTTATAATTTTTACTCTCTTTTTGAAGATTAAATTTTGCTAGATTTTGTCCTGAAATTTTATCAAATTCATTATCTACAAGTACATACTTAGCATTAAGAAAATCCAAATAGGGTGATTTGGGATCGGGTGGTGGTATTTCAACATTATAATACTGCACAGAAGACATTCTTGAGCCGTTTAAAAGATCAATAAAACGGTAATATCTCCATAAAACCATCGAGTTGTAATCACTAGTTGTTTGAACGTGATAAATCAATGCAGCACCAAAATCAAAATCCCTTCTTACCTTTGAAACAACTGGAAAATCAGGAATTAATCTATGCAAACTTGTATCCTTACTAAGATAAGAGATTAAATCCTGATCAAAGGTGTTAATTGGAATATCTCCCATTTTGAAAAACTGCCTGTCAAATAAAAAAAGGTCAAATATAATAATAACTATAAATAGCAATTTAATTGCTTTATTTTTGAAAGCATCTACTAACACACCACTTACTACACTTAATGAAAAAGCCACCAAAAAAAGATGCCTTGCGGGAAAACGTATTGATCTATAAAAAGGTAAATATTTCCAGAGAAAATAATGAATATTCGGCGTAAGCTGATTGCCAAAACTTATCATTAAAAAAATAGGAATAACAAACAATAAATAAAACCATATTTCTTTATTAATACTACTATTAATTTTAATGATTCTGATAATTTTGGACAGAAAAAATAATATTATGAAGAGAACGATAATTATAACCGGTAAGACACCTACGTAATGAGTAAATTCAAATAAATTCGGCCATGGTCCATGGTAAGTATAATTATCGGTAAAGCCTTTTCCCCATATGAAGGGATTTATAAAGAGAATCAAACCTGACAAAGGTAATGAACCAGCACCAGCTATACTGTAAGGTACTCCTTCTGACCTAAGTGAAAAGCTTAAAAACTGATAACGAGGCAATAATTCTAAAGCTGCTAAACCAATACCCAATGTAAGTGAAAAAAAGATTACTTTGAAATAATTTAATAGTGTCTTAATTAATGGTTTTTTATTTTTAATTTTATTGATCAAAAAATAGATTGATAATAATAAAACTAACTCTAGTGTAAATAGAAAGAAAAGCTCATTACCCGCAAGAAGAAGAATACTCATACTGATTCCGGAGAAAATAATATTTCTTTTTGTTGGTACAAGAAGTGCTTTTCTGGCTAAGCCGAAAACCAAAGGTACCCAACAGGCAGCATCTACATACTCTAGGTGTCCACTGTATACTCTTGCTACAAAAAATCCGCCAAAAGCATAGGTAAAAGCAGCAAATATTGATCCTAATCTACCTGTATAGTTTCTTGCTAACCAATACATATTGACTCCAGCTATCAATATATGAAGAAAAAAATACCAAGAAAAAGACCAGTTTAATGGTAGTAGGATAAATAACCAATTCGGCGGATAAAAAATATTAATATTTGGATGTGCCAAAAATGGAGTACCAGAAAAATTGTAAGGATTCCAAAAAGGAATTATCCCAGATTTTATACTATTAGCTAAATAATCTTTCCAAAAATAATATGCGTCATAGATATCTCCACCATATATCATCTTTCCCTCTGGAGGAAAAAGAGTATTACCGAAAAGAAAAAAAGCAAAAAGAATAATAAGCAATATAAGGGATGCATCCTTTGTCTTTATATTCATAAAAATTTACTGTTTTTCAGTAAATTCAGAAATGATTTTCTCTGACTCTTCTGCCAGTTTTTTGTCATCTTCAATCATCTTATTTTCTTCATCATTCAACCATTGGTTTGCCTGCATTTTGGCAAGAATTGTTTTAGCGTTTCTAAGCCTTGTCTCAAATAAAACAAGCAGCCTATTAACTTTTTCTTTATCTATATTTTCTGCCTGTCTTAACATTTCCCAAGAAGGTATTACTTCTTCAAGTCTACTTACCAATTTCTGCCAGCTATCTATAACATCTTTAGAATAGTTAGGAGGTGCATATCCTCCAAAATGCACCACGATCACCTCTGTGGGACAACTCTCTATATCACTGTTTATAACACTTAAACCTATATCCTGATAATCTTTAGAAAAGAGCATTTTCTTTGCTTCTACAAATTCTGAAAAGTTCTCGAACAATTCAGCGGCATCATAGTATCCCCTAGTATATATCTCACCTACTATAATATTGTTGTATCCTGCCTCTTTAACAGCACGTTTAAGGTTTATCCCGCTTTTTGTAGCTTCCGGCGAAAAATCATTATATTTGATCATTACATTTCCTCTTATTTTGCTTGAAATAGAAAGTAAGGAATTATATTTATAGGCTGGTAAATTTTTCCCTAGTCTTTTATTATTCAATATATTAATAAATTCCATAATGTCTAATGTTGAAGTATTAGCTAGAGCTTGATCGCCAGTTGTATCCCGCCATAAACTTTTGTATCGATCCTGCTTATTCCAAGGCAACACATAATTAATATCTCCAATAGGTAAAAGACCCAATTCATGACGTGAGTCTAAACTGGCCTTTCTGTTATCCCCAAGTACAAAAACATTACCAGCAGGAATAGTTAATATCCTACAATCTGGCAAGAAAGAACCGCCATATGTAGAACGCGGTTTAGCTGTGTAGGGTTCATCCAAAATCATCCCGTTTAATTTGACAAAACCATCACGTAGTTCAATACTATCACCAGGAAGAGCAATTATCCTTTTTACAAAACCAGATTCTTCTTGGTATTTCTCCAAAGAAATTTCTTTTGTTTTTTTATTGGAAAATTCTACTATATCACCATGTTTAAGTTCGTAGCGGAAAAAGTGAAAATTCAAAATATTAATGCCCCCAGGAAAACTTCTCATAAATGGCGAGGCTACTTCTTCTTTAGCGTTAATTTTTTCATCACTACTTTGTCCTTTTGGAAAAGTTGGATACATTGAACCAGTCCCTGCTATGGACACTTTCTTTTCGATAATTCCAAGTGAAAAAGCAAGGTCATAAAGATGTGGAGAGCCAAAATATATTACCAAAACACTAACCAATACACATAAAACATAAGTGAGTGTTCTTCTCAACATAGCTCTAAAAAGATTAAAAACAGTATAGGAGAAAAAGTCTTAAAAGGGAATAGCGGTATGGCTTAAAAGGCTAGTTTTTTCCTAAGGTATATCCCTATGGTAAAAATTGTTCCTAAACCAAATAAAGAAATTAACCAGTCTTGAGGACCAGCTTGAGGTACTGTTGGGACAGCTATCTTTTTTTGTACACAAAACTGGCTTTCATCGTGATCTGTTTGTGAATCTACGGTTACATCAACTACGTTGACAGGGCAAACCGTCGATTTTTCCTCTGGCAGTGCAGCTTGATGGACTACTCTTCCTTTTATCTCGAACGTCTGCGAGGTACCAGCTCCCAGGTTAGCTACATTAAAGCTTAATTTTCTTGTTGCACTGTCATAGTTGCCTGGTCCAGACATGTAGTCCACAAATTGTGGCAAAGTGTCAGTTACCTTTAAGTTTGAAATTGACCCATCACCTGAATTTTTTACAATTATCTGGAAGATAACAACTTGTTCGGGAAGATATTTAGGATCAGAAAGACCCAAGTTGTCTACATAGATTCCACTGGCTGGATTTCTGACTTTTTTATCTACCAAAACTTGTCCAGCTTTTGGACATTCCACCCCTCCACCATACACCGGTACACAACCACCGTTGGCGAGAGTTTTTCCTGGTCCTAGAAAAAATAATGTTCCTAAGATTACTATAGTATTAACTATAATTAATCTTAGAATAATAGATTTTTTCATAATAATTGCGTAATTATAATCCTTTTATTTTCATATGTCAAGTACTATAGGTTTATTGATACATTAGAATAGACTAGAACCTCCTATGTTATAATCTCAATATTCTACTTATTACATGAAAAATAACGAAATACTAAGCCTCTCTTTTCAGGACCTGAAAGACGATTTTGAAGAGCTGGAAGCAATAGTTCTCCATATTTTGGATAATCTGCAAAATTTTTACTCTCTAGCCGAATCTCTCAAAAAATATTTAAGAGCTGAAACCTTAATTACCGCAGTAGGAAATGTTCGATATCTTGAGAAAAGATTTACCAAACTATCAGAAAAAATAGCAGAAATAAAATCTTACCTAAAAAAGAAAAAACCAACTTTAGAATCTGTTGAGAAAATTCAAGAAGCAAAGGATAGGTATTTTGAACAAATAAGAATCCAATTGACCATTGTCGCCTCTGTTATCACTTCGTTAGATTGGCAATCACCTTCTTTCTCTCACAGCACCTATAGTATGGCTGGAAGATACACGGGGAAGATAATTGGTACTATAAATGATTATAAAAGGGATGGTAGATTAGACAACAAAATTCTTGAAAAATGGTACTTAACACAATATATTGACGCTCGGTTTAAATTTAATATCCATGTCTATGCCACCAATTCTGGTATGGCTGCTTTCTCTACTATTTTAAATTTTTTAATAATGGAAGGAAAAGCAAAAAATACTATTTTAATAGGCAACAATATTTATCATGAAAACAAAAAACTAATAACCAAATATTTTACCAATAGACTTATTACTGCTAATGAGTTTGACACTAAAAAAATAATAGAATCAATCAAACTGAAACAACCTAACGTTGTTTTCCTTGATTCTCTCTGCAATACTAGACAAATCCCAGTGCCGGAATTGGATAAAATAATAAATTTTCTTAATCATAAATATTCACGGGATATTTATCTGGTAATTGACAACACTTGCCTATCCACTACATTCCAACCGTTTAAGATGTTAAATTGGAAAAATCGTAAATTACGCCTGATAGTTTTTGAAAGCTTACTTAAATATCTTCAGTTCGGAATGGACAGAGTCAATGCGGGAATTATAGCAGCTTACGGAAAAGATACAGAAAAAATCATGGATTATCGGGAACATCTGGGAACAAATATAGCCGATGTCTCTGTGTATGCAATTCCGCAAATCAGTAGGAAAATCTATGAAGCTCGACTCAAAAGGCTTTCTAGAAATGCTTATCTGCTTTCTTCATTTTTACAGGAATATGTTACACAAAATAAGACTCCTATTAAACAAATAATTTATCCCATGCTTGAGAACCATCCTTCTTATAATTGGGTAATAAAGATGCCCTTTGGGGGAAGTTTTTTCAACTTAGATTTCTTAAAACCAAATATCAGTATGTATAAAAAAACTATTGATTTAGTAGTTAAAAATGCTGCAAAAAATGGAGTAAATATTTCTGGTGGAACTAGTTTTGGATTTAATTCATCTCGAGTATATTTAACTGCACTTCGTATTGGCAATACCGAACCTTTTGTACGTATTTCTGTGGGAACGGAAACACAACTGCAAATTATAAAATTAAAAGAAGTTTTTATAAAAACAATTAATGAGTTATCCCGTTTTAAACTATTCTAACTTTTTCACTAATTCACTACACATCTCCATTAGAATATCGCCTTTTCTGCAAAATAAGTTTTCTTTACCCCAAAGAAACTCTCCTTCTTCTCTTGCTATAATGGTTTGAATTTCCTTTCCTAAATGGGAAATAATTCTACCCAAAATTTGTCCTCTTTTTATAAATATTGTTTTTTCGGGGTACCATAAACCAGCCTTTTTAGCCTTAAATCTTAAACGTTTCCGATAAACTCTAGGTTTATTTTTTTTAGCCAATTTACGATCAATCATTCCTAAACTATGCATTACGGTCTTTACAAAATCAACATGCTTATTTCTCCATTTAGGATTTCTATCACCCGAACAACCGACTTCTGAAATAAGATAGGCAATATTTTTTTTAGCCAAAAGATCCGTCTTTCTCCAAAAATTAGGCTCATGAAAAACTACTTTTGGAATATTATTAATTAAAGGAATAATTTTAAGTAGAATTTCATTAATTTTTTTATTTTTTGACTCGTAAAGTAATACTGACGGCTCAAGTATTTCGTCATGTGCTCCACCATGTAAATCCAACCAAACATTTGCAAAAGAAACATAATTATTATCCAACCAATAAATCAATCTTTCAGAAGAAGAACCATTTTCTTTTCCGGGATAAATATCTTTGGGAAATTTCCCATCAAGAGGATTATAACTTGTGTTTGTCTCAAAACCGAAAACATTGACGATCGGAACAACTATTAAATTGCCGCATAGGTTTCCATCTTTGAATTCTTCAATTATTTTATAAGCTGCTTCTATCCCAGAATTCTCATCCCCATCCATACCTGCAGTAACAAGCAAGGTTTTACCACTTAATTTCCCACAGATTTCTGCCACCGGAGTCTTTATTTTTTTTATACCTAAATCTACAGTGGCTAAGCGGATCATTTTAGAAAAGGATATAAAGAGCGAGCAATAGACGAAACTTCTTTTCCTTTAACTATTCCTGCCTCGGAAACAATTTTTACTCCGATTTTATAGGGCACAAAGTCAAAAGCTGGAGAATAAATTTTTAGCTTTTCCGGAGCATGTCTCCAGATTTCTTCTCGATTTCTCATTTCTATCATCTCTTCAGAAAAAATCCCCGGATTGTACTTAAGCAGTATACTCATCGTATAAAGAGGAATATTTCTACGCTTAGCGGCATAAGCGATTCCTAAACTTCCAATTTTATTAACAAATCCATTTTGTGAGAGTAAGTCAGATCCAATAAATACTGCCTCTATTCTCTGGTAACGATTTTCGAGTATCGTTTCTACCGCGTCATCAATAATCAAGGTAACATCCTCAAGGCCAGCATCTAAAAGCTCCTTTGCGGTAATCCTTCCCTGAAATCTAGGCCTGGTTTCGGTCACAACTACTGAAAATTTTTTATTCTGTTGATAAGCCTTGATAAACATTGAGGTAACAGTTGAAGAATGACAATGAGTAAGATAAACACCCCTATCGCGAATAAGCTTTACTCCCTCTTCTCCCATTTTCCTTTTGGCCTCATCAATCAATTCTTTGTAGTCTTCTACTTTAGACAGATAATATGCAATCTCTTTGTTTTTACTTGAAAAAATAAATCTGACTGCGTTTTGTGCTAAGGGTTCTGTAGGTCGAGCATAAGCTAATCTTTTAGCAATTTCCTCGAGATATTCCCCTACTTGTCTCCCTGACGGAATATTTTTTGAAGCAATTACTATTCCTTCTAATACGGCAAGAGCAATATTTGTCGCTCCTTGAATATTCAAAGATTTAATGTTTTTCTCCAATTGATAAATCTTATCCATGAAAAATCAACCTAATTCTGGATAGTGACATTTTTTCCATTTCTTTCCACTACCACACCAGCAAGGATCGTTACGGCCAAGTTTTTTGTTTTTATCTCTTTGTATCTTTTGATTTTGTTTTATGGATTGTTCGTTAGCTGCCTTCTGAATAGCTGTCTCTTGTTCTCGCTGCAAAGCTTGTATCTGATCGGGAGAAAGCTGTACTTGAACCTTAAAAATCCTGTGGGTAATTTCTGTATCAATACCCGATACCAACCGCTCAAACATGGAATACGCTTCATTTTTATACTCTACTAGCGGATCAAGATGTCCGTAACCACGTAAACCAATTCCCTCTCGCAGATCATCTATCGCGTCCAAATGCTCCATCCAAAGATTATCAACTACGGAAAGCGAAACCCATTTTTCTACTTGTCGCATAATTTCTGGTCCTAATTGTCTTTCTCTATGTGTATAAACATCATTTATTATTTTAAGTAAAAATTTACTAACTTCAGTTGCTCCTTTAAGAGTTTCCATTTGCCTTGCCAGTTCTCTTTGTGAAGCTGGATCAAAAGGAACAATAGAAATAAATTCCTGCAGGATTTTTTCCTTCTCAGGACCCGTTATTCCTTCAGCACTATAAAGATTAACTACGTTGTTTATTTCATTATTTAATTTCTCTAATATAAACTCCTTAAGATTTTCACCAGTCATAATCTGTCGCCGCAGCTTATAAATTATCTCTCTTTGTTTATTCAAAACATCATCGTATTCAACAAGATGTTTTCTGGTATCAAAATGAAAACCTTCTACTTTTATCTGTGCCTGCTCGATAGCTCGACTTACCATAGGATGTTCTAGCGGCACATCTTCAGGAAGATTAAAAAAAGTCATAAGTTTTGCCACTTGTTCTCCTCCAAAAAGTCGCATCACATCATCATCTAAAGCCACAAAAAAACGACTACTACCTGGATCTCCTTGTCGACCAGCACGACCACGAAGCTGATTGTCTATTCTTCTTGATTCATGACGTTCCGTTCCAATGACATGAAGTCCACCAAGTTTTAACACTTCTTCATGATTTTTCTTCCATTCTCTTAAAAGTCTCTCGTATTCCTTTTTATCTTGTATTTGGTATTTATTCGGAGGAGATCCTCCAAGAATTATATCGACGCCTCTTCCTGCCATATTGGTGGCTACCGTAACTGATTGTTTTTTACCTGCATCTGCAATAATTTTTGCTTCTCCAACATGATTTTTTGCATTTAATACCTGATGCGGAATACCTTTACGCCTTAAAAATTCTGAAAGGATTTCATTTTTTTCTATCGAAGTAGTACCTACAAGTACAGGCTGACCTGCCTTGTAACATTTTTCTATTTCGGAAACTACTGCTGCAAATTTTGCCCTCATGGTTTTGTAAACAAGATCTGGATGATCTATCCTTATCATTGGCCGATGAGTAGGTATCACAACCACATCAAGTTTGTAGATTTTATGGAACTCCTCTGCTTCTGTAGCTGCTGTACCCGTCATACCTGCAAGTTTCTCATACATACGGAAATAATTTTGCAAAGACACTGTAGCTAGTGTCCTTGATTCTTGCTGTATCGCCACGCCCTCTTTTGCTTCTATTGCCTGATGTAGCCCTTCAGAAAAACGTCTACCCGGAAGAAGTCTTCCTGTAAACTCGTCAACAATTATCACTTGACCATCTTTCACTACATATTCTTTGTCCCTGTGAAAAAGTGTATTTGCCTTTAGGGCTGCTTCTATATGATGTACAACTGTAAAGTCTTTTTCATAAAGGTTTGTTATTCCCAACATCTTTTCAACTTTCATAATACCGTGTTCTGTAAGATGAGCTGTGTGTAGTTTTTCATCAATTACATAATCTATCTCTTTCTGAAGGTTGGAAACTAATCTGGCATAATCGTAGTACTTTTTTGTAGGCTCGGTGTCAGGTGCGGAAATTATATGAGGTGTTCTTGCTTCATCTATCAAAACAGAATCAACTTCATCGACAATCGCATAATGGAATCCTCTCTGTGTAACCTGCGAAATGTCAGAAACCATATTATCTCTAAGATAGTCAAATCCAAATTCACTGTTTATTCCGTAAGTAACGTCTGCCAAATATGCTTCTTTTCGTGAAATAGGCCGAAGATGCGAAAGTCGCCAATCGGAAACAGATTTATCTTCATATTCCGGATCATAAATAAATGACTGGTCATGAATTATGGCGGCAGTTTTCATGCCTAACAAATGAAAAATTGGTCCCATCCAACCAGCATCACGTCTAGCTAAATAGTCGTTTACAGTCACTAAGTGAACTCCTTTCCCCGTCAGGGCATTCAGATATAAAGCGGGAATTGCCGACAAAGTCTTACCCTCCCCAGTCTTTTGTTCTGCAACCGCTCCACGATGAAGAACTATTGCCGCCATAAGCTGGACATCAAAATGACGCTCTCCTATCACTCTACTTGAAGCTTCTCTTACCAAGGCATAAGCTTCAGGCAAAATATCATCAAGAGTTTGACCATCCGCAAGACGTGCCTTAAATTGGGCTGTCTTTTCGATAAACTCACCATTTTTAATCTTTTTTACCTCTTCCTCAAGAGAATTTATTTTCTCAACTATTGGTCTTATTCTGGCAAGTTCTTTCTCATTGGAATCGAAAAATTTGCTAAAAAATCGAAGCATATTTATAATCCTAAATCTTTGGAAACTCCCTGCATTGCGGAAAGAACAATATCGATAAATTCTGTAAGTTTAATACCCAGTTTTTCTTCGCACAAAGCTATTTGACTACGTTTGACACCGGCGGCAAAAGTTTTACTATCCCACTTTTTCATTACAGCCTCGGTGGTAACTGATGATAATTTTTTATCTGGCCTAACCAAAGCTACGGCAACTATTAAACCAGTCAAGTCATCAGAGCAATAAAGTGACCATTCCAGTTTATTCTTAGGTTCAGGCGCTCCCTCTATATAACCCCAAGCGTGTGCAGCAACCGCTTGAATAATTTGTGGGTCAGCACCTAATCTTTTAAGCCAACCAACCGCTATTAAACTATGCTTGCTATTGTTATCCTTTGTACTTTCATAATCAACATCGTGGACAAGACCAGCTATTCCCCAGAGTTCTTCATCCTCGGCAAAGTGTTTAGCCAACCCCCTCATTGCCGCCTCTACCGCTAAACAGTGTTTTCTTAAATTTTGATTTTTTAGGTGTTCTGTAACTAATTTCCACGCTTCCTGCCTTGAAATACTTTTTACTACTTTATCTTCCTTTACTAATCCCTTCACTATTTTTTTATTTAAAGGACGCAAAGTCGGAAAAAGAATTACTTCTTTTAATGAATGCTTATCCGTAAGTAAAGAGACTAACCTATCGATCCCCATACCCCAACCGGCTGTAGGTGGCATACCATATTCAAGCGCCCGTATATAATTAGCATCATACGCCTCATGTTCACTCTGCCCATATTCTCCAAGTTTTTCGGATTCTCTCCATCGGGCCGCTTGATCAATTGGATCATTTAATTCGTTATAGGCATTAATTAATTCACGACCAGCAACTAAAAGCTGGAAAGAGGCTGTTTTATCTGGATCATTAGGTAGTCTCTTAGCAAGAGTCACAAAAGCTGTCGGTCTATCAGTGAGAAATAATGGACCAATTAGGTGTGGTCTAGCCACAGTTTTATAAAGTTCATCCAATATAGCACCGTAACCAACAATACCAGTCAAATCCACGTTAATTTTATTCTTAGTAATTTCTACTTTTAACTGTTTCTCTGAAGTTATCTTATTAATGTCAATACCAGAGTATTTTCGGATAACCTCTCTGTAGGTCATTCTTTGCCAAGGAGGACTAAAGTCTAATTTTATTCCTTGATATGAGAATTTAAGAGATCCTTTTATTTCCTTAACAAGAGAAGAAAGCATCTTCTCAGTGTATTTCATGAGCATCTCGTAATTTGAATAGGCCCAATAAAATTCAAGCTGAGTAAATTCAGGATTATGATCTTTATCGATACCCTCATTACGAAAATCTTTCCCAATTTCATAAACTTTCTCGAACCCTCCAGCTATAAGTCTTTTTAAATATAATTCATCTGATATACGTAAAAATAAATCCGTATCAAGCGCATTATGATGTGTGATAAAGGGTTTAGCTGAGGCTCCACCATAAATCGGCTGCAGAATAGGTGTTTCAACTTCAAAAAATCCATCATTGTCTAAATAATTTCTTAAAAATTTTATTATTTTTGTCCTGGTAATAAAAATTTTTTTTGTCTCTGGATTAATGATTAAATCCACATATCTTTGTCTATATTTTTCCTCTATGTCTTTAAATCCATACCATTTATCTGGTAAAGGACGAAGTGATTTTGTGATTATCTGAAAATCATCAGCAAATACTGTAATTTCTCCAGCAGTAGTTATCCCGACTTTTCCCTGAACAGCTAAAAAATCTCCCATATCAATAAAAGACAACAAAGAAAACGATTCCTTTTTAAGAAGATCTGCTTTAAAAGCCACCTGGATTTTTCCACTTTCATCATAAAGATCGACAAAAACTAACCTTCCATGGCCTCTTATATTCATAATTCTCCCTGTAATCGCCACAGATTTCCCTTTCATTTTCCTAGCTTCCTTAATCTTCTGATCACGTCGACAATCGGCTGGAAAGGGATCAATACCTTTCTTCTTAAGAAGATTAAGCTTTTCTAATCTTGCTTTCTTAATTAAATCAATCGTTGCCATAGATTACTAAGTATTATCTTATATTAGCTATTACTATTCAATATCGCAGTATTAAAAAACCGGCTTAAGCCGGTTTTTGATTATTTTTTTTAAAAACTATTATTCAATCCGAAGAATTTTATAGATTATTTTACCTACCGGCGCTTCAACCTCCACAGTTTCGCCTATTTTTTTACCTATCAAGGCACGACCAAGAGGCGAAGAGTGAGAAATTTTTTTCTGTGATGGATCTGCCTCCCATTCACCCACGATGGTAAATATTTCTTTCTTACCATTTATGTGAAGAGTTACTTTGCAACCCACATCAACTTTTGTTTTGGAATGCGAGGCTACTACTTTTGCTTCATGCATAAGCTTCTCCACTTCAGCGATCCTACCATCAATAAAAGTTAAATCCTGACGTGCCGCTGCATACTCACTATTTTCAGATAAATCACCTTGTCCACGAGCAACTGTAAGCCGTGCCACTATCTCTGGCCTTTTTTTGTTTACCAGCTCCTCATACTCCTTTTTAAGCTCTTCTAACCCTTCACGGGTCATAATTACTTTTTGATCTTCACTCATGTATCCTCCTCTTTATCCATAACACTCCCCCTAAATAAAAAAATAGTGGAAGGAAAAGTGTTCTTGAGGCTTTTTAGAGTAGAGGTAGTATAATCTTTCCTTGTCCTATTGTCAATAACCTATAGAAAAGATATAATTTTATGGATAACCTAAATCGTCTAGTAATCTTAGAAGGACAATTTTTCATCTGTTTAAGTTGGCGCGTTCGTCTAGCGGACTAGGACGGTTGGTTCTCAACCAACAAATCACCGGTTCGAATCCGGTACGCGCTACTATTATTCAATCAATATATAACTCTGCTGATCTATCTCGTAATAATTATTACTCGAGTTAAAGGTAAAAATTTAAGATTTTATAAGACTTTAACCCTCGTAGAACTACAAAAGAAATACTCTTTTTAGGAGTTTGCAAATCTATGAAGTAATAATTGCCTACTTTGTCCACTCTATAATTTCTCTTCAGAAATGTTTCCAGATCTTTATTCACTGGTCTTCCTTCTATCAAGATAGTGTAACGGTAGTCTTTGTATTTATCGATGTTTGTCTGAAAATCACTAAGCGTTAAGTCTTTGACTGAAATTTTTCTGTTAGCGTAGTAGCGAACAAATACGCCGTAAAAGCTGTCGAATTCTTCTGAATTTATCAAGATTTTCTCTTTAGGACGGGTTTTGAAGCGGATATAGGAACCGAGTTCATAACCCGGCTTATCAAAGGATGAATTAAGCAGTGTTTTTAAGAAAGCAAAACGTTCCCAAGCTACACTTATAACTAAGAAAAAAATCAAAAAATTGCTTATGAAACGCCAATTGTTTCTAAAAGAAGTTTTTTTAATTAAAGAGCTTAATTTTAACAGTAAAATTTCTATCATTCTGGCGGAAGAAAGGCCTATAAAAGGGAGAAGTAAATATAATTTATAATCGTGGATATAAGCTAAATTTCTGAAAAAGAGAACAAAAGAAAAACCGTAAAAAAATAGAATAACTAGCAGTATATCAGAAGAGGCAGGATATTTTTTCAAACTTAAAATAAGTCTTCCTATCCATAAGATGGATAGGAAAATAAGTAACCTCGTGTAGAAAATTACCATGTATCTTGCTTCGGTAATAAAGTATTGATACAGGCTAAATCTCACCGCATGCGTATCAACTGTATCCATACCTATCCTGACTATTCCATAACGGAAAAAATCTAATACTCCGCTTAGCCCATGAAAAGTCATAATAAGCAAAAAATGGAAAAAGATAACTAATATGCCGGCGATTAACATCATGACTATCAAAAAAAATTTGATGCGTTTGGAAAAAATCGCATGAAGTATCAAGAAAAATAAAAAAAAGAATCCTCCCCAACTCTCTAAAAGCGCTAAGACCAAAAAAAATAAAAATAGACTGTAATTTCTATAACGACTCTTGTTTAAAGTAAGGTAATAATAAAAGGTTACCGTACATAAAGAAGTAAGTATTGGTTCGTGATCAGGTAGTTTACCGTAGTAAAGAAACATCGGTGTCACCATGGTAAGAACTGTTGCGAGTAACCCTGTCTTTTGGGAATAAAGAAACTCCCCTATTTTGTAAATATAAAAAAGCATTAAGAGCGAAAAAAATATGGTGACTATTCTCAAACTCATCTCATTCATACCAAAGACAAGTGAGGATATGGTAAATAAAACAGGCATCAAAGGAGTATAATGGTAGAAGAAAATAAATTCGTCAGAACTAATATTATCAATACTTTGCCAATTAGCAAATCCTGTGATTTTTAAGATATTGGCTAAATAATTACGAGCAATAGTTCCCCAAAAAGCTCCATTCCAATCATGATGTCCAATGAAAGGTTTGTTAACGTTAAAAGACAACATTAATGCAGCAATGACTAGAATAAGAATTATTATCCTGTTTTGTTTGTACTTATGAAATAAACCCATAATAACCAGTTAGTAATAACACAAAATATGTTTTAAGTGAAGTTATTTTGTGCTGTATACTTTAACGAACAAGATCTTGCAAGATAATTGCTCTTTATAATTTTTACATCAAATATAGCCAGTAAATATATAAACAATAAAGACGATTTAACTCGTTACTAAATACCAAAAAATTGTCTGGATTTTTGCCTGACTTTTGTTACAATAATCCACATGCAGGATTATTCTTTCCATCGTAAATCCTACTCTAACCGAACAGGTAAGAAAGTGGGGCAAACTGGTCTTATTGTTGCAATATTGCTTATAATTACCTTAATCGCCATCTTCTTCTCCTCAAAAATAAAAATCAAAAATGATACAAATGCGAGTAAAACAGTTGATATAAAACCGTCGGAAACTATTTCTCTCCAAAATAATACAGAAATAAATCAGACTTTAGCCGAAAATATCGAAAAACTCATTTCCACAACCGGAGGAACATTTTCTGTTTATTTCTACGATATAAACAAAAATGAAGAATACGGCTATCACGATCGGATGGTTTTAACAGCCGCCTCTTTGAATAAAATTCCTATCTTGGCATCTCTCTACCATTTGGCTGGAAAAAAAGAGATTGACCTTGAAAAAATCATCACCCTTCAAAAAGAAGACATTCAAGACTACGGTTCGGGAAGCATACGTTACGATAAACCAGGAACACTATATTCAATAAAAACTTTGGCAAGATTAATGATGGAAAAATCAGATAATACAGCCTCTTATATCTTAGCCCAACATATTATAGGTATGGATAAAATCCAAAGTATGGTTGATAACTGGGGATTAACACAAACCAATATGTTCGAAAACAAAACTTCAGCCAAAGATATGGGTACTTTATTAGTAAAAATTTATAAAGGAGAAATCACTACTTCGCCTCTAACTGCAGAAATGCTCAATTTCATGGAAAAAAGCGACTTCGACGATAGACTACCGAAAGGATTGCCCAAAAATACCAGAATTTACCATAAGACAGGTGATGAAATTGGAAAGATACATGATGTAGGTATTGTTGATTTGGCAGGGAGGCCTTATTTTATTGGTGTCTTAACAAGCGACATCACTGATGAAGAAAAAGCAAAAAATATCATAGCTAACATCTCAAAAATTGTATATGAAGAAATAAAAAAACAATCAGGGGGTGGGTAACTCTGCCGTCAATGGTTGAAGCACTGTCTTTGGGATAAATTCACCACTTTCTTCTTTTAAAGATCGAACAAGGGCTACTTTTAAAACCTGATCCATATGGTCTACAAAAACAAATTTTAGATCTCTCAAAACATATGACGGAATATCTTCAAGGTCTTTCTTGTTTATCTTTGGCATAATAATTGTTTTGATTCCCGCCCTATGCGCAGCAATTACTTTTTCTTTCACACCACCAATCTCAAGCACGCGCCCACGTAAAGTCACTTCTCCTGTCATAGCTACGTCTTTTCGTACAGGAATCTTTGTCAAGGCTGAAACAAGCGCTGTAGTAATAGCGATCCCTGCTGATGGTCCATCCTTAGGTACTGCGCCTTCAGGCACATGAACATGAATATCAAGATTATAGAAAAATTTTTCAGGCAGACTTAATTCTCGTGCTTTTGCGCGAATATAAGACATTGCAGCTTTACAGGATTCCTGCATTACTTCTCCTAAATGTCCTGTCAGAAGTAAATTACCTTTTCCTTTCATTAAGGCCACTTCAATAAATAAAATATCCCCACCTGCCTCAGTCCAAGCAAGACCAGTACACATCCCAATTTCATCCTTTTTCTCAGCAAGATAAGAAGTGTATTTAGCCGCTCCTAGATACTTGTGGAGTTTGGAAACTGTTACGACTTCTTTCTTTTTCTTTCCTTCGACGATTTTTCTTGCTACTTTACGAAAGATTGTAGCTATTTCACGCTCCAGATTCCTTACACCTGCTTCCCTGGTGTATTTCCTGATGATCTCATGGTAAGCTTTATTTGTTATTTCTATGTCTTTTCTACTTAAACCGTGTGCTTCCAATTGTTTCTCAGTTAAAAAATCCTTTGCGATGTGAAACTTTTCGTCCTCGGTATAACCGGGAAAATGTATCACTTCCAACCTATCACGAAGAGCTGGTGGTATGGTATCCAACACGTTACATGTAGTAATAAACATCACGTCAGAAAGATCAAAAGGAACCTCAAGATAATGATCAGAAAAGGAATGATTTTGTTCCGGATCAAGCGCCTCAAGCAAAGCTGCACTAGGATCACCTCTAAAGTCGGCACCAACTTTATCAATCTCATCTAACATAAAAACTGGATTTTTACTCCCCGCCTGCTTAATACCTTGGATGATTCGTCCAGGAAGAGCTCCTACATATGTTCTCCTATGGCCACGGATTTCTGCTTCATCTCTTATACCACCAAGAGATACTTTTACAAACTTTCTTTGTAAGGCACGAGCAATAGACCTTCCAATCGAAGTTTTACCCACCCCTGGAGGACCAACAAAACAAAGTATGGTGGGAGTTGAAATTTTCTTTGCCTGTTTAGCATCTTGAGTTTTAACTTCGGAAGAAACTTCTGTTTTTCTTTCTTTATGTTTTAACTGCAGTACCGCAAGATATTCAATTATTCTCTCTTTTATCTTTTTTAAACCATAATGATCCTCGTCTAGAATTTTTATGGCAGAAGCAATATCTACATTATTAGGAGTAGAAACTGACCAGGGAAGTTCTATTAGCCAATCAATATATGTCCGAAGATACGATGCTTCTGGATTGTAGCTTGACATTTGTGACAGTCTTTTTAACTCTTTTTTCGCCCGTTCCTCAACTATCGGCGGCATATTAGCTTTCTTTATTTTGTCTAGAAGTTCTCTTATCTCCTTTGTCTCTCCTTCTTCACCGAGTTCTTTCTCAATAGTTTTCAATCTCTCCCGTAAAACTGCCTCCTTCACAGATTTGTCAAACTTTTCCTGGGTTTTGCTGGCAATTTTTCTCTCTATTTCTAGTATCTTAACTTCACGGGTAAGATGCTCAGCAATACGAATAAGTTTATCTTTGACATTAATAATCTCCAAAAGGTATTGTTTTTCAATTGGCTTAATCTCAAGAATTGCCGCTACATGATTGGCAAACTCCGGCGGAGTAAGACCGGACATAATATTCATAAATGAAAGAAAATCAACAGATTTGCCTATGTTTACCGCTTTTTTAAGCTCATTGGTTATATGATTTACTATGGCCGTAATTTCATCAGAAGGGGTAAATTCATCAGGTATCTCGATTGCTTTTGCCAATAAATAAGGCTCCATCGACTCATATGAAACAATCTTCACCCTTGCTAAACCTTTTACTAAAGCATTTACCTCACCATCAGTTTTAAGCAGTCTTTCTATTCGGGCAAGCGTTCCAATACTGTAAAGCTCTTTTGGACTAGGATCTTGTATGTTGAAACTCTTCTGCATGACAAAAATAACCATTCTATCTGTAGAACTTGAAGCCTCTATTGCAGAAAGAGATTTAGACCTGCCAAATGTCAAAACCATCTCCGTATAAGGGAAAACTACTCCATCCCGAATAGGAATCACCGGCAGTGTCTTTGTAGCCAAAGTATTAGTCTGTTCTGTCATATTTTATTAGCAATTTAACACAATGAGTGCTAATTGTCAACTTGAGAAAATCTTTACTTAAATTCAGAAATAAATTCCTCTATATTGCCTTTTTGTTTTGACTCAATAAGTATTGTCTCACCTAATTGAGGTAAATAGTCAGTATATGTCGGACGTTCTTCTTCGTATATTAACCCTATTGGTAGCTTTTCTTCTAATTCCAAAGATTTGTCAAGGGCTTTCTTTATATTTTTCGGATCATGATTTTTCTCGTCCAATTTGTAAATTCTTTTTCGATACCACTCATAGGTGTTAATTTTGTTAAAAGTAACACAAGGTTGGAATACATTCACGAGTGAAAATCCTCTATGTCTAATTCCTTTAGTAATAAGATCAGAAAGATGAGTGATGTCTCCTGCAAAACCTTGCGCAACGAAAGTCGCCCCTTGAGTCAAAACCAAAGAAATTGGATTCATTTCTACCTCTATTATACCTGACGGAGTGGATTTAGCTTTAAAGCCTTTCGTAGCTGTAGGCGCAACTTGTCCTGTGGTTAAACCATAAACTCTATTATCATGGACAATCACTGTAATGTCGTGATTACCGCGAGCAGCATGTATCAGATGATTACCTCCCTCACCGTAACAATCACCATCACCGGCTACAACAATTACAGGAAGTTTATGATTTGCTAATTTTATCCCTATAGCCAGTGGAACAGCTCTACCATGTAAAGCATGAAAACTATTCACCCAAAAAAAATCATTCATGTTTCCTGAACAACCAATACCAAAGACTACAGCGACATTATGAGGAGCAAGCTTTAAATTAGTAAAAGCACTCTTTAATGCTGCCCAGATGCCAAAATTCCCACACCCTGGACACCATGTTGGAAAATATCCTTCAATATTCATAAAAGTTCGCTTATTTTTTCAATAATTTCTTCCGGATAAATTGGTCTTCCTGAATATTTCAATAATTTATTTGTTATTTCTATACCAGTTACCATTTGAAGTAGCTGTCCAAACTGTGCTGTAGAATTATTCTCTACCAAAAGAGTCTTTTTAAAACTGGCAAATAATTCCTGGAGTCTCTCCTTCGGTAAAGGCCAAAGCCAAGAAAAATGGAGATAGTTAAATTTATTACCGTTTTCTTTCATTGCTTGCATTATCGGCCCCTTCATTGAACCCCAAGAAATAACAGTCAAAGGCGCATTTTCATTTCCATATAAAATTGGCATTTGCGCATCTTGGGAAAGAAAAGTTGTATATTTCCTGTTTCGTTTATCAACTTGTCTAACCCTTTCTACCGCATCTTCAGTAGTATGTCCGTCTTCCATGTGTTCGTAAGAATTAGCTTGATGAAGACTGTTTTTATACCCAGGAATAGCTCTTGGAGAGATTCCGTCATTGGTGATTTGGTAACGTTTGTAGTTGGTAACTTTTTCTAACTGTTCTTCTGTAAGTAGTTTTCCTCGGTCTATTTTTAATTCATAATTTTTAATTTTTGATTCTTCGATCGACTGGTGTCCTTCTTGCAAATATTTATCGGCGATTATAAAAACCGGTGTCTGATATTTATCAGCAAGATTAAAAGCCTCAATAGTCAACTTATATGCTTCCTCTACATCTCCTGGTGCAAGAAGAATTTTAAGAAATTCACCGTGACCAGCATGGAGAATAAAAAGAAGATCCCCCTGCTCCGTCCATGTCGGCATACCGGTAGCCGGACCTGGCCGCTGCCCCATCACTATTACCACTGGTGTTTCTGTTATTCCGGCAAGAGAAACAGTCTCAACCATTAAAGCAAAACCACCACCCGATGTCCCCACCATTGATCTTGCTCCAGCCCAAGAAGCACCAACAGCCATATTGATAACAGAAATTTCATCCTCAGCGTGTTTAACCACCATCCCGGATTTTTCGGCTTTAGCAGCTAAATAATGCAAAAGCGTGGAAGTGGGTGTCATTGGGTATGCTACATAAAGTTTGCAATCGGCCGCTATTGCTCCCAGACCAAACATTTCGTTTCCGGTAATATACATTTTGGGAACTATTTTTGTTAGTTTAGGTATCTTTTTTTGGTAACCGTCAGGATAATGTTTTCGAGCATACTCATACCCCATTTCGGCTGCCTCAATGTTTTTACTAATAATCTCCTCGCCCTTTTTTGAAAAGTTCTCAGAAATAAGCTGTTTTAATATCTCAAAATCCGCCCCCAAAAAGTGCACCAACACCCCCAAAGTAATATTATTTACCATGACCTTAGGAAGAGAAGCTTCCTTAAGCATTTCTCCGAAAGGAATGTTTACAAAAGAATCAACAGTATTGATTTTGTCGCGTTCGACTATAACCAATCCTGTTTCTTTAACCTCATCTTTGTGAAAATCAAATGTCTCTTCATTCAAACAGACTAAAATATCAACTTTTTTCTCCTGTGAGTATACTTTCTCGTCGGAAATTCTAACCTCTATGACATTGTGACCTCCTCTAATAAGTGAAGGATACTCTGCATACTCAAAAGCATGATAACCGCTTCTAGTTGCTAATTTTCCCAACAGAAGACCGGTAGTCATAATACCGAAACCTGCTTCTCCTCCGATTTTTACTGTAAAATCTATCATGGAGTATTTGATGTATATTAGTCGCCTATTAAGCTACAAACATGCTAAGTTGTAGTCAAAAAATCTTAAGGAAAAATCTGTTTACCGTTTTCATCTTTAATGAAAATTGCGGCAACTGGACAAGATTTTGCTCCATCTAGTATATTCTCAAAAGTATCCTCAATTGCCGTATCCAAAATAATGGCTTTAGCATCATTATCAAGAGCAAAAGTCTTCGGGGCAACTGCCACACAAGAAGCCGCACCAATACAAAGATCCCTATCCACGATTATCGTATATTTCCCAACCTTTTTGGGTCCTGACGGATTATTTGTTATTTGGTTTTGATCCATAAACACCTCCTTTTAGAAAAACTTAACGAGTTTTAGCAAATTTAACATTTCTTAAGCCTGCCGAAGTACACCTCGTCTGTGTGGAGTTAAACTCGAAGCGAGGAAACGGAAACAGGCATAGGTTTTTATTTTGATAACCTACTTATCTTTTTATAACCTACTTTATCCCTTTTTGACAAGAGTCAATCCTTCCTTAGGTTTACACTCTTTTTTTATTATTTACTCAAGTCGTTTAAGGCACCGTGGAGCGCTTCAAGCGGTAATAAGGCACATTTTAGTCTTAGTGGTGAAAGTGGAATTTTAAGCATTTCAATAATATCTTTGGTCTTAATTCCTTTTGCTTCTTCGAGAGATTTTCCCTTCACTCTCTCTGTAAGCATAGAAGCAGAAGCTGTTGAGATGGCACAACCTTGACCGTAAAACATGATTTTTTCAATTATCTTGCCTTTGTTATCTCTTTTTTTTCTTCTGTATTTAATTTGCATAACTATTAAATCACCACAACTTATGTTTTTCTTTTCATTTTCAATATCAGCTTTATTCATTTTTCCGTAATTACGGGGATTTTTATAATGATCTAAAATATTTTCCCGATAGAGATTATCCATGGTAATTAAATAAATAGTTTTTTTGCTTTCTTTATCGCTTTTATCAATCTGTCAATATCGTTAGTATCATTGTAAATATAAAAAGAGGCACGGATGGAAGCAGGAATATGAAGTCGTAAAAGATGCAAAGGCATGGCGCAATGATGACCGCTCCTTACAGCAATCCCTTCTTGATCAAGAACCTGAGCTAAATCATGTGGGTGAATCCCTTTAACATTAAAACTAATAAGGCCAATCTTTTTCTCACTTTTCCTGGAACCATAGATAATTAAACCATCTATAAGACTTAATTTCTCAAGGGCATATTTTGCAAGTTGTTTCTCATGGATAAAAATATTTTCCATGCCTATCTTGGTCAAATAATCTATCGCCGCTCCCAAACCTATTACCCCGGCGATATTAGGGGTTCCAGCTTCAAATTTATACGGTAATTCATTACTGATAAAATGGTCAAAATAAACTTCTTTAATCATCTCCCCTCCACCAAGAAATGGTGACATAACCTTAAGAATCTCTTGCCTTCCCCATAAAACTCCTGTGCCTGTCGGAGCAAGCAATTTATGTCCGGTAAAGACAAAAAAGTCACACCCAAGAGAAGTAACATCAATAGGCATGTTAGGAGCGCTCTGTGATCCATCTACCAAAATTAGTGCCCCCACCTTATGCGCTAATTTAGCAATTTGATTAATTGGATTGATTACTCCAAGCACGTTGGAAACGTGGGTTAAACTTACTATTTTTGTCCTATTTGTAAGTAAACGGCTAAACCTATCCAAAGAAAAACAACCGTCATCGTTTATTGGTACAAATTTTAATTTTGCCTTCTTTTTATAGGCGATAATCTGCCAAGGCACCAAATTACTATGATGTTCTGCTTCAGAAATAACAATCTCATCTCCTACACCTATATTGGTTTCTCCCCAAGAGTAGGCTACCAAATTAATCGCCTCAGTTGAATTCTTGGTAAAAATTATTTCTTTCTCACTTTTAGCTTTAATAAACTTTAGCACTTTACTTCTAACCTCTTCATAAAGGGAAGTAGCTTCCGCTGATAAAGTATGGATACCCCTATGAATATTAGCATTATGACGGCTATAGTAATTGACCTCTGCGTCTATCACAAACTTAGGCTTCTGAGTGGTAGCCGCATTATCAAGGTAAATAAGTGGTTTACCGTGAATTTTGCGCTTAAAAATCGGAAAGTCTTCTTTTATCCTTTTTGTGTCAAACATATAAATATAAACTCAGATTTCAACTAAAATATCTTCTCCTTCTATTTTTACTTTATAAACTCTCAAGGGCTTTTTCGCTGGACCAGTAACCACTTTCCCCTCCATAATATCGAATTTAGCCCCGTGACAGTAACAAGTTATGATGTGACCGTCAAGATTCCCACCTGCCAAAGGACACTGCATATGGGTGCATAATCCGTCAAATGCTAGATATTGTCCTCCAACATTGGCAACCGCAAGAATTTTGTCTTCAAGTTTATACTCTTTAATTTTCCCTTGCGAAATATCTGAAACTTTTCCAATAAATTTAAATGTCGCCATCTTACTTCACACCTCCTTTTAACCTACTTGATAAAAGTTAAAGTAAAAACATTTATTAAACTAGTTTTAACTTTCTTTACCCAACAGATCCTTTCATTTCTAACTGAATCAACCTGTTTAATTCTACCGCATATTCAAGCGGCAACTGCTTCACAATCGGCTCAATAAATCCATTAACTAATAAAGCTTCTGCTTCACTTTTTTCTATCCCCCGGGAAGTTAGGTAAAAAAGCTGTTCTTCACTTATTCTTGATACAGTAGCTTCATGCTCTGCCTGTACGTCAGAAACTCTTATATCTATTGCAGGATATGTATCTGATCTTGAATTTTTTCCGATCATTAGGGTATTACAGATTGTTTTAGTACGACTACCAGAAGCTTCTGAAAGTATCCTTACCAAACCACGATACGTCGTTTTGCCTCCCCCAACACTTACCGACTTTGAGATAATTTTAGAGGAAGTTTCAGGAGCAAAATGTATTGCTCTTCCACCGGTGTCTTGATTCTGACCGTACCCGCCATAAGCAATCGAAAGTATTTCACCTTTAGCTTTTCTGCCGGTAAGATAAATGCTTGGATATTTCATTGTGAGTTTGCTACCTAAGTTTCCATCCACCCATTCTCCAACACCCTCTTCTTCAATATGCATCCTTTTTGTCACTAGATTATAAACATTCTTTGACCAGTTCTGAACCGTTGTATAATGCACCCTTCCCCCTTTTTTAACAAATATCTCCACCACAGCTGCATGGAGAGAGTCAGAGCTATAAATAGGTGCTGTACAACCCTCCACATAATGGATAAAACTTCCCTCATCCGCAATAATCAAGGTCCTTTCAAACTGACCCATTTTTGCCGCGTTTATACGAAAATACGCCTGCAAGGGCAATTCTATTTTTACTCCCTTAGGCACATAGATAAACGACCCACCTGACCAAACAGCACTATTTAAAGCAGCAAATTTATTGTCGCTTGCGGCAACCAATTTTCCAAAATATTCCCGTACAAGTTCTGGGTATTCCTTCAAACCAGAATCCATATCAAGAAAAATCACGCCCTTTTTTGTAAGCGTCTTCTGGATGCTTTCGTATACTACCTCGCTTTCGTATTGCGCGTTAACTCCTCCTAAAAACTTTTTTTCTGCCTCAGGAATACCAATCTTTTCATAAGTATCGCGAATTTCAACAGGCAGCTCCTCCCAAGTTTTGGCTTTTCTATCTACTGGTCTTATGTAATAGTAGATATCGTCAAAATTTATTTTGGAAAGATCACCTCCAAACCCAGGCATTGCTTGATGGTAAAAGATGTCCAAAGCTTGAAGTCTGAACTTCCTCATCCACTCCGGCTCGTTTTTGAGCCAAGAAATTTCCTCAACAATTTTTTTGGATAAGCCTTTTTTTGATTTAAAAACATACCTTTCCGGCTTTTGGAAACCAAATTTATAGTCAGAAACTTGCATAACCGTTTTCCTCTACTATTTTAGCTAACTCATATCCACCTGACTTTACTATTCTTCCTTTTACTAAAATATGGACAAAATCAGGCTTGATAAAACGAAGTATCCGTGAATAATGAGTAATCAGAAGAATTCCTGTTCCTTTGTCTTTAAGATAATTAATACTTTTTGAAATTTTTTTCAAAGCATCAACGTCAAGACCGGTATCTATCTCGTCAAAAATTGCATATTTAGGTTTAAGCATCAAAGCCTGAAGCATCTCAAGTTTTTTCTTTTCCCCTCCAGAGAAGGCTTCATTTAAATCCCTTTTTAGAAAATCTCGTGGAATACCAATCTCTTGTGCTTTAGCAAGAAGTTGTTTATTGAATTCCCAAACTGAAAATTTCCCGTTTTTTGACTTATATTGACAAGCGATCCTTAAAAGATCACCTACGGAAACTCCCGTAATGCCGACAGGATTTTGGAAAGCAAGAAATAAACCTGCCTTTGCTCTTTTATCTGTACTTAGGTTTTTTATAATTTTCCCATCTACTCTCAAATCAAAATCCGTATTTTTTATTTTGTAATTTCTATTTCCCAAAAGAGACTGAGCCATAGTTGACTTCCCACTACCATTTGGCCCCATAAGCACGTGTACCTCACCGGATTCAATAATTAAACTGATATCTTTGAGAATCAAAAGTCTTCCTAAAGATACAGAGAGATTTTTTATTTGTAAACTCATCTTTTAATCAAATCGGAAAGTTTCACACTGTCTAAATATGAATAAATTTTTTTATTTATCTTTCCCCAAAAAGGCAAGCAGAAACATTGTTTTTCTCTCACTCTACATTCACGATGAGAACAATATGGTGTAATTATTTCTCCTGAAATCGCTTTTAGCACCTCTGCTATCGAGATAGACTCAGGAGGTTTTACCAATTTATATCCCCCATGTATTCCTTCTTTGCTTTTTATCAAACCACTTTTCAAAAGTTTTGAAACAATATGCTTGAGAAAAAGAGGAGACAATTTGGTTTTACTAGCAACATAAGAGAGGGCGATAAATCCTTTTTGGTAATTTTCCGAAAGGATACTCATAAAAATTAGAGCGAAATCTTCTTCTCTTATGACCTTCATAAACTATACCTAAAATAGTATCAGTTTTTGGAGAAATTGTAAATACTTCAAAAAATTAAAAAGGAAGTGATAAAGCTATAGAAGTCTTACCCTCCTGTTTCTTCTTAAAAGAAACCTTTATGATTCTCGTGCCCTTTCCCGCCCGCACATGCAATATACCTTTATCTCGGCCATATTCGTATAATTGTCTAGTTATAAAAACATCATCAAGACAATAATTTTTCAGCTTTTCTAGTTCACCTTTCTTGAAATATTCTATTGCCAAGAGACCGTGACCGCTTTTTTTCGTACCCAAAGTGGCACGAACAAGATCATCCAAGGCCACCCGAAAACCTAGTTCTTTTTCTACCTCATCTAAAATATCAATAGTTGGAAACTGGAAAATATTACCTAAATAATAGGAGGAAAGGACAGGTAAATCAAATTTATTTATGTTGAAACCGATTATTAACGAAGCTCGCTCCATTTTAGTAAAAAGTTTTGACAATTCATTTTCAAAATATGCTTCATATTTATCATTGGCATAGTCGTATATGCCAACTACCGATACCTTAAGTTTTTTATGATCGTAACCAACTTCGGCAAAAGTGTGTTGTGTCTCAAGATCTAAAACAAGAGGATGCGACATTTTAGATTTTGGAGAAATCAATTTTTCTTAATGCCAATTTTAACCAAGGAGTATAATCATCAGGTCTCTTTTTAATCATCTCATATAATTTGGCTAGAGTTACCCTCTCTGTAGCACCTATCTCTACCGGATTAGGAAATATTTCCTTATCAGTTTTTCCGACTAAAACATGACAATATTCGTTTTCCGCACTATCGTTATACTTGGCAAAATAATAAAATGCACCAATATCTTTGAAATCAGCCTCGATTCCTAATTCCTCTTTCCCCCTTCTTTTTGCGGCCGACTCTGGTGTCTCATTAGTTAAAACATGACTAACTATGGAGGCGTCCCAATAGTCTGCCCAAAGAGATTTTTCTTTACTTCTTCTTGCTAGAATAACTTTTCCCTCCTTGTCAAATAAAAAAGCCATAAAAGCTAAATGCGTCATGCCTTGTCCTTGATGACATTCTTCTCTTGTTGCTTCACCTTCTTTTTTTCCCTGCTTGTTTACCAAAATCAGCAACTGGTCTTTTTGCTCACCAGTTAAATTGTGTAAATGATGGTTTCTAAATTTTTTTTCAAAGTTTTTTGTTCCAAATTTTAAATCATTAGCAATTAATTTTTCCAAAACATAGGCTACTCCCTCATTTTCATAAGAAGGAGCGATAAAATCTGCTATCTCTTTTATGCCAGCTGTAGCATTTTCCATGGCAATTTTTAATCCGCAAGCCATAAGAAGTGGAAAATCATTATAGCTATCTCCTATTCCCACGATATCTTTTGTGGAAATATGCAAAAATTCCGCGAATTTTAATACCGCCATCTGTTTTGTTGCTTCAATATTAGTAACATGTATAGACTCCAAAGGAGGTAGAGCTCTAGAAACGCTCTTAGTTACATGAATTTTGGGATTTATTCTCAATTTTTGATAAAGCTCCTCTGCTTTTTCCGGCAAAATATCCAAAACCACAATTTTACTTATCTTCCATTTCTCAATTTTATTAAGATCTACAAGTCTTTTATCATCATCAACAACTACGATATTTAAGGATTTGTCTTTTGTCAAAAAAGACAGGGTTTTTTTTGCTTCTTCTTTTGGTAAATAAGACTCCCAAATATACTTTTTATTTCTACAGTCGTATATTTTTGCTCCATTGTCAAGAATGATAGGGCTTTTTAAATCAAGTCCCGTTACCAGATCGGCTACGCCAAAAAGAGATCTTGCTGAGGCTAAACTAAAAAGGACCCCCTTTTTTTCCAAAGTTTTTACAGCTCTTACCAGTCTCTCTCCCGGCTTCTTAGCTGGATATTCGCCAGGAGTAACTAAAGTACCGTCAACATCAGCTATAACTGCTTTATATCTCATCATTTACTCGCTTTTAATACTTTAATCGCCTCAAAAGGATCGTTTACCAATGTATAAAGATGCTTTATCTTCTCATTGATAAAACCTTCTTTTCTCATTTTCTCCAGCAAAGTTTCAAATTCACGGTAATAACTGTCTACCAATATCAGCTTTTGCGCTTCTGCAAGTTTTCCTCTGCGTTTAAAGTCTAAAACCATCGTAATTTCTGCCATCGTCCCAATTCCTCCCGGCACGGCTATAAAATGATTACCTAAGCTAAACAATTTTTGTACTCTTAGTCTTAACGAACGAAAAACATACCTTTTTGTGATATATTCTGACTGTTTTCTTCCGGAAACAGCCAAACAAATACCAATTGTCCTCCCCTTTGCCTCATATGCACCGCGCATCACCTCATTCATAAGACCAGGCCCTCCGCCTGTTACAACGACAAAACCTTCTTTTGCCAGAAGTCTTCCCATATCATAAGCCAAGGAATAATAATATTCCCTTCTGTCCTCCCTACATTCACTTCCGGCAAAAACAACTATGTGCTGAGCGTGACGATAGTTCATGAAATCTTAACTTTTCGGTTTTGGAAAAACTGAAGAGTTCATTTCCTGAAGGAATTTTACTATCTCCCTTGCTACCTGCTGATGACCCTCTTTATTTAAATGACCATCTTGTTTAAAAAAATATCTCTGTGCATTTCCTTCAGAAAGAACCGGCAGAAGATCCAAATATCTTATCCCCTCTTTATCCATATACTCACGGAAATATTTTTGCGGCTCAGAACTAGTCAAAAGTTTTAACCTATCTTTTTTTTCCGATAAAGGTACGGCTTGATCTGGACTAGCCATGATTGTCACTAAAAGCTCATGATTATTTTCCTTGGTTACCTCTTTAAACCCTGTCAATATTAATTTGGCTTTATCTACATTTGACCATAGAACTGCTGGACAGTTTTTTTCTATCATTGAGTAAATGCATGATAGCCTTTCCTCTATAGGCACGAGCTCCTTCTCATGGGAAATCCCAAGAATTGATTCTATCTTTCTGACTGTTTCCGGCGAAGCTTTTTCCAAAGCGTTCATAAAGAGGATACCTAAATGGTAATTTCGCAAGACCGGAAATTCGAGTTTCCAGTTAGTCTTTTTTCTACTTACGAGATATTCACCTTCGACTTTGTGTGTGGTGGAGATAATTTTTTCCGGATAACCTTTACTATCAACTTTCTCCCAAACTTGTTCCATCATGTCGGAAATATCATTGTAGGGAAAAAAATCAACTATCACTAAATCCGGTTTGAATTTTGAACCAATCTCTTTGTAATAGACATAGTAATCATCTATACTCCAGCCATCAGCAAAACCAGCGTTGATTGTCTCTACTTTACTGTATTTTCCTCCGACTCCAGAGTCATTAAGATATTTTTCCACCAAGGCTGGATAGGTCTGATCGTCTTCCACTCCCCAGCCAAAAGTCATTGAATCACCTAAAAATAATATCCTGTATGTCCCTTCTTTTTTATCTTTGGAAAAATCTTTCCCTCTGGTCCCTAAGGAATTGGTTGAGGCTTTATGAGTAAATTCACGGGTAAAACTAATATGCACAAAGTCCTTAATATTTTTTCTCAGAGTAAAAGGAATAATTGGGCTCTCCTCAAAAAAATGCAGACCCACCATCCGAGCAAGAGGATAGGTCTCTTGCGGCATGGTATGCTTGACAATAAATTCTCCGACAATAAAGGAAATAATGATGGAAAAAAGAAGCGTGGTTAAACCAAACAAGAGTCCTTTTTTAAGCAGGGCTTTGGTCTTCATAATAGTAAAATATTTTAAGATTGTAACAGAAAAAACCCGCGAAATCTATTTACTTTCTGACGCGTGCCTTTAAGTTCAATTTTTGATAGAATAAGAAGGATTTGCCCGGTCGTCTAACGGTAGGACCGCAGACTCTGGATCTGTGTATCCTGGTTCGAATCCAGGCTGGGCAGCAAGTGTGAATTGATAAAGTCAAAAACATAAGAATTGCTTGTAAAATCGATACTTTTGGTGGGTTCGAACTCTGAAATAGCCTCATCTATCGACAAATTCTTATCCTTCAAAGTTATGTTCAAACCTAAAGCGGTAAATTGATTTCTTCTTCAATATCTTCAGCTAAAAAGAATTGGTTATCTTTGGCAAACTTTATCAGCTCTTTTGGTTTTTGGTACTTTGAGAAAGTTTATCTTTCCGCTTTTACTCTCAAGTGCATTTATTGCTTCTGTGTATTTATCAAGTTTAACTAGCTCTTCGAGACTATACTCTTTTCTAAATTGAGGCAAGATTTGAAGTAATTCCGGTTTGTCAAAAAGTATCGCCAGCTCTAAGAAGTTAGTATCGTTTTTTGTTTTTATATTAACTTTCAATTTCAATAAATCACTATCTTTTATTTTCATTGAGTGTATTTTACTAAAAGCTGACAAATTATCCTAAAATCGCAATTTTTAGCCAAAAGAAAAGCCTGAAGATTTTATAAGTAAAGAGTGTGAGTAGTAAGCATGAGCGGGTGCTCAAGTTACGGGTGAATTGCATTGCTACAATCACTTTTTCTCAACTCTCACTGACTTCAGGCGTTTCTGCACTTCTTTGGCTCTAATGCCAAAACCGCTTTCGGCGGTTTTACGGAAAGTTTGACTGATAACGGGGTCAGCCGTCCTGTCTTGCGACTAGTCCCCTTTGCGGGTTTGAGATATTCAGTATTTGAGGAACTCTACCAGTTAGCAACTTGAATGTTGCCTGAACCCATGACTTTCTTGCTCGGGCGGTTCTTGACGTTGGCAACTTGAATGTTGCCTGAACCCATCACGGTGAGGGTGGCGGTTTCTGCCTGGCCGTTGAAGCTGGCATCTCCCGAACCCATCACATTGATGATGAGTGCATTGACTTTGCCGCCGTCAACCCGAACGTCTCCAGACCCCATGATGCTTATGGTCAACACGCCGTTGACTTCACGGACATTGATGTCACTGCTGCCCTGAACACTCAAGGTCGCGTTTGCTACGCGGCCTGCGTTGACGCTGCCGTCGCTTGCGTTCACTTGCAGAGTGCCGTCCGTGTCACCAATGACAGAGTTGCCCGACACGCCGGAGAGATTCACCGCAGCGCCTTTCGGTACCTCCACAGTGATCTTGGTCTGGTTCTCGCCGTTGCCGGTAATGACGACGTTCTGACCGCCGACGATGCCTTCTGCGATGATCGAACCGCCGCCACGCCGAATAATTGTGCCTCTGCCAATCAATACCGATCCGCCACGAATCCGACCGACGCGAGTGACAGAACTTCCGCGACCAGAGATGATGGTGACACCTCCTCCAGTGACTTCATCACCTTCTCCTTCAATAATGACGGTATCACCTTGATGGTTGACGCGAATGGTCTTCACTTCGCTGGCTGGTCCGACGATGGTGACTTTGACATTGGGTTCTTGGTGAACCCGAACGTCGAGGTCGGCTAGGACGCCCCGAACTTCGAGGTTACGAGCGGAGTAGATCATAGGGCCTTCTGTGACCTTTTCACTTACACTCTCTTCTGGCGAGCCGATGCTTATATAGCCTGGACCTTTGTTCACAATCTGGCCTGTGTCAACGTCGCACCAACTGCCGTCTTTGAATTTGACCCGAGTTTTGTCGATAGAATCCACCTCCTTGTCCGAGTAAACCTCCCTCCCGTTGATTTTAGCGACTAACTGAGACATTTCGACCTCCTATGTAGGATGAGATACACACTTTCGTGTGGCTAACCGAATGGATAGCTTCTTGAACACTACCTAGTAATGCCCAAAAAGCTACCCATTCAGCTTGGGAGGCTTAAACTTTCCGTAAATTATTAAAGTGCAAAAGTAGGCTTTACTTCTTGATAAAGCAGTATGTTAAAAGCAATTTCTAACCCTGCTTTACTCAAGACTTGCTATCTGCAGCCTACAGCTTGATAGCAGAAATCTAGTTAGGAGCTATCCCGAAATCGGGAGGAAAGGCTCACTCCCAACTAGGTTTCTGCCAACAAAAAAAGGAGTTTCTGAGTTATGCCGCCTTTCCAAAACTAACCTTACTCCTTTTGGCAATTTTTCTTTTCACAAAAAAATCCTAAGGATTTCTCATTAGGACAGGCTAAATATACCATAAAATATGTCTTTTGTCAATATTATAGGATATTGGAATATCAAGGGTCGTTTGCCTTTTTTTCTCTATTAGATTGTCTGATTGCTCTGACTTTTTCCTTAAGGATTCTAGTATCTTCAATTCTCATTTTGTCAAGATAATTAGGGATAAATTTTACCAAAGACATCGCTCCCACTTTTGTCAAAGCAATCTGGATTTGAGCTTTGATGTCTATAACTATTAATCTTTTTCCTCTCATTTCCCAGTGATGATAAGTCGTTCATCTTTGTCACCTCCTAATTTCACCTGTTAAATAATCTCGCCCAGAACCCCTTACTCACTATGACAAACTTGAGTTATCCCGATATGGAGATGCACCTAAAATAATTAAATTAGCCATAGAAACATACACCTTGAGCCTAGAACTGCCACCTGGTATCACCTGGTGAGTCCTGGGGTGTAACCTGGGGTTAGCCTTGAGAAGTTGCCAACTGGAGATTAGCTGGTGCAGAAAGTGCTGGAATCTGAAGAAAATTTGTCTTAAAATATGTTCGAACTGCCTTTATGGTATGCAGCCAGTACGAAAATATAAGACTGCAAAAAATAAATTAAGAATTAACTCCTCATTAATAACGTCTATTTTCCTTGACAAAATGTAAAGTATGTATTACCGTATCTTCTGTGGATAGAAAAAGGTACAGGCAAATGAGAGTTTTGGTTGTTTTTTTGTAGGGATGATTATTTCGGTTGCGGTTGCCAGAAATAGTTATCTTTTGGCAGTAGCAGGTGTGGTAAGGGGTGGCGGTAATGAAGAATAAATTAAAAGTTTATCGAGCTATGCACGATCTAACTCAAGAACAGCTTGCGGACAAACTGGGAGTTTCAAGACAAACAATAATTGCTATTGAAAGTAATAAATATCAACCGTCTTTAGGTTTGGCTTTTAAAATAGCCAAGTTTTTTCGAGTTAAAATTGAGGACCTTTTTATTTATGAGGAGAACCGAGATTATGAAAATTAATCTTAAAACTTTTAAGCAAAAAATCTCTTATTTATCTGCTATTGGTTTAAGCATTTTCCTTATATTCTTCTTCATTGGTGGAGTTTGGATCGGTCATGAAGTAAAAAGACTATGTCAAGAGGCAAAATGGGGGTATCAAAAAACCGATTGTGTAGAGGCTCTTATCAACACTCTTGAGGATGAAAATCAAGGTTGCCGAACCAGAAATCACGCTATTTGGGCTTTGGGGCAGTTAGGTGACAGCCGAGCCTTACGTATTCTTCAGAAACACTATACAGGCAATATCCCCAATAGAGAACCTTTAGACGAGACGATTAGCCAATACGAGCTTAAAAAAGCCATCAACTTAACAAGTGGAGGGGTCAATCTTGCCGCTTGGACTTGGAGATGGGGAATTAAGTAAAGGTGTATACTTAAAGGGAAAGAATCAAACTTCCTGAAGGTGATTATGAAATATTCTATTTTCGTCGTATCGCATTACTTTTTTCATATTTTCAAACACGAGAGTGGTATCCATTTTTTCTCATGGTTGGTCTTTTTTTAGTTATTTATTTGGTGGTTTCTTTGGCAATTGTGATAGTAAAAAGCCAATGGTCTAAGAAACTTAACAAGAAGAAACTTATAATAAAGACAAAGAAAAATATGGACTTTATCAAACAGATAGTTTCGATGTAAAATATACATTACTGACAAAAAGAATACACAATGGGAATCAGTTATTAAATTTTATTTTAATAAGGAGAATTTTATGAAAAAGGGTCTTCCGAAGAATCTTATTATCGTCGGTGTAATCCTATTGGTCTTGATAGTTCTCGGCTATACTATCCAGAACTTCCTTTTGCGAAAAGCAGGGGAAAAAGCGGCTGAAAACCTCATCAAAGCTCAAACCGGAATGGATGTTGATATAAATTCCGAAAAAGAGTCTGTCAAAATTGCCGGAAAAGAAGGGCAGATAGAAGTTGGACAAGCTGTCTCGTGGCCATCAGACATACCGGTACCAAAATTTCCGGCAGGAACACTCACCACATCAAGTAAGACAAATAATACGTGGCTTGTCATCGTAAAAGATGTAAAAAAAGAAGATGTGGAAAAATATATTTCTGAGCTAAAGAAAGAAGGTTGGCAAGCAAAAAACGAAGTAAACTTTATGATTGAACTGACACAAATGGAAAAAGGGGCTTATGATGTAACTGTAACTTACGATACCTCATCAAACGGAGTTTCCATTACGGTTAATCAAAAAGAACAGTAAACTCGTCTGATCGAAGTAATATTTATTCCATCTCTGCTGTCTTTCCTTGCCGGAATATCAACAGTAATAGGCGGTTTTCTTTACATACTATCATTTACATTCTTGACAACTTCCCCTTGTTGCCTATATAATGAATATATATTCATAATGGAGGAGGTGAAAAGGTATGCCAGCTTTTAACGGTACAGGACCACAAGGACAAGGCCCAATGACTGGAAGAGGTCTTGGTCCATGTGGAAGAGGTCAAAGATTTGGATTTGGTATAAGATTTGGTAGATTCATGGGTTTTAGAAGAGGTCTGGGAAGGTACTTTGGTTGGAATATTCCACAGACAAAAGAAGAAGAAATTGAAGAAATAAAAAAATACAAGAAAGCTTTAGAGGAAGAAATAGAAGATGTGGATAAAGAGCTTACGAATTTACAAAAACAGGAGTAAATCTAAATCCCTACCTTGTCAGAACCTATAAGTTACAAGACAAGGTAGGGATTTAAGATATTATAATAGAAATATATGCCGAGACCAAGAATACCAAGATACTTGCGTTTTAAACCAAATGTCTATTATTTCAAACCTCAAGGTATTCCTTTGAGGATGCTTGAGGAGATAAATCTTTTACCTGATGAGCTTGAGGCTCTTAAACTTCACGATGTAGATGGACTGGAACAGATAGATGCTGCCAAAAAGATGAACATTTCCCAACCTACATTCGGTAGAATCCTAAACAGTGCCTATAAAAAAATATCTGGGGCAATTATTAAAGGAAAAGCCATACGGATAGAAAAGAAATAATTATACTGAAAATCTTTTTCCTTTGAAACTTTTTTTCCTGATTTTGCGTATATTATGTAGAAGGAGGTGAAGAAGATCATGAAAAAAATTGCATATCTGGGAGTTTTTTTAATAGCTTTTTTTGCGGTAATCAACATACCTTCTACTGTCTTTGCCCAATCACCCACCGCTAAAAAGCAAACACGTTTTATCCCAACGGCCGCCCACTTGACTAATGCTTCTGTCACAGCAATTTCCGGCACCACACTAACAGTTTCTAAAGAAGGAAAATCTTATACCATCAATACCGATACAAAAACTCAGTTTAGACGAAGATTTTGGGGGAAATCCTCAATTTCGGAAATTTCAACAGGGGATGAGGTAAACATCTTGGGAAAATGGGCGAATGAAGAAAAAAACACGATTACGGCACGACTCGTAAGGGATCTTTCTATTCAAAAAAGAACCGGTGTCTTTATCGGTCAGATACAGGAAAAAACCGACAGCGGATTCACCATGCAGACGGTAAACAGAGGCGTACAGACGGTAACTGTGACTAAAAACACTAAATACCAAAACAGAATGGGAAGAAGTATTACTTTTGCCGATTTGAGTGTAAATGACAGGGTAAAGGTAAAGGGGCTTTGGGATAACAAATCCAACACTATTACTGAAGTGGTTTATGTAAAAGATTTCAGTATTCCGGCAAAAACTACTCCTATTCCAACGAAGTGAAATTTATGAATTTTTAAGTCAAAAGGGAGCGACTGCAATCGCTCCTTTTTACTTGGACAATAAAAATCCTCTATCTTTTAGAAAAAGCCGGAATAAGCTATAATGATTTATCAAATTATGCGCGATAATCATCCTAAAAATATCAAGTATTTCCTTACTTTGGCCGTCTTTTTTACTGCCGGTATTCTCTCTGTTTTAACTTATCAATCTTTTCAGAATAAATATATAAAGGCAGAATCAAAATTGGAAAATTTATCTCCATCCCCTTCTCCGACTCCGACTACCGACTGGATTCCCTATCCTACAGCTACTCCTGTCACAACAAGATATACTGGACTGTCAACAAAACTTACTATTGCAGAGGTCAAAAAGATTTCCGCTGATCGGACAAGTGCTCAAACTGGAGAAGTCGTAAATTACAATGCCACATTGAAAAACATAGGCAATAAAAAGAAGTTTCTTACCCATATCTGTTTCAATCATTCGGGTGGAGTAACTTTTGGCTGCCTCTTAAATAAAAATCTCGAACCCAATGAGGAGTTTAATATTAATAACTCTATGATGTATCCTAAGCCGGGTACTTATTCTGCCTGGATTACCTGGAGTCAGGATGGGGTAAATTTTTATAGACCACAAAGTGGAGGTAGCGTAACAGTAACTGTGGAATAAGTTTTCTCCGAAAATATCATATGATTTCATTTATAAAAAGAAAATATAAATTAATACTTGTAATTGCAACTTTTGCTTTTACGGGAGTAATTTTGTATCAGTATTTCTTCGTAAATTTAAAAAACAAAAAAACCGACTCTACTAAAGTACAGCGCGGTACTTTAGAAGAAACATTAACTATCTCCGGGTCAATTGATGCTGAAGAAAAAGTCACCCTGCGTTTCCAAACTTCGGGCAAGCTTGCTTGGGTAGGCGTCAAAGAAGGAGACCGTGTGAAAAAAAACCAAACAATTGCCTCTTTGGACCAGCGGGAACTAAAAATGAACCTAGATAAATATCTCAATACCTATATGAGTAAACGGTGGGATTATGAACAATCGCTTGATAACTATAACTATAAACACCAGCCAGTTTCAGACAGTGTTAGGAGAATTATTGAAAAAGCTCAGTTTGACCTGAATAGTTCCGTTATTGATGTCGAAATAAAAAATTTGGCCATACAGTTAGCCAATCTTTGGACACCAATCGATGGAATAGTCACAAAGGTAACCAATGCTTATCCCGGAATAAATATTGTCTATACCTCAACAGAATTTGAGGTGGTTAATCCAGAGACAATTTATTTCTCCGCGACTGCCGACCAGACTGAAGTTACAAAAATAAGTGAAGGTATGCCAGGTACTCTTGTCCTTGATGCTTATACCGATACACCTCTTTCAGGTAATGTCAAAAACATTTCTTTTAATCCTAAAACCGGTGAAACCGGAACTGTCTATGTTGTCAAATTCTATTTTAATGGCGACAACTCAAACTATAAATATCGTCTTGGCATGACAGGAGATTTAACCTTTGTCACCAACCGTAAAGAAAATGTCCTTTATGTTCCCATAAAATTCATCAAAAACCAGAATGGCAAAAAATACGTCCAAGTAAAAAGGAAAGGGGGAATAGAAAAAGCTGACGTGGAGATTGGCCTCGAAACGGAAAATAACGTTGAGATCACGAAAGGACTAGCTGAGGGCGAAGTCATCTATGATTAAACTTTCGCACATTAGCAAAGAATACAAACTTGACGGAGAGACTTTTCAAGCACTTAAAGATATAAATCTTCAAATAAATGAAGGTGATCTTATGGCTATTGTCGGTCCATCCGGATGCGGTAAGTCTACCCTCATGCATATTATTGGGCTTCTTGACAATCCAACCAGCGGAAAAATCACCATTCAGGGAAAAGATGTTTCCAAGCTTACAGATAATGATCTTTCCAAATTACGTAATGAATTTGTTGGGTTTATTTTCCAGCAGTTTAACCTTATTAATAAACTTACTGTTTTAGAAAACATTCTTTTACCAACAATCTATAACCGCAGAAAAATGCCTTACGACCCCCAAAAAAAAGCTTGGGAACTGATGAAACGTTTTGGTATAGAATCAAAAGCCAAGAGCTACCCCAATAAACTTTCCGGCGGACAGCAACAAAGAGTGGCTATCGCCCGGGCGCTTATTAATAGCCCAAAACTAATACTGGCAGATGAACCAACTGGTAATCTTGATTCTAAAACAGGTGAAAAAATTATAGAACTACTTTGCGAACTTAACGAAAAAGACAAGATTACTATAATAATAGTCACTCATGATGCTCACATTGCTGAAAGGGCAAAAAAACACATCCATCTTTTAGATGGAGAGATAGTAAAATGAACTATCTTCTCTTTATCTTTAAATCTTCATTAGAAGATTTTAAAAGGAACAAGACACGAACTTTCCTTACCTCATTAGGAATACTAATTGGTGTATTATCGGTTGTCTTACTAACGGCTTTCGGTCTAGGACTCAAAAAATACATTAAGAATCAATTTGAGAAACTCGGTACCGATAAACTGCTTGTTTTGCCTGGTCAAATTGGTGAAGGAAGAGGCTTTAGTGGTGGAAGTAGTGGTATAGGGGGGGCAGAATTTACAGAAAAAGATGTGGAAAATCTGAAAAAAATAAACGGAGTTTCTATGGCAGTACCAACTTTTATAAAAACTCTCACCGTGGAAGCAAATGGCAACGCAGAGATTGTCAGTATCCAAGCTACCAGTAATGATAGGTTTGAAAGCGATAATTTGGAAATAGAGGTGGGGAAAGTGTTTGAAAAGACAGATTTGGAAAGTAAAAAAAAGGTAGCAGTTTTGGGTCCCAAAATCGCCCAAAAACTTTTTGGGAAGGAAGATTTGGCATTAAACAAAACCATTAAAATACAAAAACAGAGTTATAAAGTAATCGGCGTACTGAAACCTCTGGGGGGTGGCGGTTTTGGCGGACCAGATTTTGATTCATTCATTTATGTTCCTTATAAATCTGCTTTAAGCTTCAACCCAAATAAAAAATTTTATTCGATAAGAATAAAAGTCACGGACAAAGAATATTTGCCGAAGGTAAAGGAAGAAGCTAAAACTCTTCTTTTGAAAAATTATAAAGAAGATGAATTCTCTGTTGTCGAATTGACGGAAATACTTAATGTGATCAATTCCATTTTTGCCGTCTTAAACACAGTACTGATAGCAATAGCCGCAATATCCCTTTTGGTTGGTGGTATTGGCATCATGAATATCATGTATGTTTCCGTCATTGAGCGAACTCGGGAAATTGGCATAAGAAGAGCGATTGGCGCTTTGAAACGTGATATACTCCTACAGTTTTTGGCTGAATCGGTGATTCTCTCCTTAATTGGAGGCTTTCTTGGTCTTGCTATCGCATATTTATCTGTCTTAATCATTATACACTCTTTCCCTGCTTATATCAACCTTACCTCTGTCCTAGCTGCCCTTTTCGTTTCCTCGGCAATCGGCATAATATTTGGTGTATTTCCGGCTAGACGAGCTTCCGACTTATCGCCGATTGAAGCTATCCGTTACGAATAACATAATGAATAATATGTCTTATTTTCTCTTTATTATCAAATCATCAATTGTAGATCTAAAAAGAAATAAACTACGAACTCTCCTAACATCATTAGGTATATTAATTGGTGTTTTTTCGGTAGTCATACTTATTTCACTGGGACTTGGTTTGTCAAGATATATCGACAATCAATTCAAAAGCCTAGGTGCCAACCTTGTTTTCGTCATGCAGGGAAAAATCCTCGGAGGTTCAACGGGGGCTGGCAGTGGAGTATTTGGTGGAGCTAGATTTGACGAAAAAGACGTAAACAACTTAAAAAAAATAAAAAATCTGGAGTTGGTAACACCTGTGTTTGTCAAATATGCACCAATTGAAGGTAAGGAAAAGAAACATACGTACGAAGTTATTGCTTCAACAGAAGATATTTTTAGTCTCATGAACTACCAAATTGATAAAGGAAAACTTTTTACCAAAGCTGATAATGAAAAAAAAGATAAAATTGTGGTTTTAGGAAGTGATGCCGCTCTAAAAATTTTCGGAAAAGATGAAGAACCAATCGGCAAAAGCATTAGCATTCTTGGTTTAAGATTCAAGGTTACTGGAGTGCTCAAATCAAAAGGTGCGGGCTCACTTGGCGGGGCGGGACTTGACGATCATGTTTTTATTCCCTACAAATCAGCTCAAAGTCTTAATCCTGATAAGAAATTCTTTGCCATCTACATGAAGACACGTGATGAAAGTCTTATCGAGGAAACAAAAAAAGAAATCGAGAATATGCTTAGTAAAAGATATGATAAAGATGATTTTACTGTTGCTGACCAGAGAGAAATACTTAATACTTTCAACTCAATATTTGCGATATTGAATATGGTTCTTGTAGGTCTAGCTACAATTTCTCTAATAGTTGGAGGGGTAGGGGTAATGAACATTATGTTTGTTTCAGTCACTGAAAGGATTATGGAAATCGGCATAAGAAGAGCTGTCGGTGCGTATAAAAAAGATATTATCTTACTTTTTCTAGGAGAAGCGGTCCTGCTTTGTATTCTCGGAGGAATTTTAGGAATTATTTTGGCATATATTGCCGTATTATTTATTCAGCCTTTTTTTCCTGCTTATATAAATTTATTTGCCGTCATACTCGCTATCAGCGTTTTTCTAATAATTGGAATCGTCTTCGGAGTCTTCCCTGCCCGCCGCGCCGCTAGACTTTCACCTATTGAAGCCATTAAATATGAACCGGAGTAGAAACTTGTGAAGTATAAATTTATTCTTTTTTTTCTTGCGTTATTTATCTCCACCACTATCGCCTCTTTCATCCTTTTTCAAATACCTCTGACAAAAAATAAACAGTTGGAAACGAACTATATTCCTTCTCTCACCTCTACTTCTACTCTTTCTCTTTCACTGGATACTATCTTTTCCGATAACCATTCATGGGTCAATAATTTACCAAAGGAAAAAACCATTACTTTAATAGCAACGGGGGATGTTATTCTCGCCCGATCAGTCAATTATCAGGCTGCCAAACTTAATAATTTCCGCTGGCCATACGAAAAAACTGCAGAAGTCTTGCGGAGTGCTGACTTAACAGTTATCAATCTGGAGTCTCCCCTTATTCCAAACTGTCAGTTAACTAATTCAGGCATGATTTTTTGCGGAGATGAGAAAAATATCGAAGGGTTGATTTTTGCCGGAGTCGATGTGGCAACATTGGAAAACAACCATATCGAAAATTATGGAATTACTGGCATTGAAAACACAATCAAACTCTTAAATGAAACAGGGATCAAAACGGTAAGGGAGGATAGCCCGCAAATAATTGACGTTAAAGGTCAAAAAATTGTCATTCTTGCTTATCATGATCTTATCAACCCTCAAATCGACACCATCTCAATTGTTGAAGAAAAAATTGTAAGTGAAATAAAAGAAGTCAGAAAGAAAGCTAATATTGTCATCGTTGCTTTTCATTGGGGTGTTGAATATACTAAACAACCATCAATAAGACAGCGTTTTCTTGCACATTTGGCTATAGATAATGGTGCAGATTTGATCCTTGGTAATCACCCTCACTGGATACAGCCAGTCGAAATTTATAATAACAAACTTATTGTCTATAGTCATGGCAATTTCATCTTTGATCAGATGTGGAGTGAGGAGACAAAAAAGGGAGCAATCGGACGATATACTTTTTATGAAGGCAAACTCATTGATGCAGAATTTTTACCGGTCTATATAAAAGATTACGGACAACCCTATTTTTGGGAAAATAAAAAAAAAAAAAAAATTATTTCAGAAATGAAAACTAGCAGTATAAAACTTCTAAATACATACAATCAGCAATAATTTACCTCTAAATAGCTTTGTTTTTCTAGTTAATAATTTTAATCACTATATTATAAGTCTTAATATAATTTTAAAAACTTATCAACAATTATTATTAATAAATCCCAAAAATTATTTTTATATAACTTAATATTTGATTTTATAGGATAATTAATATATAATCCCCTCTGCTATACTGACCTAGATATTAGTAGTCTTTTACTCCTGCTGTCTCCTGCCATAATTCCTGCCAGAAATATGAATTGTTATCCTTCCTGCCTACTTACTAAGCCAAACTCTGTTTTTGTCTTTTGGAAAACAGAGAGAGGGTAATTTTTTGCCTTGAACAAGCAGAAGGGAGGTGATAACAATGAAAAGAATAATCACAAGTTTGGCACTTCTAGTGATGGTTGCATCCCTAACTATAGCTGGTACACGCGCTTGGTTTTCCAGTCAGGCACAGGTGAATGATATTACTTTCTCTACAGGAGTATTGGAAGTGAGAGTCAATGGTGCGTCGGCTATCGCCGGTGTTTCCATGACTAACGCTGCACCAGGAAGTCGTAAGTCAGGAAGTTTTACGATAAATAACTACGGCAATCCTTATTTTGCAGGTCCAAGCACGCTTGATGCTAAAGAAATTGCAATCAAAGTAGCTGATCTTACAGGTGATCAAGAGCTTAATAATGCTTTGATGGTTGATTTATTTGCCAATGCGGGTTGGAGTGGTTGTTCTAATTCTGGAGTAGAGTTTATTCCTGGAAAAGGCTGCAGAATTTATACCGGTTTAGTCAAAGACATGACCGAAAAAGATGTCCTTGAATATACCCAATGGGGAAGTCATGCTTCACTATCACCTGGTAGTTCTATCACTATCAATTATGATGTGTATCTACCAGATACCGGTGGCGACCAGAACGAACTGCAAGGTAAGTCAAGTAATTTTGATTTTGTCATAACAGCATATAACCCGCATAGAACATAAATTTGGGGGTTTAGTAAAGTTGCATGAGATAATCCTCATGCAACTAACCGAACCCAGAAGTTTACTATTATGAAAATAAGGACACTGACTAATTTATTTTACTGGACTACCATACTCTTATTGGTAATTGCCTGCGTACTGACAATATCATCTACTCTCAATCTACCCTATGGTGTGAAACTCTACAGCGTGATGAGTGGTTCCATGGAGCCAAACATCCATATAGGAAGTCTAATTATCTCGGTAAAAAGTGAATACAAAACGGGGGATGTGATCATTTATAAATCTGGTAATTCCTCTACTACGCATAGGGTCATTGATGTCAAAAAAGATGGTCAAGAATTGTTTTTTTTGACAAAAGGAGACGCCAATAATTCTGACGACGGTAAGCTTGTCAATCAATCTCTAGTTTTAGGAAAAGTTATCTTCAGTATTCCTCTTTTTGGTTATTTTTCTACATTTATTAAAACTCTACCGGGTCTAATTATTTTTATTGTCATTCCCGCAACTTTAATCGTCTATAATGAAATATTAAACTTAAAAAGATTAATTATAAATGAAAAAAATATAAAAAGTAATCAAAAATGGAAAAAAATAATCATTTCTAAAGCCATCATTTTTTTGATACTCTCTGCTAATGTTGCCATTATAAAAACAACTCCAAGTAATTCCTTCTATGCTACCACTGCTGCTAGGGTAAATAATTCCATCTCTACCAGAAATCTTTTTCCTCAAGCTTCAATTATTCTCTCGAGTGATAAAAAAATTGCTACGATTACCTTCAAAAATATCTCTGACTTTGTAAGACTTTCTTACAAATTAACCTATAATACAGATACTTTACCCCAAGGAATAGAAGGACACGTGAATCTCACCGGAGAAAATGAACTCACCAGAGAAATAATTTTAGGTACATGCTCAAGCGGTGGAATATGTGTCTATCATGTAGGGGTAAGAGATTTTGACTTAAAAGTCTATTTGGATGATATTAATGGTAATACTATAAATTTATCGGCAACGCTGTGAGAGCGCTTCTTTTTTTATTTTTCTTTTTGATAACTCTCTTATTCTCTCTTCCTTTCAAAATTTCTGCGGCAGATTTAAACATTGACTGTCTTTCATTTGGCTCCTGCACGAAATCCGGAGTCGATCCCCTCTTTAACCTCTCTTTAGATGGTTATTGGTATCCGGGCAAAAGCAGCAATAGAACTATCAATTTGAAAAATTCAAGCGGAGAAACAAGAGAAATGGTCCTTTCAGCCGAAAGAAAAAGCGCACAAAATATTCTGGAGAATGTCATAAATATCAAAATTTCGGCAGTAGATGACAACTCCTTGGTGTGGAAGGGCAAAATAGCCGATTTCTATAATCAGGAAAAAATCTCTTTCGGTAATTTCAACGCGGGTGTTTCCCGCGATTACAACTTTGCTGTCTCTATGGATCAATCTGCTGATAATCAGTATCAGAATAAAGAAACTTATTTTAACCTCTCTTTGGGATTTTGGAGTAATCCTCCAACTACCCCCACACCTAAAGAAATTTTGGAATCTACGCCTAATACCACCCCTTCGGAGCAAACTGGAGAAACTACGACCGGTGCGACCGGCAGTACCACCTTAACCACCGTAACAAATAGTTCGAATTTAACCATAGCTGATAACTTCACTAATCTAAATCCGATGAATATCACTCCAACAGGTGGAGAAATATTGGGACAGACAACTCAAACCTCTCTTATGGTAGGCAGCCTTACCTGTAATAACTCGTGGTGGGGTGTGATTTTATTACTCTTACAAGGATCTGTATCGGTTAAACTTGTCAAAAATGTCAACCGTAACAATCTGGCAAAGATTATAACTGTAAATCTAAGTACCACTTTAGTGAACATTTCTGTCTTTTGGGCTTTTTTCTGTTGGAAAATCCTGATATTTATACCAATGATCATAAATATCTCTACATTTTACGGAATTTACAAAAGATTAAAATTGGCAGAGAACTTAAAATTAGGTATTTAAAAGAAGCGGAAATTATTTTTTCGAGGATTTCTTCTTATGTGGCTTACCTACTTCCTCATCTTCTAATTCCTCATCCGAGGTGACCAAAATAGAAAAAAGTATAAAACCGGCAAAAACAGGCATGATCAGAGTAAACCGAGTCACTTCGTCTTTAACTTTCAAAAGAACACCTATTGTGATAACTATCGCAACTGCGGCTGCCCAAACGATCGCTTTGTTGTTTTTATAAAATTTGGAAAACCATTTATTCATACTACCCATATCGTAAGTGTAAATTGTATAATTGTCAAGCAGTATGAAATCAGGATATGTAGCTATCATCGGCCGACCAAATAGTGGTAAGTCAACCCTTTTGAATAATATTCTCGGACACAAAGTCTCTATTACCTCGCCAAAACCACAAACTACCAGATTACCCATAAAAGCAATATACGAAGATGATAAAAAAGGGCAAATTATTTTTATCGATACACCCGGAATTTTTGCTAAGGTAGAAGATCCTGTATCTAAAAAAATTAATCCATTAGCCGAACAGACTCTAAAAGAAGGTGTTGATGTAATTGTTTACCTAATTGATCATACCAGAGATAGAGACGTGGAAGAAAATAAAACTTTGGGAATAGTCCGAGAGATAAATAAGCCAAAAATCTTGGCTATCAATAAAATTGATATAAAAGAACCTTCCTACCTTCCTCACTACCGATTCATGGAAGAAGAGTTTGACAAAACTGTCGAGATTTCGGCACTTTATAAAATTAACTTAAATTATCTCCTTGATGCCATATTTGAATTACTACCTAAGGGCAAAAAATTGATGGATATTAAAAGTAGACCCACGCCTGCTCTAAATATAGATAGTAAAACTTTTATCGCTGAAATCATCCGAGAAAAAGCTTATCTTTTTTTACGCAAAGAATTACCTTATACACTCACAACCACTGTTGATGAAATTAGTCATAAAAATAACGGAATAACTTACATAAAAGCAAGAATTATTACTAATGCTGACCGTTACAAAAAGATCATCATTGGCGATAAGGGGAGAATGATAAAAGAGATAGGCATGGCGGCTAGAAAAGAACTGCAAACCGCAACAGGTAAAAAAATTTATCTTGATTTAACTGTGGAAACCAACCCTCACTGGTACGAACAGTTTATCTAAGCTTACGTAGATATTGGTAAGCTTTAGATAGAGCACGCGCCCTATGGCTTACTTTATTTTTTTCCGAAAAACTTGCTTCAGCATTGGTCTTTCTTAAATCAAAATTGTAAAAAATCGGGTCATAACCGAAACCATTATCTCCTTGTGGTTTAACAGTGATTCTTCCCAAGCTTTCTCCTTCAAAAACAGAAGTTTTTTTACTTGTTGGATCGTAAATAGCCACAACAGCAACAAATTTAGCCGTCCTTTTTTCATCGGGAACCCCCTTAAGTTCTCTAAGTAGCTTATTAACTCGATCCATATCGCTACCTTGTTCATAACGGGCTGAATAAATTCCTGGGCGACCGCCTAAAAAATCCACCAATAGCCCTGAATCTTCAGCAAGAGTCAAAATACCGGTCGATTTTCCCACTGTTTCTGCTTTTGAAATAGCATTTTCGGAAAAACTCTTTCCATTTTCTTCTATTTCCTTAGAAAAGGAAACATCATTTAATGTTTGATATTTAAAAGGAAGATTACCGATAATTGAAAGAATTTCTCTGAATTTCTTTTTATTATTAGTAGCAATTACTAATTGTCGCATTATAAAGACACGTGGAAAATGTTTTAAAACATTTTCTCTTAATTGATTTACCGGTCAATTTAAAACCTTCTCTAAACGAGAGAGAACCTCTTCTTTACCCAAAATTTCCATCGATTCATTAAGTGGCGGGGAGATTTTTTTGCCGGTAACAGCTACCCGCAAAAGCATGAAAAAATCTGTGCTCTTTATTCCTAAGTCTTTGCATAAAACTTGCATTGCTTCACCAATTAGATCTGCTTTCCAATCGATTATTTTCTCCAACTTCTCATAAATCTTTCGTATTAACTCTTCTTTACCAGATAAATCTACGTCATATTTTTTCGGCCTTTTAAAAAAGAACTCGCAAAGAGGTAAATAATCAGATAGCTTTTTTATTCTTTCCCTGATAATAGGTATTGTTTTTTCTACTAATTTCTCATCTAATTTCTCTTTATAAAAATTTAAGATTTGAAGTTTAAAATTTGAGATTTGAAGTTTTCTTAAGTATTCCCCATTCATCCATTCTAATTTTCTAATATCAAAGGCTGGACCAACAGGTTTAACATCTTCTAACCGGAAATATTTTACCATTTCCTCTATTGAAAAAATCTCTCTTTCATCAGGCATCGCCCAACCCATCAGGGCTAAATAATTTAATATAGCTTCCGGCAGAAACCCCTGCTCTCTATACCAAGAAATCCAAACAGGATTTCTTCTTTTGGACAATTTGCTTCTGTCAGGATTGCGAAGAATTGGACCATGAATAAATTCTGGAAGTGGCCATCCTAAAAATTTATAAATCAAGATATGTTTTGGAGTTGAAGATATCCATTCCTCTGCTCTGATAATGTGGGATATTTTCATTAAATAATCATCGACGACGACAGCTAGATGATAGGTGGGGTAACCGTCAGATTTTAATAAAATCTGATCATCAATCAGTTTATTCTTGAAAGATATTTTTCCTCTGATTAAATCATTAAACTCTGTGACTCCTTCTTCTGGTACATTTAATCTGATAACATATTTTTCCTTCTTTGTTTTTTGGCTAGCTTCATTCTTACTTATACTCTTACATAATCCATCATAAAGTGTTGGCAAACCCTCCTCCTGCTGTTTCTTTCTCATTGCATTAAGTCTTTCTGGCGTGCAAAAACAATAATAAGCATAGCCTTTCCTGACTAATTCTTCTGCATAATGTCTATAAAGTTCAAGACGTTCAGATTGTCTGTATGGTCCATATGGGCCACCAATATCCGGTCCTTCATCATGACGCAAACCCAACCAAACAAGTGATTTAAGAATTCTCTCTTCTGCTCCCGGAACTAATCTTATCCTATCCGTATCTTCAATTCTGACAATAAACTTACCGTTGTTTTTTTTAGCAAAAACATAGTTAATAAGAGCTGTATAAACATTTCCTATATGTAGGTCTTGACCTGTAGGAGAAGGAGCAATTCTCACGCGAACTTCACTCATGTGTTGATTCTAACATGGAAACTACATATACTCAATTTATGGGCTCACTCACAGAAATTTCTATAGTTACCAGAAAATCTGTCATTTTTATTACTCTTACTCTAATTGTTCTTGTTTTAATAAGGTTACTGATTCAGCTAGGAATTAATTATTGGAAAGCTACGCACCCTATACCTGCCCCTCCTCCCAATGTCCTTTTCGGAAAAATACCTTCCCCTAATTTTCCCCAAAGCGCTACTGTATCCTCTAGTTTGAAATTTACTCTTGAAAATATCGAAGGTAAACCGCCGGAAACAACCTCTGCTGGTAAGGTATACGCCATGATCAAAAAAGCACCTACTATTTTATCATCACAACGCGCAAAAGCCTTTGCTAACAAACTAGGTTTTAAAAATGAACCAGAAGTGCTTTCCTCTACCTATTACAAATTTATAAATGATCGAGATGAACTCCAAACTCTGGAAGTCGATATAGTAACAATGAATTTCAAACTTAAATATGACTATACTAAAAACCCGCAGATATTTTACCAAGGCAACATCCGTTCTAAAAACCAAGCGATCAACGATGTTAAAGCTTATATAAGCAGTAAGGGACTTTTTGACAGTCTCATCCTTAATGGAAAAATAACAGCGGACCTTCTAAAGTTTGACATGACTACAAAAACTTTCTCTGTCGCCTCGAGTCTTTCAAATACCGATGCAGTCAGGGTAAATTTTGTAAGAAATGACCTTGACGGTCTTAAAGTCCTACCTCCAAAATTCGACAAAAGCTTTACTTATGTTCTTTACACTGCTTCTTTTTCTGATAACTGGAAATATCCAGAAATAATCTATACTTACTGGCCAATAGATTATAGTAATTTTGCCACTTATCCCCTTAGGAGCTCAACGACTGCCTGGCAAAATTTGGTAGATGGACAGGCAACTATCATAGAGATGGGAGGAAATAATTCTAATAATATAATAATCAGAAATATTTACCTTGCCTACTACGATAGCGAGGAGTTTCAACCCTATCTCCAGCCTATATTTGTTTTTGAGGGTGATAATAATTTTGTTGCCTATCTTCCAGCAGTTGATAGCCAGTGGCTGGATTGATTTCGTCTATCGGTTTCCAGGCAAAATTCTCAAAAACCCAATTGATTAACTTTTCTGACTCTCCAAACCTATCCTGACTTTTCATCACCACAAAAATTACTTCTCTGTCATTTTTCTTCACTTCAGAGACTAAGACTTCTCCTGCTGTCTGTGTAAAACCTGTCTTGACGCCAGAAACTCCAGAAATTTTTCCTAAAAGTTCATTTACATTACTAAGAGGATGGAAATAAGTATAAGTGACATCGGAAACAGTGATACTTTTAGTTGAAACTATTTTTGCAAAAATTTTATTATGCATAGCAATCTTTGTTAATTTTGCCAAATCGCGGGCGGTAATGTACTGATCTTCATCGTCAAAACCTATCGGATTTGAAAAATGTGTGTCGGAAAGATTTAAAGAGGCGGCTTTTTTATTCATCATAGCTACAAAATTTGCTGTACCTCCAGGATAATTCTCTGCTATAGTGTAAGCTGCATCATTAGCCGAATGAACTAAAGAACCATAAAGAAGAGCTTCAAAAGAAATTTTTTCTCCATTTACTAAACCCATTCTTCTGGGCTCAGTAATGACCGTTTTGACAGTAAGTATATCTTCTAGTTGATAATGATCAAGCCCTACCAGTGCCGTCATTATCTTTGTGGTTGAGGCAGGGAAAAATTTTTCTTGGGAATTTTTTTCATATATCACTACATTTGAAGGGGTATCCAAAACATAAACCCCCATTGCGGAAATCTTTGGTAATTCTGAGATTCTTTGGTTTACGGGATAAGGAGGCGGTTTAGGAAGAAAAACATTCTTTGGTTTAAAAATGTTTGCATCTTGAACAATATTTTTAAAATAGACATTGGGATAAGGTAAAAACAAAAGAAATAAGGCCACGATGGAAAAATTTATTAACCTATCAAAATGAAGTTGACTAAAAGCGACAATCTTTCTCCTAAGATTTTTCAAATAGTTCATGGGAATTAAACTAAATTATTTTTATCCCCAGCTCTTTCAATTGCTTTTCAGTCGCAACGCTTGGTGCATCCATAACAGCTGTCTGTCCAGATGCGGAGGTTGGAAAAGCCATTACCTCACGAATGCTTGGTTCGCCCAATGCTACATATAGAAATCTATCAATACCCGGTGCTATACCACCATGTGGCGGCACTCCATAGGTAAATGCAGTAAGCATATGTTCAAACTGTTTTTTTTGCGAAGGTGAAAATCCAATCAGATCAAAAACTTTTTCCTGAATTTCTGGCTGATGTATCCTTATACTTCCTCCCCCAACTTCAAAGCCGTTTAAAACTAAATCATGCTGTAAACCACGTACTTTAAGAGGGTCTTTATCCAATAACGGTATATCATCTGGATGTGGAGCTGTAAACATATGATGTGATGGGGCAAATTTAGCTTTCCCTGACCCATGGAAATAATCTTCTTTCGACTGTTCTTTAAATAATGGGAAGTCGATAATCCAACAAAATGCCAGCTCGTTAGTATCAATTTTATTGATTCTTAAATCAGGTTTATCAGTACCATATTTTTCTATTGCTTCTTTATGACTAATTCTAGGCCACGGAGAGGCAGTCAAGTGTTTTTCTGGAAAAATTTTGGAAACAAGCAATGTAAATAATTCTTCGGTAATCTCTAAAATATCTTCCTGTTCCACAAATGACATCTCCATATCAAGCTGCGTAAACTCTCCATAGGCCCTATCAGCTCTTGGATCTTCATCGCGAAAACAACGGGCGATCTGAAAATAACGCTCAATCCCAGCAACCATAAGAAGCTGCTTATACTGTTGGGGAGACTGCGGTAAGGCATAAAATTTTCCTTTCTGGAGTCGTGAAGGAACCAGAAAATCCCGCGCACCTTCGGGAGTAGTTTTGGTTAACATGGGTGTTTCAACCTCTATAAAGTCACGTGAATTTAAGAAGTTTTTGATAATAGCCAAGGCTTGAGACTTAATCCTTAAATTTCTGATCATCCGTAATCTACGAAGATCTAAATATCGGTATTTTAGTCTCAATTCCTCTTCAATTTCATAACCGTTGGTATCGATAGGAAAAGGCAATTCTTTAGATTTGGAAATAATCTCTATATTTTTAACCTCCACTTCTACCATACCTGTTGCAATCTTTGGGTTAATCATTTTTTCCGGCCTCTTTTTCACTAGTCCGGTAATCTTTACCACATCCTCATTATTAACATCAAGCTTGTTACCTGTATAAACTGTCTGAACTATGCCACTCCTGTCTCTAAGATCAATAAAGATGATTTTACCGTGATTACGCTGGGTATTAACCCAGCCAAAAAGAACAACATTTTTACCAATATTTTGTACTGTATCTTTTACTAAACACCGTAACATAAATTCAAAAAATGATTTTAAAGTTAAATTATAACATCTATCCTAAACTTTTTCTTATTTTTCCCGCCGAAGTGATAAGTTTCGAGATGTCTTTTTTATTTATAAATTTTTTATAGATTTGCTCAGTAATCCTAGCATGCTCAAAGTGTTCTTTATTCCTTGGTCCCAATTCTACTCCTAAAATTTCCTCGATGCTACTTATATCTTCTTTTATGTCATACCAGATGTTTTTTTCTTTTGCAATAAGCTCCACATTCTTCTTGTTTAAAAAATAGCCAGCTTTCATTAAATCATCTTTCAAATAAAGATAATATTTGATAACCGTATCCAATAAACCATGCTTTTTTGCTTCTCTTATCCCCCGACCAGCACCAATAATCTCCGGCGGCATCCCTAAAGAGTATAAAGAGGCAGTAAAAGGTATTGCCCTTGGTAATCTTACGCCACCTAAACCACGCGAATAACCAAAAAGACCTATATGCTGCATTCTTTCCCTGCGTCTTGCTACATTCACACTAACTAAATTAATAAGAGGAGACAATTTTTCAATTGTTTGCTGATATGATTTTTCAAAATATGGCAAAACACGCAAAATATTTTTGAGAGCATGGAAATTAATTTTTTTTACCTTTTGTCGCGGTAATTTCTCCTTAAGCTCCAAAACTGCCTTTTTGACACTTGCAATTGGATAGTCATATCTAAAAGCACTTTGAAGAATAAGTGTTGATATACCAGCATATTCCTTTATAACCTTGTCTATAGAATAAGGAGTAACGCCACCACGAAACGGCAAAGAGCCCGTTCCTACCATTGGATACAACTTTACATTTGTCTCTTCTTCCAAATCTGCATAAGAAGATAAAGCTATTTTTAGAGCAAGCATCGTTGGTATAAGTCCTGAATTAAGCGCAGGATCGCTACGGGCACAATAGGGTCTGATATAAGCAGGCTTACTTCCAAAGACCCTCTTATGCAAATGGATATATTTTCTAAGCAGATTAGCTGAATCAATTATTTTATTAACCTGCTCGAATAAAGGTATAATCTCAATATGTTGAATTGAATCTTTCATCTTTAATAGACGGTGATCTATATTTACTAAATCTCTAAAAGCTTCCTGAATTTCGATAATTTCCTCTGCTTCCTCTGTTAAGGGTAAAATTGCTTCAAATATTGGCGGATTATCAAAAGATAAACTTTGAGCCAGTTGACTACTAGTAATTACCACCATAAAAGCCCTAGCAAGTCTAAACTCTTTTTCCACTCTAGGATTAGGGATACGGAAGGTAAGAAATTTTTCCTTGCCCAAAGGATTCTTTCTGAAATAGGAAAGATGCTCATGTAAAAGTCTGTCGATAACCGCCTCATCGACAAACTTACCCTCCCAATCCCAGTTATATTCATCTATACCAAGATCCGAGAAACACAAATAACTCTCCTTTACCTCATCATTGGTAGAAATAAAAGCCCGTGACAACCAATAAGGTTTTCCAAAATTATCAGGATGTTGAGTTGCCATCGAAACAGGTATTTTCCTCATGCATTAAAAAATCTCACCTTTTTAAGGGTGAGATCTTGCTCACGGTACCACCTTTAATATTCTCATTCCTGCTGTTACGGGCTTACCCGGCGGATTCTAATTTTCCTTTGTTTGGAATTTCTTTCCGCGACTCCGGTGTGTCGTGCACCATCATTATCTTTGAAATTTAATCTATCTTAACATCTTTAAGCCTTAATTGCAAACTTGTTTCGCCGTTCCATTTATTTAATTCAAGCATATAGGCTATATCAACTAAGCAACCGGGTGACAATTTATGAAAAATATCTCCCATACCAAATCCGATGGCCTTCATCTTGTTTTCAAGAATTAATTTAAGATGTTTCCTATCTCTCCCTAACAAGGAAACACCTATCACCTTTACCCTCCGGGAGACAAAAACCGGTATAGGATTACCAACGCCAAAAGGTGATAATTTTTCCAAAGCGTAGTAAAGCTTTTTGGAAATCACTGATAAATCAATTTCTAAATCTATCTTTATTTCTTTTTCCAGTCTTTTTTCATCAAGTTCTTTTTCCACAATACTGTTTAATTTCTCTTTAAGAAGTTTTAAATTTTTTGTCGCCACAGTAAATCCTGCCGCCATAGGGTGTCCACCCACGCTCATAAGGAAAGAGGAAGCTTTACGAATTGTTTCAACTATATTAAAGCCATCTATTGACCTAGCAGAGGCTTTAGAATACTTCTCTCCTAAAGACACAACAATAGCCGGTCGATAGAACTCTTCGACTAATTTACTCGCTATAAGACCAATAACACCCTCGTTAAAACTTTCATGCTGAACCATTATCAACTTACCAATCTTATTACTCCTTACTAAACTTGAAGCAAAAAACGCAGAATCTGCCGTCAAAATCTGTCTTTCTCTATTAACATCATTAAGTCTTCTTGCTAAAAACTTTGCCCTCTCTAGATTATTGGTGCAGATAAGTCTTAAGGCGTCCAGAGCGTGATCTATTCTTCCAACCGCGTTAATCCGTGGTGCGAGTATGTGTCCAACCTCATAAACTCCTATTTGCCCTTTTTCAAGACCTGCTTCTTTCATAAGAACGGAAAGACCTACTCTTTTGGTTTTATTTAGCTCAATTAAGCCATATTTTGCGATTATTCTGTTTAAATCTAAAAGTGGAGTAAGATCTGCTATTGTTGCTAGAGCTGCTAAATCTAAATTACGAATCTCTAAATTATTAAATTGATGATTCTTGAATTTATTTTTTGATAATTTAACAATCAAATAATTTGCAAAAAACCAAGCTATTGCTCCTGCTGATAATTTAGTAGTATGTACCAAAGAAATAACCTTAGGTAGTTTTAATGGGGGTAGGTGATGATCAATGACAATCGTATCAATTCCTAATTTCCTCGCATAGTTAATTTCCTCGCTACTTGAGATACCGTGGTCAACAGCGATAACTAAAGAAACATTGTATTCTTTTTTTATATAATCAAGACCTATTTTTGAAAAACCATACCCCTCTTTTCGCCGATCAGGAATATAAGGCATAACCTTCCTATAAGTTCCGTATATTGCCTCCCAAACTATTGCCCCTGCGCAGATTCCATCTACATCATAATCCGCATAAACCACAATTGATTCCTGATTTTTTATCGCTTTCTTAATCCTTTGACAAGCCTTTGATAATTCGCCTAAATCAATTCCTGTCGAATCTATTCTCAAATCACTTAAAGAAGGGTTAAGGAATTTTTCTCTTTCTTTTTTTGTTTTTATACCGCGATTTTTAAGAAGAGTTTCTACGATAATATCTATATCTTTTATTTTTGTACTATTAAGAACAATCCACTTCTTCATATTTTTTTGTAAGTTAATAAGATATAATATCCTAGAAAATCAAAACAAAATAATATTACTATGAAAACTTCTCTACCAAAAGATGCAAAAAATATTCTGACAACTTTAAAAAAAAGGGGTTATAAAGCATATGTTGTTGGTGGCGGAGTCAGGAATTTGCTTTTAGGACAAGAAACAAAAGACTGGGACTTCACTACCGACGCTACACCTGATATCCTTCTTTCGATTTTCCCAGACAGTTTTTATAACAATAAATTCGGCACTGTAGGAATACCAATTAAGGAAACGAAGGAAGTATATGAAATAACCACTTTTAGAAGCGAGTATGGTTACACAGACCACAGGCATCCTGATAAGATCATCTGGGGAAAGACACTTGAAGAAGATCTACAAAGAAGAGACTTCACTATCAATGCAATGGCGTATGATGGAAAAAAGATTATCGATCTTTTTGGAGGACAGAAAGATCTATCGAATAAAATTATAAGAGCTGTAGGCGACCCCAACAGGCGCTTTAAAGAAGATGCTCTTCGAATGATAAGGGCAGTCAGACTTGCGACTGAATTTTCTTTCACTATTGAAAATAATACTTTTTCGGCTATCCAAAGAAACGCTAAACTTCTGGGAAGAATTTCAACGGAAAGAATTCGTGACGAATTACTGAAAATACTCGCATCGGCGTTTCCGGCTGACGGGATACAACTTCTGCGAAACAGCTCGCTTTTAGCGATTATTTTGCCAGAATTAGAAAAATGTTTTGGTGTGGAACAGCAAAGCCCAAAAAGACACCATATCTACGATGTGGGAACTCATCTTCTTATGTCACTTAAATATTGCCCCTCAAAAGATCCGATCGTTAGATTTGCTGCTTTGCTCCATGATGTCGGCAAACCCGCTACTTTTAAAAAGTCAGATGATGGTACGATTACCTTTTATAATCACGAAATTATTGGCACTTCAATTGTAAGAAATATTGCCGACAGACTACATTTTTCCAAAAAAGACAGGGATAAATTAGTTACCATTGTACGTTTTCACCAATTTACCGTTGACGAGCGTCAAACTGATTCTGCCATACGCCGCTTTATAAGAAATGTCGGTCTTGAAAACATAAAAGATATATTGGCTGTTAGAGTAGGAGACAGACTGGGAGGAGGCGCGAGAGAAACATCTTGGAGATTGGAACTTTTTAAGAAACGTCTTATTGAGGTGCAGAAACAACCCTTTACTGTCGCTGATTTAAAAATAGATGGATATGACGTAATGAAAATCCATAATCTAAAACCTGGACCACTTGTAGGGAAAATTCTTGCGACTCTTTTCAATGAAGTGATTGAGGCAAAAATACCAAACGATAGAGAAATACTCCTAAAAAAACTTTCTGAAATCAATGTTTCTTCTTTTCAATCATCTCCTGCCAAACTACCAAAAGAGGAGCAGCGTTAAAGATCGAGGAATAAGTTCCTGAGACTATTCCAATAAGCAAAGCGATCACAAACCAACGAATTGTTTCCCCTCCAAATAAAAGAAGAGCAAACAGGGTCATCAAAACCGTTAACGATGTTGAAAGCGATCGAACAAGTGTTTGAATGATTGATTCATTGACAATAAGTGCAAAAGGCATACCCGACATTCTTCTAAGATTTTCTCTAACTCTGTCAAAAACGACTATTGTATCATGAACAGAAAAACCCATAATAGTTAAAAGAGCTGTTATAAAAAGTGTGTCTACCTCAACTTTTAAAAAATGTCCAAAAATAGAAAATAAACCCAGCATCACTAAAACATCATGCAGAAGAGCAATAACAGCACAAATTCCAAATCTGAATGAAGAATATGGTTTTGGCACTTGACGAAAGGCAAAAGCAATATAAAGAATAATCGCAATAGAAGCTATTATTACCGCTTTGATTGCATTATGTGTCGTTTCTCTACCAATAGATGGTCCAACTATTTCAAAACGAAGCTCAGTTACATCACCAATGTTTTTCTTTATTTCTTCCTGCAATTTTTGATTTTGGTCTTTATCGATTGGTTTTAACCTTAATAAATAATTGTCTGGCCCGGATTGTTGGATAGTATCAATCTCAATTTTTTGTGATTCTCCTGCTTTTTTTATTTCTCCAATTATTGTCCTTGATTCTTTATTTTTTATTCTTAGCTCTAATAATGTCCCTCCGGTAAAATCTATTGCTGGTTTAACACCATAAAACATCAGAGAAATAATTCCTGGCACAATAATCAGCCCCGAAAAAATAAAAAATAACCATTTTTTACCAATAAAATCAAACATATCGTCTTATCTGTAGATCATTTTCAAAAAAGTTCTCGTAATCGTAATTGCGCTAAAAAGTGACACGATAATACCAATTGATAAAGTAATGGCAAAACCACGGACGATTCCCGTTCCAAAATAATAAAGTATTGCACAAGTTATCAAAGATGAAATATTAGAATCACGTATGGAAGGAAAAGCTCGGTCGAAACCTAGTTTAATAGCAGCTAATTGATCAGTACCCCAACGGATTTCTTCCTTTATTCTCTCAAAAATAAGAATATTTGCATCAACAGCCATACCAATTGATAGTATAAATCCTGCAATACCAGCAAGTGTCAGTGTGACTGGGATAATTTTAAAAAGAGCAAAAGTAATAAGCGTATAAATAATAAGGGCGATATCAGCTACTAATCCCATCACGCCATAATTTACTACCATAAAAATCGCAATGACAATCAAGCCTATTAAACCAGCAACGATGCTTTTCTCAACAGACTGCATGCCCAAAGTTGCCCCGATGTTCCTTTGTTGTACCACGGTAAGAGGAACAGGTAAAGCACCAGCATTGAGAGCTATTGATAATCTCTTTGCCTCATCCATGGAAAAAGAACCCTGTATAACTGCTTTTCCACCAGAAATCGTCTCGTTTACTTTAGGAGCCGACAATAATTGTCTATCAAGAAATATAGCTACTGTCTTACCAACATTCCTTTTGGTAATCTCCTCAAATAATCTAGCTCCTTCATCATCAAATTCTAAAGCCACTTCTGGAGCACCTGTCTTTGGATCAAACGTAACTTCTGATTTTTTAAGATTTTTACCAGAAAGACCGGTTGGAATAGACCAAATATCAGTAAAACTTGCAGGTGTTGCTTCTCTGGCGGAATTTGAAGCCTCCTCAAAAAATTCCAATTGGGCTGTTTTACCAATCAAATCTATTGCTTGTTCAACATTTGATATTCCAGGAATTTCCACTATTATTCTATAAGCTGATCCCACTTTGGCTTGTTGAATTACCGGTTCAGTCAAACCATATAAGTTTACTCTTCTTTCAACGATATTTCTTGCCGAGTCAAAAGCTCGATCTTTATCCTCTTGCGGAATATTGCTCATGTCCGCTTCCAAAACCAAATGAGTTCCTCCCGAAAGATCCAAACCAAACTTAGGAGAAAGATCTTTTTTTATGATCAGTCTCCCAAAATTCCAGTTTATTTCTGGTCTATTAATAGTTCTATCAATTTTTATTGGACCAAGAGAAAATTTCAGTCGGAAGTTTTGCGGTAAATCAATAATGAAAGAGATGATAGTTATCAAAGTAATTGCCCATAATAAATATCGTTTTTCCTTCATGGTATATATTTATTTATATTATTTATTAGAACAAGTGGGAAGATGGAGTTGCATACTACCCGCAAATTTCAATTTGACTATACCTTTATCGATATCTGGCTTTACAGTCACCTTATCTCCTGCTTTTATTCCTAAAGAGTGTACAAAATGCGCAGGCACAACAACGGCTAAACTATGTTTTCCTGCCCTTATTACCTTTTGCTGCATAGTGTTAACGAGTCAAGCTACCAATTCTTCTTCATCACCTATTATCATGATTCTCGGTTTCCAAAGTATATCCAGCACAAACGGATCTCTCCGTCTCTTTCTGAACTCAAATTCTTCTTCTGTCATGACGGTATAATTTATTTCTCTTTCCCTCTTTACCTCTTCTTGACGAACCAATTGGCTTATTTCAGGTAAAACGATTTTCCCCACTAACAAAAGATCTACACTTTTTTCTTCTCTGTTTGTGCCCCTGGCATAACTCCCTGAGAGCATAGCAAATTTTATCTTTCCCAGTTTTGTCCTATTTTTAATAATCTCTCCTCCTAAACCAGAAGTCTTGACCACCAACTCCATAAGGTCATAATATAAGGGATAATCCCGTCTTAATAGGTAAAACAACCTGTTTGCCCGCCGCTCTTTTGCCATTAAACCGCATTTCTCAAGATGAAGAAGCTCCCGACGGACAGCATTTATTTCTTCACCTGTCCTTCTCACTATTTCCCGAACATGAAACATTTTACCGGGGGAGAGGAAAAAAAGCTGCAGTATTTTTACCCGTACCCGGGAGACAATTAAATCGTTTAGCATAGAATCTCCTTACGGGGCAGGCTATAATATAATATAATCAATATGTAATTTGTTTTTCTGACGGTAATAGCTCAATCCAAATTGGTCCTCTGGTAAAAACAATTTGTTTACCTATTCCATCATAAAACAATGTCCTTGATGTTCGTGACTTCTTTGACCAAGTACCCACTGTTACTTTGCCATCTTGGAAAATAAGAGCCTTACCCTCACCTATTGTCGTATAAAGCATATGACCATGCTCATCTACCGGACCAATCAATTTAGTAAGCTGTACCACTACATTTTTGGCTCTAAGCGGCTCATTAGTTTCAAGATCAAGATGGGGCACACCGCCATTAATTCTTTTATAAGAGTTGGTTACTGGCTCATATTCCCAAACAACATCATATTTGTCGTATCCCTCGGCAAAGACTATCTTTATCTTTTGCACTGTCCCTCTTTCACCTTCTTTAGGATCATCTTTAAATTGCCACTGTGTAAAATTCTTATCCCAAGGTATATTATTTTTATCTACGTTTGTCCAACCACGTTTCTCGGCGATTTTGTAAAGATTATCTGAAAAGCAAACCATTGTATGCTCTGTAGCTACAGGATGATCTAATCTATCAGGATTTCTATAACAATCAGGATATCCTATACCAAATTGATCTAAATCTTTAATACCATAAGTAATTATCTGACAAAGTGCCTTAGCTCGTGGATCAACGGTAGTATCAGAACATCTGCCAGCACCTCCTACGTGATTGTATAAAGCATCATATTCAGAAACCCAATCAACGAAATATGTTCGGGCAGATCTAACGGGTGCTAAAGTAATATTTTCCATCGGAGTATTGCAGTAAAATACACCCATCAATCTAGTTATCCAACCTTCAGCAATAGCCTCATAGACGATATCTGCTCTTGATAATCCTGACTGTGGTCTTGATTCTTCACTATTTTCAATCATTACCGCAAGAGGTCTTCTTTTATCCCAAATTTCTTTCTCTTGTTTAGTGTATTTTTCTCCGTTTAAAGGACAAATTTGATCACGTGGAACACTTGGATCAACTTTGTATTTCGGTCTTTCACCTTGAGTAATTTTCGGAATAGGTGATGTAATTTTCGCTATGCTATCCTTACCAATTAAATATGAAAAAGCAAGGTAAGAAAGCCCTACTGAAATAAGATATAACCCTAAACATGCGAGAACAATCGTATAATTTTTTTTCATAATAAAAATAATATACTATACTTTTTTATGTCTTAAAAGAACAGCTTGTTTTATCGCCTTTTCCTCTTCACTTGAGAGTTTATGGTCTGTTCCTTTTCCTTCACGTACATTTTTAGCATACCAACGAGTAACATCTCTCCCGTGTAAAGAAGTTAAAACTACGCCGTTATCTTTTCCATCAAGAATTGCCAAAACAAAACTTTGATCTCCACCTGTATCTTCAAAGGGATTGAAACGAAGTATACCTACTTTCTGTATAAAACTTACACTGTTAAGATCGATTTGTCGCAATTTGTTCTTTATTTGCTCAATTTCAGCTTCATGAAGCTTTGTGTTTTTCAATATCTCCTCAAGAATAAGCTTAAGATTATCTCTCTTTGTTCCGCTAACCAGGTTTTCATAATGCGAAACCGCCTTATAAATATAGAGGCTCAAAACCACTAACCAAAGAAGAATAGCTGCTGTCAAAATATAGATTATTGTTAAATTCACTGTTTTTAGATTAAAAAGAATAACACTACAGAAAAGTAAATGAGTAAACTAAGTATTCGGTATTGTACTCACTTTACAAGCAGGTGTCAATATGCTAACCTAACCAATTGTTTATGCCTAAAAAGACAAAAAAGCAAAAAATCTTGGCGAAATTGCATCGAAAAATCCATACCACTTCTTATTCCCTCAATAATGTCAAGAGTCAAAATTTGAGACAAACGTCAATAACAGCTCCCTTTACTTATAATGAACCAATATTAAAGAAAAATAGCGACACAAATATACAAAATGCTGAAACAGCAGTCTATTATTCGTATGTAAAAAATGACTTAATAAAAATTACTATATTTACTACCACCGCGGTAATTCTACAACTTGTGCTATATTTTTTCCTACATAGAGTGTGAATACACTCTTGAAAGGAGGTGAATATAAATTATGGCCGAGATGTATTGTGTAAAGTGTCGTGCTAAAAGAGAGGACCCCAATGCCACAAAGGTAACAATGAAAAACGGCAAACCAGCAATGAAGGGTAAGTGTCCAGTCTGTGGTACTGGTATGTATAAGATTGGTGGTTAAAAGCTATCAATAAGCTTTTCAATTTAGAATTAAAACCCCTTCCGAAAAAGAAGGGGTTTTAACCTGTTTTGTTATTGTTTGGTAGCAACTATTTTATTAATTATATTAAATGGCCCAAAATCTCTTCTGATCACTTCAAAACCATGCTTTTGGAAACAAGCAACATTGTCTCGCTCTAATCTTAAGGTTGTATGTGGTTCAACCGCCTTAAAAAGTATTTTTGCTATTATATTTTTATCTTGAGGCATCCCTCCCGCAATGATTATTACTTTACCCTTCTTTTTGAGTATCCGTTTCATCTCTTGTATAGCCCGATCTAAATTAGCTATCTCCGCCAAAACAAATGTCATGACTATGCAATCAAAAGTCTCACTCTTAAAAGGTAATTTATAAACAGATTGATGAAGTATATCGATATCATAACCATATTTTTTCACTTTTTTTCTTGCCTCGTAAGCCATACCTTTATTTAGCTCAATACCAGTGACTATGTAACCCCTTTTTGCGATTTTCAACAAAAGTTTACCTGGCCCTACACCAATCTCTAAAATTCTTTTTCCTTCCAAATCTTCAAATATCTTCTCTTGCCATCTTTCCCATTGGCCAATTGATAACAGTTGGATAGTGCTATCATAGAAGCGGGGGAACGCTTGGTAAGCGTGATAGAGGATATCAAAAAGTTTTATATTTAATAGTCGCATAAAGCGGCTATATTATAGCTTACCATATTGTCAATAAAAATATAAATCAAAATTTAATACCTATAAAATCAATTTTGGGGAAATTTCTTCGTATCTCACTCCAAAATTTATCGGCGAGATTTGAAGAAAATATGCCATATTTACCCTTTTCGCTATGAGAACACAATTTTTTTTCCCATTCTCTGATAATTTCAAGTATTATCTCTCCTTCTGTATTAAACTGATCTGCCCAAGTTTTCGGATCAATCATGTATTTATCATGGATCTCCTTAAATTGCTTAAACTGTCTTGGATATTTGTTTAGCATTTCCTGAAAATATTTCTGGTATTTAGTCATTTTTTATTTCAAAAAATAAATCGTTATAAGTGGAATATAAAACAAAGCGAATAAAGTTGTTAGTAATACCGCCACCGAAGCCTTCTCAGGATGGGCACGAAGAATAGTGGCATAAGCCACAGTATTAGCAGCAATAGGCACAACGGAAATAAGCATCATTACTTTATGAATAGATAAATCATAAATCTTCAAAAATTGATTATCAAGAATAATAAGTGAAAAGATAATTATTGGCCAAAGGACAAATTTTGCGCTAAATATTGTGACAATAAATTTCAAATCAAACTCATAACTTTTAACTGAAGCTAAACCAAGACCAATAAGCATCATTCCCAAGACCGTGTAGGCCCCACGAAAATAGATTACAGTATCAAAATATAACTGTCCTAAAAAAAATCCATAAAAATTTACAAATAAACCGACCAAAAAAGCATAAACTGCTGGTAGTTTGGCTATTTTTATCAGGCTTTCACGAATAGTGTGATGACCACGAGCAGTAATAAAAAATCCTACTGTATTTTCATAAAAAATAAAAGCTAGTATAATAAGTGCTACAAGCCCAATAATTTTCTCTCCAAAAATTGCAACAGCTACCGGTAGACCGAAATAGCCTGCATTGCCACTTCCAGCTGCAAAGGCAAGAATATTTTTTGTTGCATCAGACCACAATTTTTTCCCTAACTGATAATAAAGTAAACAAACAAAAGAACATACAACAAAAAACCCAACAGGAAGAGATAGAGTTGTAAGATTAATTTTTGTTGTTACTACACCATGAAAAACTATTACCGGAGCTATTATATAGATAAGAATTGAGGCTATTGTTTCTTTTTCGGCTTTAAGATATCTACCAGCTATAAAACCTAGAAAAATTATAAGATATAGCGGAATCAATCTTACCAGAAGACTCAAAAATATCTCCATCTTAATCTATTTTTCACTTTAAACAAATAAATTTTAATAGAGTTAGAACTCACTATCTTTTGGTCTATACTGCAGAGCTTCTGCCAAATGCGAAACTGTGATTTCTTTTTCACTATTTAAATCAGCAATTGTTCTTGCTACTTTAATCGTCCGGTAATAACTTCTGGCAGAAAGATTCATAATATCTGCTGCCTGACGTAGGATTTTTATGCATTCTTTATGCAAATTTATAAATTCTTTGATATCTTTAGCGCTTAAATCAGCGTTACACACTAATTTCGTCTTTCTGTATCTTTCTGTCTGTAAATTTCGAGCTGCTTGGACTCGTTTTCTAACCTCCTTTGAGGTTTCGCTTCTACTCTCTCCGGTAAGTTTTTCCAACTCTACTGGAGGTAAATCAATATGCATATCAATTCTATCAATTATCGGACCGGAAATACGCTTTTTATATTGGTTTATTTGTCCCGGGAGACAACGACAATGCTTTGTTGGGCTGCCTAAATATCCACATGGACAAGGATTGCTTGCTGCCACTAATACAAATTTTGCTGGATAAGAAATTGTTCCTTTTGCTCTTGAAATGGAAACAATACCGTCTTCCAAGGGTTGGCGAAGTGATTCTAAAACATGCCTTGGAAACTCTGGAAATTCGTCCAGAAAAAGCACTCCCCTGTGGGCAAGTGATATTTCTCCAGGCAACGGATGGGTACCGCCACCTATTAAACCCATTCTTGATGTTGTATGATGAGGTGCGCGAAATGGTCTTGTCTTTATGATTGATGTACCTTCTGGAAGATTACCTGTTACTGAATATATTTTTGTTACCTCTAATGCTTCATTTTCTGTAAGATCCGGCAAAATGCCCGGTAAAGCTCTAGCCAGCATGGTTTTACCTGCACCGGGTACACCCTTAAAAAGCAAATTGTGTCCCCCAGCAGCAGAGATTTCAAGAGCTCGTTTTGCTTGCTCTTGCCCTTTGATATCGGAAAGATCAAACTCTGCCGAGATTTTTTCTTGCAATTTGGAAAAAGGCACATGGGGAATTGGGATAATAGGCGCTGTACCGGTCAAATGTCTAAAAAGAGATAATAAAGAAGTGACTGGGTATACTTTGATACCAGCAATTACCGCTGCTTCTTTTGCATTCACTTCGGGAATAAAAAGAGCTTGATAACCTCTTTCTCTCGCGAGAAAAGCCACCGGTAATATACCCTTTGTGTGTCTTAATGAACCATCCAAAGAGAGTTCTCCTAAAAATAAAAACTTATTTATCTCCGCTTTAAGCTGTCCTGAGGCTAACAAAATACCCAAGGCTATAGGTAGATCGTAGGAAGGTCCCTCCTTGGGCAGATCTGCTGGAGCTAAATTTACCGTAATTTTATGCGGAGGAAACTGGGCGCCACTATTTTTTATGGCGGCTCTAACCCTTTCTTTTGCTTCTTCCACTGACTTTGAGGGTAAACCAACAATTGTAAAAGATGGAAGAGAACGCATGTAAATATCTACCTCCACAGTCACTGGAATTGATTCAAGTCCAACGGTTGCTGCGGATATAACTTTTGAGAGCATAAATAAAGTGTGGTATAAAATATCGTTTTTCTGAATTGTATCATATTGACAAAACAAATTTTATCTCTCTACAATGAATTTAATGAGAAAACAAAAATTGAGAAAGATCCATCATAAAGGTAAAAAAATATTTTTTTCGAAATACTGGATTATCACTTATGTATTCTTTTTTCTTATCTCTTTCTATTTCATCTTTGCACCAAAAATTTATGATTATCTCATAGTCTGGGACTTAAATTCTGATAACAAGGTAAAACAGATTTTAACGTTGGGAAAAGAATCTCCTGATTATACAGGTCAAGCAGTTTATCTCGGCAAGAAACTGGGTTCACCCCCAAAAGAAATTCCCTTATTAGTGCAAAATCTACTCGCAGAGGGAGAAAAATCCCAAATTTTGGGAGAAAATAACCAAAGATGGATAGAAGTTAATCTTAGCCAGCAAAAATTGTATACCTGGGATGGTAATAATCTTGTGGGAATCTACCTTGTCTCTACAGGTTTACCGGCTACGCCTACAGTAACCGGAGATTACCGAATATATGCAAAATATGCCTCTACTAAAATGAGTGGCCCGGGATATTATCTTCCAGGAGTACCTTGTACTATGTATTTCTACAAGGGTTACGGTATTCACGGCACATATTGGCATAATAACTTTGGACACCCTATGAGTCATGGCTGTGTGAATATGAAGACATCAGATGCCTGTACGATTTTTAGTTGGGCAAGCATCGGAACTAGAGTAAATATCCATTATTGACCCCTCTAAACGTGGAATTTTGATAGAATCGTCACAAGTGGTATAATAAAAAGGTCTACGGAAGCCGGATAACCGCCCTAAAAATTGCAAAGTAGTTTTTCAAAAGCAAAATTTTTAGGGAGGAAAGTCCAGACTGCCGAAGAAAGAGGAATCGCAGCAATGCGTTACCATGTACCTACGCGCAAGCGGATGATACATGGCTGGTGTCCCGCGACGAAAGTCAGTGGGAACGATCCTTGAAAAGACAAGGTGAGAGAGCCACAGAGACGAGTATTTATCTAAAACCGCAAGGTCATGATAAATAAGTGAAACGAGGCAATCCCACTTGCAGCAATCTCCGACCGGGCTGATCAAGACAGATTTCTTCCTGAAGCCCAAAGTTCGAGAGCAGCCAGCTAAACTGGCCGGTAGGATGAGATTGTCATCAACCGAGAGAAATGGTTATCTACTCGCCTCGCTGAAGCTTTCGGCGAAGCGGGGAAACAGAATCTGGCTTACGAGCTTCCGTAGACACGAAAAATTTATTTTTCTTCTTTTAACTTATAATACTCACCGATTATTCCTTCTATTATCACTACTGTCGGAAGAGCTAAAATAGCCCCTGTCACCCCTGCCAATCGACCTCCAACCATCAACGCTATCAACGTTACCAAAGGAGATATTCCTATCGCCTTTTTCATCACTAATGGAACAATTATCTGACTCTCAAATTGTTGAATAATAAAATACATCACAGCAGTAATAAGTGCAAGAAATGGCGAAAATGTCAAAGCAATCAAAACCGCAGGTATGGCTGAGAGAATCGGTCCAATAATAGGAACCAATTCCAGTATGCCAGCTATAATTGCTAGAGGCAAAACGTAAGGAATGCCTATAATGGTAAGGCCTATAAACGTTAATATGCCTATTGTCGCCATAAGCGCTGCTTCTCCCCGAACCCATGAACCGAGTCTATCCTCGATTTTACTAAGCATTATAATAAATCTTGCTGTTTCCTTTTTACTGATAAATCCAGACAAATGTGATTCCAAATACTGTCTCTCAATAAGGAGATAAAATGAGATAACCAAAACAGTAAACAAGGCAATAACATCGCTAAATATTCTCATTGTTATATTCAAAATATTCTGTCCAAGCGGAGCCAGCTGTTGTGCTAAGATTTCCATATCGACTCTCATAAATGGCATAACTTTAGATAAATAATCCGGAAGACTAGCTCCCAATCGTGTGGATTGAACAATCAAAGGAGGAATAATTGTACTTCCAACAAACACTATAAAAGTTATTAGAACTAAATAAACAATTATCACTGATAATAACTTATGAACATGGTATTTCTCCAGATAATTTACCCAAGGTTTAAAAGCGGCCATCAGGATAAATGCTATAAAAAGCATTAGAATTATGTCTTTTATCAGATAAAGAAGCCAAAGAACGATCAATAAAACTACTGTAAAAATAATTGTTTTTCGGGATATTTCTATTTTGTAAGACATACTATTTTTGTAAAGTATACCATCTTTCGACTACTTCCTCTATCTTTCTTTTAAAATTCCTTTCAGTCACATCAAACCAAATAATTCGTTCATCTTCCCGAAACCAATTAAGTTGCTTCCTTGCGATTGCATGTTCAATAAAACCCCAGTTTTTTAAAGCAAGTTGAAGAGAAACTGTATGTTGCAGATACTGAAGTAGCGCCCGGTAACCAGTACCACTCAAAGCCGGAAGCCTAGGATCAAACCTTTTGCTAAAGCATTCTTCTACCTCACCAAGCACTCCTTCCTTTAACCTTTGTTGAATCCTTCTATCAATCAGTTCATAAAGCTTCTGTTTCGAAGGAGTGGTTAAACCAATCATCAATATATCATCAGTATTAAGATTCCTAAACATATAGGTATCTCTTTTATCCCTAATAGCCCTGCTTATCTCTATTGCGCGGATAAGCCTTCTAGGATTTAACCTATCTGACTCATTCATCTTCTCCCATCTTTCTTTATCAATACTTCTAAGACGTAGAGCCAATTCTTCGACATCTAAGGATGACAATTCTTTCCTCAATAACTTGTCAGGCGGAATATCAATTAACTTAAGTGGCATAGTAAGAGCTTTGACGTACAAACCACTTCCACCAACTATTATGGGAAGTTTATGACGATTCCTTATATCACTGATCACTTTGTCGGCAAGTCTTTTATATTCGCCGACATTAAACATATAATCTGGTTCAACGACGTCTACCAACCAAATTGGTATACCATCTTTTAATCTATATCCTACCGTAAATTTATTTTCATCAATATTTAATTTATTATTTAAAATTTGAATTTTAGATTTCTTGTCGATATCTTTTCCTGTCAATATATCCAATCCCTTATAAACTTGTCTGCTGTCTGCTGAAACAATTTCACCATTAAATTTTTTAGCAAGAAAAACACCCAAAGATGTTTTTCCTGTTGCCGTAGGCCCACAAACAACAAGAAGTTTATTCATAAATGATGCTTATTAATCAAATCCTCCAAAATTCTCCAGCGTCTCTTTTTTTCACTGTAAGGAACGTCATCTTTTAAAACTTTATGAGCAGCAGTCATTGGTCTGTCGGAATACATAGCAATATATGCTTTATAGAAACCTACTTTTTTCACTAAATCCACTGTTTGCAAAAATTCCTCTTCTGTTTCTCCACAAAAACCAACAATAATATCTGTACTTAACTTCACATTTTTAATTCTCGATTTTAACTTGGTAACGAGTTCTAAATACTCATCATGGGTGTACCAACGGTTCATCCTTTTTAAGACACTATTACTACCTGACTGAACGGGTAAGTGGATATTTCTAGTAATATTGGGATTTTGCGCAATTACTTCGATAAGTTCATCGGAAAAATCCCAAGGATTACTAGATATAAAATCAATAAGTTCTATTCCTTTTATTTTACTAATTTCTTCCAGAAGTAAAGGAAATAAGGTTGGTATACGAAGTCTACCTAAATGTTTCACATATATAGGCTTCAAATTTTGATATTTTTGTTCTTTAATAAGATCTGCACCGTAAGAGTTAACATTCATTCCCAGAAGAGTAATTTTCTTATAGCCTAATTTTGCTAGTTTTTTACATTCTCCAATAACTTCTCTATATGGTCTACTTCTTTCTCTCCCGCGAGCAAAAGGCACTACACAATAACTACAGAAATTATTACAACCATTAGAAATTGGCACCAATGCATGAAATTTATCTGTTCTTCGTGGAGAAACGAAGCCTATTTCTTCTATAGAAACAAACTCATCAACTGTAGGTAGTCTTTTCTTCAAGATCTCTAGGAATCTTCCACTTTTATCTCGAAGAGCCATACCTACCATGCAACCAGTAAGTACGATTTTTAATCTACAATTTTTAATTTTCAATTTGTTTAAATTATTAATTAAACCATAAACTCTATTTTCCGCCATTTGCCGGACCATACAGGTATTGATGACAATATAATCTGCTTCTTCTATTTCTCTTGCCTTCTTAAAACCTTGCTCCTCAAGATAAGAAGCAATTCTTTCTGAATCTGCCGTATTTTGTGCACAACCGAAAGTAACGATATGATATCTAATAATATTCTTCATAAAACTTAATTCTAATTAGATACCCAGCTAGCCGACTACAGAATAAATATTCAAATGAATATTCACCTGTGCAGACTAGCCAAAAGACAGCGCTTAGCTTTAGAAGGGTAATAAAAACACTTTAATGCCATAACCAAGCAATTTTAGCAATAATAGGGGATTATTCAAAACAAAGTCTCATCTACTTTCTTTTTGTTTGCAGAAGGCAACATTTCAAAACCCTCAACCTCAGGTAAGGCTCTACCCATCATACTTTGTAAATCACCATACATACCGGCAAGATTGTCAAATACTTTCCTGATATTTTTTTCCTGTTTCGACCATTTAGCCAAAAAATAACGTTTTTCTTTCTCTAAATCTTCCTGGGCCGAGGTAAAAGATTCAACAATCGCCTCTATACGCTGTTTAAACTCTACGCCTGAAAAATAATTATAGAGAATCTCCATTTTACTCTGTCTGTTAGTATTAGCCAGTTTAATTTTAGATATTTCCTGAAGTGTCTCTCGAAGCATAAGGGAAAGAATAATAATCGAGTCAAAATCGCCAATCCAAATATCATTTTCTAAACCTATTCTTTTTATTCCGTTTGGTAAAACTTGAGAAATAATAACTCCTATTTCTGCTTTTACTTGCCGCTGGTCTTCTTTGAGTTTAGTTATCCATTCATTGTTCCATGCTTTAGTTCTCTTTGATTCCCAAATGATCGTACCGCAAACTCTACCAAAATTATTTTTTACCACTTGTAACACATCAGCCCCTCTTACACCCTTGGGAACGGGTTTTATCTCATCTAGAGGAAACTCTTTTTTTAAAAGACTTTCTAATTCTAATTCTAATATCTCACCCTGAAGTTGTTCTGATCCCTGTTCAAGTTTTCTTTTATAATCGGAAACCAGTTTCAATGCATCCTCAAGTTTTTTGTCTTTCTCAAGAAGTTTAAGTTTGTATTCATCCTCAAACCGTTTTTTTTCTTCCTCTCTTATTTTTTCTTGCTCTCGAATCAGTCTTTTTTCTAACTCCAAACGTTTTTGATCGTTTTCGACTTTAAGCTGCCGGATTAGTTTGTTTAATTCTAACAGCTGTTCTTGAAGCGACCTGTTTTGTTTCTGCAGTTCCTCAACTTCATTTGTTTTATTCTTCAGTTGAAAATCAACCTCTGTCTTTAATTGCTTAGCCAATTGTTCCCTTAAAGTCTGTTCAAGTTTTGCTTTTTCCTCAAAAAGTCTCTTTCGGTAAAATATTTGATATCTCTCCTGTATTTTAGCCGACAGTGCTTGAGTAAGTGGAATTGGTTTTTTGCAATTGGGACAGATAATCTGATCATCCATAGTATACAAGTATACACCCTTCTGGTATTGATTTTAAATTCAACATATTAACAAATCAGTTAGATAGATGCATAATGAAATAAACTTTAGTTTTTCCAGTATATCACTTGTAGTATATTGTTTTATATGGAGTTTTATTCCGGAATAGCTTCTCAGTCAATAATAGCTTATCTTTCCATTATTTCCGCCCATTAGACTCTTTGATAAAAATGAGTCTGGCTTGGCGGTTTTAGAAGCCGATGGAAAATATTAGCATACTCTCGAATGATTTTAAGAAATTACCCCAAAAGAAGACGAAATTATAAAAAATTAAGTCCAGTGAGTCAATTTATGATACTTTCAATTCCCGCTTTAATATTGTACGACATATTTTAACCCTGTAAGCAATTACAAACTCTTTGTAGTATAATCACTCTTGGTTTATGAAAAAACCAAAAAAATTAATTTTTCCTAATCCTAAAAAGTCCCTCTTTCTCCCCTTTCTTCCTATCCTGATAATCTTAAGTGCTTTATTAATCGTTTTCTTACTAAGAATACAAAATAAGAATAACTTTCAACCGTTAGCTCTTGGTATAGCTACTAATATTTCTCCCTCTCCTACCACCTTTTTAATTGACTATGTTGTGATTACAGAAACTCCTATTCCTACACCAACTAAAACTCCTACTCCTTTACCAACTAAAACCCCCACTCCTCTCCCATATACTTCAGCTGACTATGAACAGTGGTTTACTACTTACAGTAACCACCAAAGTATAAATAGAGAAATACTTAAAAAAATAGCTATTTGTGAATCTAACTTGAATCCCAAGGCTAATAATGGCATATATGGTGGCCTTTATCAATTTACTGCTAACTCTTGGATATCTATAAGACGAGCAATGAACCTTGATCCAAATCCAGATTTGCGTTTCGATCCTGAAGAAGCAATCAAAACCGCTGCTTTTAAAATAGCTGTTTCTGGAACAAAAGCTTGGCCAATCTGCGGAAAATAAAAAATAACTTATCTAATTACCATCTCAATAATTCTTCTTGCTATTTCCCTTTTTGGAGATTTCTCAATTTTTCCCAATAAGCCTTTTTGAGAAATTACATATACTTCATTGTATTCTGAGTCGAAACCTACTCCTTCTTTTCCTACATCATTGACTATGATGAAATCTGCTCTACTCTTTTCTAGTTTTTCTTTACCAATCTTGATAAGATTTTTTTCTTCTTCCCTAAAAACCGCTTTAAAACCCACTAAGATAATTTGAGGGTTCCATTTTTTTATCTCGTGAAGTATTTTTGTTGCAGGTTTTAATCTTAAAGTCAACTTTCTATTGCTATCAAGCTTCTTACCAATCTTTCTATCAGGAATAAAATCAGAAACGGCAGCTGTGTGAAAAAAATAATCATAATTTTTTATGTGTTTTTTTATTAATTTAGTAAGATCACTACTTGTTTCAAAAATTTCTTCCCTTATGGAATAGTTTGCTCCGACCGATGTCTTTGCTCGAAGAAGTAGCACCTCTGCTCCCAAAAGATAACTTTCGCAAGCTATCGCTTTCCCCATTTTTCCCGAACTTTTATTAGTAATCACTCTAACAGCATCAATTTCTTCTCTCGTTGCTCCTGCTGTCACTAGAACTTTTTTTCCTTTAAAAATTTGTTTCTTTTCTAAAATTTCTTCAATCTTGGCAACTATCGAATCAATCTCTGGTAATCTACCCACACCAGAAACTCCACAAGCAAGTTTACCTGACGAAGGAGGAAAAATTAGGTAACCGTATCTTTTCAGTTTTTCTATATTCTCTATAACTACTGGGTTATTCCACATGACGGAATTCATTGAGGGACAAATAATTACTGGCGCATTAGTAGCTATAAGAGACGTGGTAAGAAAATCATCGGCAATACCACTTGCGATTTTTCCAATAATATTTGCTGTAGCCGGAACAATAACAAAAACATCTGCTTTTTGAGCAAGATTGATATGTTCTACAGTCCTAAATTTCAAAATATTTCTAAGGCTAAAATTTTTCTCAAAAAGATTTAGGTATACTTTATGACCAGAAACTTGCTCTAGTGTTTTAACAGAAACCATTTTGGCTGCATTTTCTGTCATCACCACATAAACTTCTCTCTCTGCGTTTTTTAACAATTTGATAAGATCAACAACTTTATAAGCGGCAATACCGGAAGAAATCCCTACTATTATCTTTTTTCTCATAAAAATTTAAATTTCAACTTGAAGCTGAAGTATAACACCTTAACGCATATCTCCAAAGGATCAAACTTAAACTAAGAAAAACGGCGCATATTAGTATTGCTATTAAAACTCCGGAAATACTTAAGGCACCTATAAGGGCTTCTACCGGAAAATTCATCATGATACCAACTGGAATAATAAAAGTTAAAAAAGAACGCAAAGGTTCAGTATAAATATTTACCGGTATTTTTCCCATCCCGGTAAAATCACGATAGATCATGATTGCATGATCAATCTCTGTAGTAAGAATTGCCAAAGATAAGACAAAGATATGAAAAGCGGCTGCTATCAATAATCCATTAAAAACAAGAATAAGATAATAAACTAGCCTAATAAAATTAATCTCTGGAATTTTACTCATTACGAAAGCAATCATGACTGCAAGAGGAAATAAAGTTACAAAATCGATTATATCAGTCCAACCAAGTAATGAACTAAATAAACTATTGACCGGTTTGACAAGTGTTAAATCAAAACTCCCACTTATAACTTGTTCTCTGAAACGGTAGACTTTCCTAAAAAGCATTTGAGTAGCTGAATCAATCAGATTAAAAGTAAGATAAAAAAGGATTACCTGCCAAAGATCGTAACCTGCTAAAACTTTGGTCCTTGACAAAAGCAGGATAAGAAATAAACCAAAAAATAAAAATCTGATAATTTTTCCCAAAAGAAAAAGACCAGCACCAAAACGAGAAACGAAAAATGACTGAAAAGTGGCGATCGATAATAAAAACCAAACACGAAAATATTTTGACATGTAAATTAAATTCCTTCTGCCGTATAAACTTTTAATCCCCTTTTCCAAAGAAAGCGCATAAAATACCACATAAAGAAAATCCATACCAAAGTGATTATAAAACCCGTAGTAACAAAGGTAGGACTAAGATTACCTAAATATAGTTTTAAGGGAAAGAAAATAAGATAAGAAAAGGGTAGAAGAAGAAAAATCTGATAAAGAGGATAAGGTAATATATCAAGTGGAAAATAGGTACCGGCAAGAAACATAAGAAGTATATAAAAAATGAATCTGGGGGCCCAAGTTTCTTTTGACCAAAATCCTATAAATGAAAGTATCATATTGATTTCGAAATAAACAAAAGCGGCAAGAATTAAAGAAATTAAAAATAAAATTAACCAGAGAGGATTAGTCTGTATGTAAAGAGGAGGCTTAAGAAGAATTAACAAAAAAGGTATTTCTACTATGGCGCAAATTGTATTTATCGCTTTGTCTGACAGATCACGTGCAAAATTGAAAGTAAAAAAATTTATAGGGACAACCAGTAATTTACTTAGTACTCCGCTGTTTATCTCATAAGCTACTTTTTGCGTTTGGGTTGATAAAACAAGACTATTAAGAAGTGTAATCAGAATCATATAAGTTAAGATTTGTGATTTTTGATATCCGAAAACATTCGTATTTGAATGAAATATTGCTTGCCAAAGAAAGAAATTTATCAAAACTGTAATTATCACTCTTAATCGCCAAAGGAGAAAATTCAAACGGTAGGCCAAATATTCACTAAAAGAATTTTTAAAAACATAAAAATATTTTTTCATTTTTTCTCAAAAATATATCTGATTACATCGTCTATTTCAGGATCCTCAATATTCAAATCAATAAGATCATATTTCTTAAATAATCTACCCACAATGTAATTTGTCTTTTTTTTGGGAGTAACAATAATAATTTTCCCCTCTTGGTTAATCTTTACTTTTCCCAAGAGAGCAATTTCTTTTTTATCAAAGGAACCATTAATTTCTGCAGTAATAATTTTAGTATCTGCATACTTTTCTACCAGATTATCAAGATTTCCATCGTAAATCAGTTTCCCTTTATTGATAATAATGATCCGACGGCAAAGTTTCTTCACGTCAGACATATAATGACTGGTCAGGATAATCGTAGCTTTGTATTTTCTGTTATACTCGGCAATAAAATCGCGCATTTTTTTCTGCATCACCACATCAAGTCCAATCGTTGGTTCATCAAGAAATAAAACTTGCGGCTTATGGATAAGAGAGGCAACTAATTCCAATCTCATTCTTTGGCCCAATGAAAGCTGGCGAACAGGCTGATAAATTAAATCTTCCACATCAAGAAGACGTGTAATTTCAGCAAGGTTAGATTTAAAATTACGATCATCAATTTCATAGATTTCTTTATTTAGAACAAAAGTATCCATTGCCGGCAAATCCCACCAAAGCTGATTTTTTTGTCCCATTATCAGACTAATTTTTTTCAAATACTCACTTTTTCTATCAAAAGGTCTAAATCCCAAAACTTTTATGTTACCTGAAGAAGGATAAAGAAGACCAGAAAGGCATTTAAGAGTAGTCGTTTTTCCGGCACCATTTGGACCGATAAAACCAACTAATTCCCCTTTTTTTATTTCAAAAGAAATATCATCAACTGCCCGAATAATTTCGTAAGGACGGGAAAAAAGAGATTTGAGAGTGGAAGTGATTCCTGGCGCTCTTTTATAGATTTTATAATATTTTTTGAGATGGGAAACTACTATAGTCGACATGTAAGTTATCGTATATTATGAGACCTCTAAATGCAATGCGTCGGTGCAGAGGAAATAACTAGAAGAACTCTCTAAATCTTTGTTGAGAGTTCTTCTAGCAATTTTATAAATTACAAAATTTATCTTACTGATTTCTTCAGCGCTTTACCAGCGGTAAAACCAGGGGTTTTTCTTGCTGGAATATTAATCGGAGCTCCAGTCTGAGGGTTCCTCCCCTTTCTGGCCGCTCTACTTCTTACCATAAATGTACCAAATCCCGTCACTACTACCTTGTCTCCTTTTTTTAAAGCATCAGTAATAGCTCCAAACACAGCATTAACCGCGTCTTTTGCTGCTTTGGCGGTAAGATTGGCTTTCTTAGCTACATAAGCTACCAAATCGGCTTTTGTCATTTAATAAATCACCTCCTTTTTTATCCCTAGAATATTACATCTGGGAGGGCAGAAGATAGAAATGGATTGATATGATAAATCGAAAACAAATGTAGTTTATTTTTTTACTGTTGTCAAGCCCCCAATCAAATCTCACTATGAGTATAGATCGTCTTGATAGGCAAAATAACGAAAAGTCTTATCAATGCACAGTCTCGGTCACCCGCAGTTCCCTGATAGCAGTAATCTTAATCTGTCCTGGAAAAGTAGGAAATTTTTTTTCAATTTCCTCAGCTATTTTTTTTGTGGTCACCACCAAAGATGCGTCATCCATCTTACCCGGATCAACAATCACCCTTAATTCTCTTCCTGCCTGAAGCGCATATGCTTTTTCTATTCCAGAAAAAGATTTAGCTATTTCCTCAAGTGTCTTAAGACGTTTAACATATTCATCTATATCCTCGTACCTTGCCCCTGGTCTAGCACCAGAAATTGCATCCGCAATATAAACAATTACTGCCTCAATTGAAGGAAAAGGTATATCCTCATGATGAGAGGCCACACAATCAATTACCTGCTGCGGCATGTTATTTTTTCGGAGTAAATCAACTCCTAACTCTACATGCGAACCTTCTTTATCTGTAATTACCTTTCCGATGTCATGAAGAAGACAACCTAACCTTACTACATTTACATCAGCACCAAGCTCATAAGCTAAAGCAACTCCTATTTTTGTTTCCTCAAGTGTATGCGCAATCATATTCTGCCCGTAAGAAAACCTATATTTAAATCTTCCAAGGAGAGCGATTTTATCAGCCGGCATATTATAAACCCCAACGGCATGACAAAGTTTCTCTCCCTCGATAAACATAATTTTTTCTATTTCTTTTTCCGTCTGTTTTACCAACTCTTCTATCCTAACCGGCTGAATTCTCCCATCTTTTATAAGCTTCTCCAAGGTGACACGAGCGACCTCTCGTCTTATAGGATCAAAAGAGGAAAGACGTATTACCCCCTCTTCGTCAAGATCCACATCTACTCCTGTAGCCATTTCAAAAGCCCGAATATTTCTTCCCTCCTTACCGATTATTCTCCCCTTGAAATCTTCATCGGTTATCTTAATTGTGGATACAGTATATTCGGGCACGTAATCTGTTGCACCGTGACGCATTGCTTCTACTAATAATTCTCTTGCTTTTTCCTCCACTGATTGTTTTGTAATCGTTTCTGCTTCTTTCACTCGCTTGGCTATATCTTCTTTAAGTTTTTCCTCCACGGCAGAAAGAATAAGGTTTTTTGCCTCATCACGAGTCAGTTTTGCTACTTTTTCAAGTTTAGCTATCAGTTCTGTCCTTAATTTATCTAACTCAGCAAGTCTTTTAGCAATATCTTGTTCTCTTTGATGTAAAAGCTTATCACGGTTGGCTAACTCATTTATCTTTATGTCTAAATTTTCCTCTTTGGCAATCAATCTTTGCTCTATAGCCAGTGCCTCCTGACGTACTTTTCTTGCTTCATCCTCTGCCTCCTTCTTTATTCTAAAAGCTTCGTCCTTCGCCTCAATAATGATGGCACGGGCTTCCTGCTCTATAGCGGCAATCTTTGCTTGATCAGAAGTAACTGCAGTAGTTTCCTTTGGTTTAACTGTCTTTTCAGAATGGGATGATTGTTCTTTCTCTTGAAGCTGTTTTTCAATAGCATCCAATCTCGTCAGAATGGTTTTTAACACAGAAAGCATATATTTTTATCCTCCTTAACTTAACTTTGTAAACTGATAGATCATCAAGGAATATTTTTAGGAACAGGGGCACTCCGCGAAATTATAGTCGCGTTGGGAGATAAATATGCAGTTTTAGTAAATAATTAACTGTCATCTTTTTTGCCCTTAATCCCTTTTTGACCTTATGATCTATCTGTATTTTATGTCTTTTGCAAAATAGAGTCAATGACCCTCTTAACCGTTTCCAAAGTAAAACCACGGCGGAGAAGATAGTTTTCAAGTTTCATTCTCATTTCTTTTTCGGAATAATTTTTGTAAAATAAGCGTTTTTTTTGAACTAGCTTTAAGGCTGATTGGAATTCGTTTTCATCAAAATTGTTTTGACTGGAAAATAGTTTATCAATTATTCCCCTTTCTACCCCTTTATCTCTCAACTCTAACTCAATAATCTTTCTCCCTTTTGGGCTATAAGATAGCCTTTGAGCTATCCACCAAGAAGCAAACTCCTCATCATTTATTAAGTTTTGTTTTATCAATTCATCAATAACTCTATCTACCTCTTTTGGGGGAACACCCTTTTTTACCGTATACTGCATTAACCTTCCGGTTATTTCTTTTTTGCTCCGTGGACGAAATGAAAGAAGTTTTAGGGCATAATCTTTAACTCTCTGATAATCTTCATTTTTAACTTCTATCTTACTATCAGAAAGATTTAATTGACCATGCATAATTCTTAATTCTTATTTATTCTTTTTCTTTACCCACTACTTTCTCTTTCATCTGTCCCGCCTTAAAGGCTTTCCATATTGCGTCAAGTATTTCTTTTGCCAGTTTTGGATTTTCGCTTAGGTATATACGAACCGCTTCTCTTCCTTGACCAAGCATTTTTTCACCAAACCTTATAAAAGCACCACTTTTGGTAAGCACTCCCAATTCTAACCCAACATCAATAATTCCACCCTCTTTTGAAATTCCTGTTTCCAAAATATCAAATTCTGCAATTCTGAAGGGGGGTGCTACTTTATTTTTAACCACTCTAACCCTGTGCCTACTGCCAATAATTTTGTCGCCATCTTTTAATGTTTCAATTTTTCTTATATCCATCCGCATAGAAGCATAAAATTTCAATGCTAACCCTCCAGGTGTAGTTTCAGGATTACCAAACATAATACCTATTTTCTGCCGCAACTGATTAGTAAAAATCGCAACAGTTTTTGATTTTGAAATAACACCTGTAAGTTTTCGCAATGCTTGTGACATTAGTCTTGCCTGTACTCCTACCATAGAATCTCCCATTTCTCCTTCTATTTCTGCTCTAGGAACTAATGCAGCCACCGAATCGATTACAACTACGTCTATACCTCCTGAACGAATAAGTGTCTCCGCTATCTCCAGAGCTTGCTCTCCTGTGTCGGGTTGAGAGATAAGAAGATCATCAAGTTTAACACCTAATCTTTCCGCCCAGACAGGATCAAGTGCATGTTCCGCATCAATGAAAGCCGCTACACCGCCATTTTTTTGGCTTTCAGAGACGATAGAGAGGGCGATTGTCGTTTTTCCAGAAGCTTCAGGTCCAAATATTTCAATAATTCTTCCTCGAGGTACTCCTCCCACTCCCAAAGCCATATCCAATGGTAAAGCTCCTGTAGGAATCACTTCAAAACCGATTTTATTAGCAGTTTGATCTCCCAGTTTCATGATTGATCCCCGGCCATATTGTTTCTCAATTTGCTCCATTGCAAGCTTTATAGCCTGAAGCTTATGATTAACCGTCATAATAATTTCCTCCTTTTTGCACCCATCATTTTTACACAATATGTGGTAAAATACAAGCTGGACACGGGGATTGGCGCAGTTGGCTAGCGCGCACGCATGGGGTGCGTGAGGTCACCCGTTCAAATCGGGTATCCCCGACTAGACAGGACAGAAGGCAGTTTTACATACTTCTCAAAGAAGGGATTTAATTGATGTGACACTACTTTTTGGTTCTTCACTGTAAAGTTCAAAAAGACCATTCTGATAATCTTATCTACTAACAACTGATTATCGCTGTTTTTGATTGTATTACCAATGTTTTTGAAGAAGTTCAAAAAGTTTTCATAAGACATAATTTCAGAGTCAAGATGCGGTCAATCGCAGTAATCGTTTCTTGAGCTCTTGTCTTTTCATCTACTAATTGCCTCTTTTCGTTTATAAGATGTTCTATCTGTTGATTTAGTTCTTCAATGTATTCGCCTCTGGCATTGGCAAGAGTATTACTTTTTATCTCTTTATTTTTGTTAATTTCTGTTATTTGACGAGAGACATTTCTTAGTTTTTGAACACACTCATCCCTATTAAATAACAAACTTTTTTAGCTTCATCTTTATAGGCATTATAAGCGGTTTTATCTACCTCTAGGCCTGAACCAAGCAACTGTAAAATATAATCAAAAATCACTTTACCCCTAAGTCCTCTTTTTTTATCAAATCTACTTTGACAGGTCTTTTGACTGCATCTTAGTGTTAAATATCTGTTCTTACCTATGCCTCCGCTTGTAGGTGTACCTGGCGACATTGAAAAACCACAATAACCGCAAAAAACCATTTTACTGAAAAGTTGTATCTTTACTTTTCTTCTCTTGAAGCTATAAGCGTCATTTAAGATGCGCCTTAAAGCTAAAAAAATCAAGCGGACTAATCATTGGTTTAAAAAGCGTATCAACAGAAGCATTACCAATTACTTCCGCTCCATAAACATAAGCTCCAGCATAAAATGAGTCTTTGAAAATACTTGACAGTTTTTGCTTGGTCATCTTTGTCTTTTTACCATTGAAATAATAATTATTTTCATTAAGATAATCAGCAATTTGGTCAAGGGGAGTTCTATCTAAAGCTAATTTGAAAGCCTGTTTAAGTAGATAAAAATTAATACCATCTGGCCTAAAGTATCTACCCTCATTGATAATATAGCCATATTTAGGTTTATTGGTTGGGGATTTACCCTCTTTGGCTATATTGATACTACCCCGTTGTGATACTGCAGACAGATTATCAGAATACTGCTTGGCCAAGACATCTAAAAATATTTTTATTGCTGGTTTTTCTTCATCATTTATTGCTGAAATAATAATCGGGTCGAATTCTAAGTGTTTAAGAAGACTCTCTGTTAGAGCCTTGAATTTAAAGTGTGTTGGTAGGCTTCCTAGTGCGTTTTTAAGCCTGTTTTGGTATACCAATGACCTTTCTCACCTCCAATCTTTCCTCAAATTTATGGTCTTTAACAGCACCGATTAAAATGTTTGCTAAATAGCCAATACACGAAGCCTTTTCTCTGCTAATCTTGCCTTACAATAAATTATGTTGTGGTAAATCCAAGCAGACTCATAATCTGATTAACTGTTTTCAATTCAAAAGTTTTATTGGTGAGACCGCCAGTCCCGTTTTTATTGCCTTCACCGCCTTTGGCACTAGCTTTTAACCTCTTTTCTATTACTCTTTGACTACTTGAATGAAAGAAACAATAATTTTCTCCCTGTAGAGCCTGAACCTGACATTGTTGGTGATTACTTTTAACAAACTGACACTTAGCCATATTTTATTACTTAAAGTAATGGTAGGTATATTTCTATTCTACTCTAAAAGAGGTTGAATAAGAAAAACGAATATTAAGAGGATAAAAAAATAATACCAGATAAATATATTGAAAGGATGCTACTTTTCTGTATTAGATTTTTTTATGTTTTTGTTTGAGCTAATAAGCCTTTTAATTGATTTACTTGTGCTTCATTAAATATCAACACATTTGTACGTTCTCGGTCAATCTCACCATTTCCAGTAAATCTCAAGTATGGAACCATAAATAATTTTTCTGTTTCCATAGAATCTGACCCTCTTATTTCTACTACATGATTTAAGCCAACCTGAAATGTTTCTACACCAAATCTGGGCCCCAATATATGACCTCCTAGTGCTATCGTAATCATATCTCTTTCACCAGCTTTATATACTGTCGGTTTCCACAGACTTCCTTCTACATTAGCAGAATAATTAGTCATTTTTGCTCCTCCACTAATTAATTCCCCAATTAACTGCTGATTTGTTCTCCCTGATTGCTCAAATACTTTCTCCCACTCTACTAAAGCATCTTGTCTTGATTTGTATTTGGGTATTTCCTCTACTATTGAAGTTTCTTGATTTTCGCTCATTTTTACCTCCTATTAAGTATATAAATAATTAATAATTTATAAATAATAAATATAGTTCAAACAGGATATAGTATATAACACAAATTATTCTGATACAATCACTTTGCCTTTTTCTTCCTTCTTGCCCATCTCCTTAAACACTCCTTTTTCATCAGTAAAATATCTAAGTTTGCCTTTTGATTGAGCATAGCTTGAAAAATCTACATTTTTACCAGTAATGCCTATTATTTTATTCATACTCTGTCCAAAAGTAAGCGGTTTGAGTTCACTGATAATTTGTGAATTACCTTGTTGCTGTTTTTTCTTCATATTGCCATTATATTACAAAATCTATTCTTCCCTCTACTGCATTTTGAGTTAAAAGAACATATTCTTTAATTTCTTGCTCCATTGAGTGCAATATGGCAAAACTTTTGGTAAAATCTAAGTAAAGTTCAAAATTAGTATTATCAACTCGACCAAACGAAACATTGCGGTAGAAAATTTAACAGAGTAGAGAATCTCGGATTAGATAGATAAATTAAGGTAGAAAACTATCTTTTGGGAGATTGTTTCTTTGCTCTTGCCTTTTGGGCATAGCCTGCTTTGCGACGCTCCTTTACACGAGCATCTCTTGTTAAAAATCCTTTTTTCTTAAGTAGAGGTCGAAATTTCTCTCTATCAATTTTTTCTAAGGCACGGGATACCCCATGAATAAAGGCATCTCGTTGTGAGGCATACCCTCCTCCTTTAATTACTGCAGAAACAGCAAATCGACCAATAGTATTTGTTATACGGAAAGGTTCAAGATACAATTTTTTATTCACCTCTCCAGGAAAATATTGATCAATCAATCTACCGTTTATAAATATTTCTCCTTTCTTAAGTGTTTTTCCTTTAATTGAAACCCCTCCTGTATTTGCTACAAAAAGTCTCACAATAGCGGTTGATTCCTTACGTCTACCGATTCCTTCATAATAGGAAATATTTTTGACTGTCTTTTTTGTTTGGTTTTTCTTATTGTCTTTATCGTTATTTGGCATATTATTTTTCTATTTTATTAAATTTATCCTGATAAGGATGGATATCTTCTGGAAAAACATATAACCTTTTAAGCATTGAGGCTCTCAATTTATTTTTAGGAAGCATACCAGAAACAGCTTCTTTAATAATTCTTTTTGGATCCTCTCTCAAAACTTCTGCAAAAGATTTTTTCTTCAAACCACCAGGATATCCTGAATATTTCTGATAAATTTTTTGGGTTGTTTTCTTTCCGGAAACAATTACCTTTGCGGCATTTATTACTACCACATAGTCTCCACAATCCATATGAGGAACAAAATAAGGTTTTGTCTTCCCTATTAATAATCGAGCAATTCTAGTCGCTTCTCTTCCCAGTATTTTTCCCTTTACGTCAACCAAGTGCCATGCTCTTTTTATATCTTTTACTTTTGTTGCTTCAGTTAATTTCATATGTTTTTATTTTTTTTATTTTCGGTTGTTTTCTTGTTTTCTTGCTCTTTTTGAATCTTATCTGTAGGTATGTTCCATTCCATAATAACCTTCTCTGCTCCGTCTCCACTTCTTCTCCCTATTCTCCTTATACGTACATACCCACCTATTCTACCAGCAAATTTAGGCACTATCTCTTTAGTTAACTTGTCTACTGATTTTTTAGTATTTAAAACTGAACTTATCTGTCTTAAAGCCGCATCTGTCCCATCTTTAGCATGCGTTACCAATTTTTCTATAAGTCTCTGTGTGGCTTTAGCCTTAGCCATAGTAGTCTGTATCTTTCCATAAGTTATAAAAGAGATAATTAAGTTCCTAAATAAACTTTTTCTCTCTTTTATGTCTCGGTTCAATTTTTTTCCAAAAACACGATGACGCATAATTTTATACTGTCAGAGCTATACCCTTTTCTCTTAGAGTATCTTCAATTGTAGAAACGGATTTTGCTCCTAAATTTTTGATTTTATAAAGCTCTTTCTTGGGTGTACCCAGTAATTGTCCTATCGTATCAATACCCCCATTATGTAAAGCGTTCACAATCCTTGTGGGTAAATCAAGCTCTTCCAAAGTCATCTTGAGTATTTCTTCGGAAACTGCAGGACTTACCGCTACCCCTTCTGAGGGTTTAGCTTTGGGTTCATAAATTTGTAAATAGTAAGAAACCAAAATTTTTGCTGCTTGCTTTAAGGATTCGAATGGAGACACCGCTCCATCTGTCCAAATATCCAAAATCAATTTATCTAGGTTTGTCATTCTTCCGACACGTGTGGCTTCCACTTTATAATTAACACGAATTACTGGAGAGAAAATAGCGTCTAAAATTATCGTTCCCACTTCTTTCTTTCCCTCAAATTCTTCTGCGGTAACGTAACCTATACCTGGCTCTACTGTGAGTTCCATATTAAGTCTAGCTTTGTTTGTTGTCAGCTCTCCAAGATACAGATCTTTGTTAATAACTTCAAGATCAGTAGACTCTATACTTCCTGCCGTGATTTTTTTGGGACCTTTTACAGAAAGAGTAACGACAACAGGTTTATCTGTATGTAAACTGAATCTTATTTTTTTAATATTCATTAGAAACTGTACGATATCTTCTTTAAGACCAGGTAATGTAGAAAATTGATGCTTCACTCCTTCAATTTTTACTTTAGTTACTGCGGCACCTTTAAGAGAAGTCAGCAGTACACGACGGAGACTATTACCTAAAGTATGTCCATAACCTTGATCCAACGGTTCAATTACGAATCTACCGTAGTCTGGTTTTTCTATCTCCGCTTTAACAATAAAATTTGGCTCGATCATAAAAAAACCTCCTTCTCAGCGTGAATAAAATTCAATAATAAGTTGTTCGTTAATATTATCGACTATATCTTCTCTTTGAGGCATTCTTACTACTCTTCCTAATGGCCCTTTTCTCTCAAGCCAAGCGGGAATATTTGGATTCTTCTCTTCAAGCAATTTTTTCACTACTGGAGTCTCCATGATCTTTTGTTTTGGAGTAATGGTCATACCAACGTCTACTAAAAATGATGGAATGTTTACTCTTTTACCATCAACCATGATGTGACCATGGGTTACATATTGTCTTGCGGCAGCTCTTGTAGGAGCAAGGTTTAGGCGGAAAACTACATTATCAAGTCTACGTTCTAATAATCTCAAAAGGGCCTCACCTGTGTTTGCTTTATCTCTACTTGCGATTTCAAAGTATCTCCTAAACTGTTTTTCCAATACCCCATATATCCTTTTCACTTTCTGTTTTTCCCTTAATTGTTTATTATAATCAGAAATTTTTCTTCTTCCTTTTTGCCCATGTTGACCCGGTTGAATTTTCATTCTCCTTAAAAGCGAAGCATGAGCAGATGAACCTACGGTTTTTAAACCTAAATCTTCTCCTTCTCTTCTTGCTAATCGGTTTCTTGGCCCTGTGTATCTAGCCATAATCAAACTCTCCTTTTCTTTTTTGGTCTTACTCCATTATGTGGAATGGGAGTAACATCAGCTATCATTGTAATTACAAGACCAGCGCTTTTTAAGGCACGCAAAGCCGCGTCTCTCCCCACTCCCGGACCTTTAATGTATACTTCAACGCTTTTAAGCGCATGATTTGCAATTACCTTTTTAGCAACCTGATCAACAGCGGTGGTTGCAGCAAAAGGAGTGGATTTTCTCGTGCCTTTAAATCCTACACTACCTGCTGATCCCCATCCTAAAGTGTTCCCGTTTTCATCAGTAATAGTAATCAAAGTATTATTGAATGTCGAAGTGATATACACCCGACCCTTCTCAATATGTTTTATTTGTTTCTTTACTGGCATAGTCTTATTTTTTTGCTTCACTCGATGCTTTTTTTGCCTGCTCAAGCTTTGCTCTTATTTCCTTTTTCAAAGCACCAACTGTTTTTCTTTTACCCCTTTTTGTCCTTGCGTTAGAACGTGTACGTTGACCTCTAACCGGAAGACCTTTGGCGTGCCGAATCCCTCTGTAGCTTCCTATTTCTTTCAGACGCTTAATATTTTGCGCTATCTCCTCTCTTAAATCTCCCTCTACCTTAAAGTTCTCCTCAATAAATTTCTGAATCTTGCCTATCTCTTCTTCAGTAAGATCTTTAACTCTCTTTCTATTATCAATTCCCGTCTTTTCCATCACAATCTTTACGTTACTTCTTCCTATTCCATAAAGATAAGTAAGTGCTATATCGACTTTTTTATTTTCTGGAAGATCGACTCCAATAATTCTTACCATAGTTAAACTTATCCTTGTCTTTGTTTATGTTTAGGATTACTACAAATGTTATATAACCTACCTCGTCTAACAACGATTTTACATTTATTACAACGTTTTTTTACTGACGCATGTACTTTCATAGATTATTTCAATCGAAAAATAATTCTACCTTTAGTCTGATCATAAGGTGTTATTTCTATCTTCACGTTATCTCCAGGCATAATCCTAATATAGTTCATACGCATTTTTCCAGACAAATGACAAAGTATCACCCTGTCATCTGGCAGCTTCACCCGAAACATCGTATTGGGCAGTGCTTCCAAAACTTTACCAATTATTTCTGTTGTTCCCTGATGACCCATATAATTTTAATCCTAATTCTTCGTTAAATTATCTTTTAACGATTGAATTTGAGTCAAAACAAGAGAACCGTGGGGGGTAACTGCCACGGTTACTTCAAAAAGTCCTGATATTTTACCATCTTTTGTAGCAATTGTCCATCCATCATCTCCTTTGTATATAACTTCAGCACAACCCATATTGTAAATGACTTCTATGGCAAAAACCATTCCCGGATAAATCTTTGCCGTCTCCTCTCTTTTTTTACTTACAAAACCGGGAATCTCTGGCTCCTCGTGCAACTTCTTACCAACACCATGACCTACTAAAGATCGTACGATTGAATAACCTGCTTTCTCTATCGTCTCTTGAATCGCTTTTGAAATATCATAAACATAATTACCAGGTTTAACCTCTCTGATGGCTAATAATAGAGCCTCTTTGCCTTTCTCCAAGAATTGGTTTATTTCGGATTTATCATTTCTACCATTATTGCTATCCAACTGTAAAGTCCATGCAGCATCCGTATGATACCCACCAAAATAAACACCACAGTCTATCCCTAAAACATCTCCTTTCTTAAGGATATAATCTGAAGGAATTCCGTGTACCACCACATCATTAAGACAAGCACAAATCGTCCAACGATAACCTTTGACTTTCTTAAATGATGGCTCTGCGCCGTTTTTAAGTATTAATCTTTCTGCAATTTCATCCAAATTTTTCAAACTCATTCCGACTTTTGCTTCTTCTATAAGCCTGTCTAAAACCTTCTCAAGAATTTTTCCTCCCTTTTTCATTATTTTTATTTCCTCTTCTGTTTTTATTGGAATCATAGTTATTTTGTGTATATTTTTTTAAATATATCCTCTAAATTAGCAAATAAATCTTCTTTTGTCCCATTATTATTAACAATAAAATCTGCAGATTTCCTAAGAGTATGAAGACCCAGACGGTTAAGTTCGCTCATATCTCTTTCTCTTGCTTCCATCTCATTAAGAGGTCTATCCTCTCTTTGCATAAGTCTTTGGTAACGTAGTTTTTCTTCCATTTCCAAAAAGACTAATTTTACTTCTGGAAGGTGTTTTTTGAAATAAGCATACTCCACCCCACTTCTCATTCCGTCTATAACTATTAATGACGACTTACTAAACAAGGGAAGAATTTTCTCCACTGTTTTTTTAGCATAAATATCTTCTCCATATTTACTCCGTAATTCTTCTCTTATTTTTTTCTCGTTTTTAGCCGTAAAAGATAAATTATTTTCTTTCAATATCTCATCCGTAAAATCACCCATTCGTACCACAGGAATATTTTTTTCTTTGAAGAAGATACTTGCGGTAGTTTTTCCGCAACCGGGCAATCCCACTAAAATTAAAACTATTGGCTTCATAGGTTAAAATTTTAAGATAAGGTTTTTAATATACTATCGGCAACCTGATTCACGGATTTACTTCCGTCAATCTCGGAAAGAATATTTTTCTTGCGGAAAAAAGCTAATAATTCTTTCTCTTGCTCCCGATATTTTCTTAATCTTTCCTTCACTCTTTGTGGAGAATCATGGTTTATGCTACTTCCCGCAAAAAGTTTCCTACCTCTAAGAACCAGTCTTTTTATAGCCTCATCATCGCTTAAATTAAGATAGATTAACCTGTCGATAGAATAACCATATTTTTTTATCTCTCTTATAAGAAACTCTGCCTGTGGCAGTGTCCTGGGAAAACCGTCTAGAATAAAACCTTTTTTTGCTTCTTTGGTTCCAAGAATATTTTTCCAAAGTTTGTACATTTCCTTATCGGGAACATATTTGCCCGTTTTTAGAGCACGACGGCATACATCACCTAAGTAAGTCTTGTCTTTCTCTGCTGCCTCCCTGACCAAATCTCCTGATGTGAATACTGGAAGATTAAACTTCTCGGAAAGAATTTTCGCTTGTGTGCCTTTACCTGAACCCTCTGGACCATAAATTATTAAGTGCATAGGTAATTTATTTAAGGAAACCCTCATAACTTCGCATCAAAAGTTGCGCTTCCAAACTTTTTACAGTTTCCAAAACTACAGAAACTACGATAAGAATACCTGTTCCACCAATCGTCATTGTGCTTATACCTGTAACTTTATTCATAATAGCTGGAAGAATAGCTATAACACCCAAAAATATAGCTCCTGCTAGGGTAATACGCGTAAGAATGTAATTAAGGTAATTGGCTGTCGGTGTCCCTGGTCTTATACCAGGAATAAAACCACCATATTTCTGGATTTCACCTGCTATTTTTTGAGGATTAAAAGTAACGGCTGTATAAAAATAAGTAAATCCTATCACCAGGATAAAATAAATTAAGTTATAAGTAATTCCATTTGGATCGAAAATTTTAACTATAAAATTGGCAGTATCTGCCAATATTTTATTTGGTATTACACTAACAAAACGACCAAGCATCGAAGGTATCAAAACTATAGAAACAGCAAAGATTATTGGAATTACTCCCGCTTGATTAAGTCGTAAAGGTAAATAGGTACTTGAACCGCCGTACATCCTATTTCCTCTGATTCGCTTGGCATAATGCACTGGTACCTGCCTAACCGCCTCATTAATAAAGACAACACCGGAAATAACTAAAAGGGCCAACGCGAGAAAAATTAGAGTATTAATAATCAATTCCTGATTTACCAGAGAAATCGTCCGTATAACTGCTACAGGTAATCTCCCCACTATCCCTGCAAAAATAAGCAATGAAATCCCGTTACCTATCCCGAACTCGGATATCAGTTCTCCAAACCACATAAGAAGCACTGTTCCCGCTGTCATGGTAAAAATCATCGAAACAACCGTAAGCGGAGACTGTGGCTGAATAATACCTTGACTTTTAAGAAGTGCAAACATACCTAAAGATTGTAATGCAGCTAAAGGAACAGAAAGGAATCGTGTGTATTGATTAATTTTTTCTCTACCGTATTCTCCTTCTTTTGACAATTCCTCAAGTTTAGGAATTACCATTGTTAGAAGCTGGAAAATAATTGAGGCGTTAATGTAAGGATTCAAACCTATAGCCATCACGGAGAAATTAATAAGCGTACCGCCAGAAAAAATTCATATTCTTCCCAACAATTCATTTTGGCTAAAAAGAGCCTTCAGTTTTACTAGATCTACTCCTGGAATAGGAATGTGGGCAAAAATCCTGAAAATTAAAAAGATAAAAGCTGTAAAGAATATCTTTTTTTGCAATTCCGGAGTTTTAAAAGCATTTTTTATGGAAGCAAGATATTTATCCATTTGTTGATTTAGAATTATCTTCTTCTATTTTACCGCCTGCAGCTAGTATCTTTTTTGCCGCATTTTTTGAACACGGTAATTTAACAATTAGAGGAATTTCTAATTTACCATCGCCAAGTATTTTTATTCTTTCTTCGGCTTTATCTTTGGGAAGAATATGATATTTTATTAAGTTAGTAGAATCCACTACAGTATTCGGTGGCAAAATATTTAAAAATTTGATATTAACTATCAATGGTTTCTTTCCCACCGGTTTATTACGATATTTACCCCTGTAAAGAGGCAACCGTTTGAAAAGGGCCACTTCTCCACGTGAAAATACTGCAGAAATTTTTTCTCTTGATTTTTGCCCTTTGGTGCCACGACCAGCGGTTTTTCCCTTACCGCTTCCATGTCCTTGTCCGAGACGTTTTTTTGATCGGGCAACAATTTTTGGTAATTTATTTAGTTCTACCATATGTTTTTAATTCTTTAAGTGCGCTGAAAGTTGCGTATACGTTAGAAGCTTTATTATCTGTACCTAATATTTTTGAAACGATGTCTTTTATACCAGCTGCTTCAACAACTGCTCTAACCGCTCCCCCCGCCCTAATACCCGTACCCGCTGGAGCTGGTTTAAGAATAATTTTAGCCGCTCCCTTTTTTACTCTTATCTCACAAGGAATAGTGGTTTTTACTATTGGAACTGTAATCATATGTTTTTTTGCATAAGAAACACCTTTCCGGACAGCTAAGGAAACATCTTGAGCTTTCCCTAACCCTACTCCCACTTTACCTTTTTTGTCACCAACAACCACTAAAACAGAAAAACCTATTTTATTACCTCCCGCTGCTTTTTTGGAAACACGGTTTACCTGAATTACTTTTTCCTCAAAGGTTGATAATTGTCCTTTTTGTAAGTCAGCCATAGTTTTAAAACTTTAATCCCGCTGCCCTAGCTCCTTCAGCTAAGGCTTTTACCCTACCATGATATTTATAACTACCTCTATCAAATACTACCTCTGTTATTTTTTTAGCAACTGCTTTCTCTCCCAGAAGCTGACCGAGCAACCTTGCTTTCTCTGTCTTAGAACTCTTTTTCGCAGAATCAAGTTTAAGCATCTTCTCGGATACTGCAACAAGAGTTCTCCTTTTTTGATCATCTATAATCTGTGCATATGTATAGAGATTAGATCTATACACAGAAAGTCTAAGCTTTCTATCACCAGCTTTTATTCTGTTTATCACTTTTTTGTCTCTTTTTTCTTTTCCTTTTAAATATCTTTTCTTCATAGTAAATTTATTTTGTACCAACTGCGCTCACGGTCTTTGTGGCTTTACCCACTTTCTTTCTGATATATTCACCTAAATAACGTATACCTTTGCCTTTATATGGATCGGGTTTTTTTATCCTTCTGATCGAGGCGGCAACTTCACCTACTAAATATTTGTCAATACCTGTTACTGTAATTTTGTTTTCTACTACTTGAAACACTATACCGGGCGGAGCTTTAATTTTTACCGGATGAGAATAACCTAAAAAAAGAGTTAATTCGCTCCCAGTTGTCTCCGCCTTAAATCCAACGCCAACAATCTCGAGTGTTTTTGACCATTGATTTTTAACCCCTAAAATGGCATTTTGTAATAAACTTCTAAATAATCCCTGTCTGCTTTTGGGGGCTGTTTTTTCATCTAATTTTACTTCAAGATTGTCTTTGCCAATAACCACGTCAATCCCCGGAGGCAAAACTACCTCGAGCTTCCCTTTCGGACCCTCCACGCTCACTACTTTATTATCTTTCGTGATTTTAACGGTACTATCAAAAATGATCGGTTTTTTTCCTATTCTAGACATAATAAATGAATTACCAAACTTTACAGATAAACTCTCCTCCTAATTTTTTCTTTTTTGCCTCATCTCCTGTCATAATTCCAGAAGGTGTAGAAATTATGGCTCTACCCAAACCACCTAAAACTTTCGGAATTGTATCTTTACCCACATAAACTCTTCTACCAGGTTTACTGACTATAACAACCTCACGTAAAGCTGGCCTTTTATCCTTATAATGAAGTGTCAATTTAAGATATGTAGTTACCTTTCCCTCTTTCTTTACTTCAACTTTACCTATATAACCTTCGCGTAAAAGAACTTCGGCTAGGTTTTTTTTAAGCTTACTATGCGACACAATAAGTGTTTCTTTACGTGCCAAATAAGCATTTTTTATCTGAATAAGAAAATCGGCAATAGGATACGTCATCATAAAATTTACCAGCTTGCCTTTATAACTCCAGGCAATTCGCCTTTATGTGCTAAATTGCGAAAACAGAGTCTGCATAAGGAAAATTTCCTCATGTATCCTCTGCTTCTTCCGCACAACTGACAACGGTTACGTTGTCTTACGGAATATTTCTGTTTTTTCTGAAATTTTACAATATCTGAAACTTTTGCCATAACTCATCTAAAACTTTTCTCTTTAACAAAAGGCATACCCAAACTTTCTAATAATTTCTTTGTCTGGTTTTTGTCTTTTCCGGTAGTTACAATAGTTACCTCTAAACCCCTTATTTTGTCTATTTGACTATAATCAACTTCAGAAAAGACTATCTGCTCGCTAAAACCAAGAGTATAACTTCCTTTCCCGTCAAAACCCGATAGAGGAACACCGCGAAAATCTCGTAATCTAGGTAGAACAATTTTCACTAATTTCTCAAAAAAGTTATACATCCTTTTCTTCCTTAAGGTCACCTTAAGACCTATCGGATCTCCCCGCCGTACCTTAAAGGAAGAAATGTCTTTGCGCGCATAAGTAACTATCGGTTTCTGACCGGATATCATGGCAAGCTGTTTGCTCATCTCTTCGATTGCTTTTTTGTTTACAAGTGCTTCTCCCAAACCTGTATTTATCACTATTTTCACCAATTTGGGGACAGCCATGATATTTTTTATCCCCAATTCTTTACTGAGTCTACTTCTTATTTCTGATTGATATTGATTGTATAAAGATGACATAAAATTATACGTTCGCACCGCAATTTTTGCAAACTCTGACTTTTATCTTGTTACTTATTTTAAACCCAATCCTAGCCGGTTTTGTGCATTTTGGACAAACAAACATTACATTACTTACAGGAAGTGGACGACTTATATCAATAATTCCTCCGGGATGTTTTTCGTCTCTTTTTTTCAGATGTCTCTTGTAAACATTTAATCCAGGCAAAAGAACCTTATTTTCTTTGGGAATTACTTTTTCTATCTTTCCCTTTTTACCTTTATCCTTGCCTGCAGTTATGATAACTTGGTCTCCTTTTTTAAGTTTCATATTTAATTTAATTTTTAATAAACTTCAGCTGCCATTGAGATAATTTTATTAAAACCTAAATCTTTAAGTTCTCTTGCAATGGGACCAAATATTCTGGTACCTCTAGGATTTTTATTTTTAATATTATCAATAATCACCGCAGCATTATCACTAAAACGAATATATGACCCGTCACTTCTCCTTTTTTCCTTCTTTGTCCGGACAATTACAGCTTTAACCAGTTCGTGAGTTTTTACCATTCCCACGGGATCTGCTTTTTTCACAACGCAAGTAACCACATCTCCCAACATTGCATATGGCCTGTTACCACGCCCAACCACTTGTATGACTGATAACTTATGAGCTCCAGTATTATCCGCAACATTTAAAATTGAACGAAGCTGTATCATATAACTTTGAAATGTTTTTCTTTAGAGATTGGTCTTACTGCTTGGATTTTGACCAAATCTCCAACTTTTATATCACTATTCTCGTTATGTACTTTATATCTTTTAGTTCTACGAATAATCTTTTTATACAACGGATGAAAGCTTTTTCTTTCTACTTCTACAATAATAGTCTTTGGTGTTTTTGCTGAGACAACTTTGCCTTCAAGTATTCTCATGTTTTGCTAACTCCTTTTCTCGTAAAATTGTTAAAATCCGAGCGATTGTTTTTTTCTTCTCCCCGATCATGGCAACATTTTTAATCTTACCAATAGCCTGTTCCATACTTATCTTAGCAATATCGTCCCTTGTCTGTTTCAATAACTGCTTAAGCTCCTTGTCTGTTTTCGTAAAAAGTTCTTTAATGTCGTTTTTTTTCATATTGTTAACTCTTCTCAATAAATTTTGCTCTTATAGGTAATTTGCTAGCTGCTGTTTCTAGCGCTTTTTTGGCGAAATTTCTAGCAATTCCACCCATTTCAAAAATTATTCTTCCTGGTTTAATAACCGCCACATAGTCAACTACATCACCTTTCCCACCACCCATTCTTACCTCTGGCGGTTTATCAGTAATAGGTTTATCAGGAAATACTCTAATCCAAACTCTACCGCCTTTTTGGGTATAACGGGTAAGCACTTTTCTTGCCGCTTCAATTTGTCTTGAGGACAACCATCCTGCAGACATTGCCTGAAGGGCAAATTCACCGAACTCTAGCTCTGTACCCCTTGTTTCTTGTCCACACATTCTCCCTCTAAATTGTTTCCTAAATTTTGCTCTTTTTGGTGCTAACATAGTAAAAAATAATTATTTACAAATCCAGACTTTTACACCTATATATCCTGATTTCGTCAGAGATGGTACACTTGCAAAATCTACTTCCTCTCTGATAGTTGATAATGGAATTGAACCAATCTTATAGGTTTCCTTTCTTGATATTTCTGCCCCACCAATTCTACCTGAGAGAATAATTTTCACTCCTTTTGCTCCGGAAGACATAACTTTTTCCATAGCGAAGTTTACTACCCTTTTATGGGGTATCCTTTTTGCTAGCTGATCTGCCACCTGAGTAGCGACAAAATAAGCGTTAAGATAAGGATCTTTTACCGGTTCAATCTTTAAGTCCAACTTAAGCGATTGTTTCTTATCGAGTTTTCCTATCTTTTTTCTGTTTTCGACAATGATTTTTTCAATAAACTTCTTTAAATCCTCCAAACCATGACCACCACGTCCAATTACCATACCAGGACGAACGACATGAATAATAATGGTAATTTTATTTATTGATCGCTCGATCTCTATTTTGGTCACTCCAGCTGGTTGAAGTCTACTAAGCAATACTTTCCTAAGTTTTGCATCCTCTAGAACAAAATGTTTATACTCTTTATCCGTTGCAAACCAACGTGAATCCCAAATGTATAATGGACCGAGACGAAAAGCCTTTGGATTTATTTTTTGCCCCATAATTATTTTTTATTCTTTTTAATATCTTTTACTTCCTGAGTAACCTTTTGTCCTTTTTTAAAACCTTCTTCCCGATGTATTTCCTTTTTCTCAATTTCCTCCGAAGTAATTGTAACTTTAATATGTGTCGTTCTTTTTTTGATCTGATGAGCCATACCCCTTGCAACTGGTTGCCAACGCTTAAAAAAAGGGCCTTTCAGTACTTCTACCGTCTTTATCCTTAAATTATCAGGGTCTAATTTTAAATTATTTTTGGCGTTAAAAAAAGCCGATGATATAACGTCTGCTAAAATCCTTGCGCCCTTTCTACCATCAATCAATAATCTATCAACAGCTCGCAATGGATGCATACCTACCACTAAATCTCCTAAGGGTTTAACTTTCTTAGGTGATATACGTAGATATTTAATATAGGCTGTTGCTTCCATATCTTTCTTATTATGTCTTTTCAAGCACTCTCTTAGTTACTTGACCATGACCTCTAAAAGTCCTAGTTGGAGCAAATTCGCCAAGTCTGTGTCCTACCATTGCTTCAGTTATATAAACTTCAATAAAATTTCTACCATTATGAACGGAGAATCTTAGCCCTACGAATTCAGGTGGTATCTGACAATCTCTTGCCCAAGTTTTAATCGGAGTATTAATTCCCTTTTGTTTTTGAATAAGTGCTTTTTTAAGCAATTTTTGATCTATATATGGTCCTTTTTTACTGCTTCTGCTCATAAATTTACTTTCTCCTCTGAATAATTAAGCTGTTGCTATATTTATCTTTCTTTCTAGTCTTTAAACCCCTTGCTGGTTTACCCCATGGAGTTTTAGGTTGTTTTAGACCTTCACCACTTCTCCCTTCTCCTCCTCCATGAGGATGAGATGCTGGATGTTGGGCGGTTCCACGAACTTTTGGCCTTATTCCCATATGTCTTGATCTACCCGCTTTTCCTAAAATCGTCGTCTTCCGTTCTAAATTAGCTAACTGACCAACTGTAGCAAAACATTCTTCTTTTATTTTTCTTATTTCTCCTGACGGTAGTTTAACATGTACAAATCCACCCTCTCGTGAAAGAACCACTGCCATCCCTCCTGCTCCACGAACTAACTGTCCTCCTCGACCTGGAAATAGTTCAATATTGTGTACAGCTGTACCTACAGGTATCTTTGACAAGGGAAGAGAATTTCCAACTTTTATCTCTATATTTTCTCCTGATATAACAGTGTCACCTATAGCAAGATTTAATGGTCGCAGTATATAACGCTTCTCTCCATCAGGGTAACATACTAAGGCTATCTCCACATTTCTGTTTGGATCATATTCAAAACCAATAACTTTCCCAGGAACACCTAGTTTGTCTCTTTTAAAATCTATAAGACGGTAATACCTCTTGTGTCTTCCACCTCTGTGTCTAACTACGATCTGTCCAGTATTGTTTCTCCCTGATTTTTTAGGAAGTATAGAAATAAGCTTGTTCATTTTTTCTCTCCTACCTCAAAAAGATCAATTTTCTCGCCTTTTGCCAAAGTCACTCTAGCTTTTTTCCAATTAGCTTCATAAACTGGTAACCTTTTTTTACCTACCATTCTTTTTTTACCCTTCACTGTATTTGTTGCAATAGATCTAACGTGAACTTTAAATAAATCTTCTATTGCTTTTTTTATCTCCCTCTTATTAGCTTTTTGGTTAACAGAAAAGGTAAAAACGCCTTTTTGGGCATCAGCAAACGATTTCTCTGTAATAATTGGTTTTTTAATTATATAGTCCATAATTAAATAGTTTTTTTCCTTTTAACCGTTCTTCTGGACAACGCTTCTTCTTGCGATTCCTTCATCTTTTTATTTTCTTTACCAAGAAAATGATCCGCTAGAACAGACAGCGCTTCTTTCATAAACAAAATATTTTGGTAAAGCAAAATTTTATACGTATTTAAAGTTTTAACACTTGCCACATCAACATAAGGTATATTCCTTGCGGATAAAACTATATTTTCTCTTTTTTCCGGCAAAACTAAAAGTGTCTCTGTAATTTTTAGATTGCGCAAAATCTCTACCATTTTTTTGGTTTTTGGCTCAATTTTCTCAAGACCGCTTATAATCTTTATTTTTCCCTCTTTTAGTTTATTTGACAAAGCACCAAAAAAAGCTAATTTCTTCATTTTTTTTGATAATTTTTTTGAATAATCACGCGGCTTTGGTCCATGCGCCACACCACCACCAATAAAAATCGGCGCCTTAATATCTCCATGGCGGGCACGCCCTGTACCTTTTTGTCTATAAATTTTTCTCGTCGACCCTACTACTTGGCTACGAGTCTTCGTATCATGGGTACCCGCTCTTTGATTCATTTGGTAAACCCGTACAGCCTGAGCAAGTAATCTGGGTTTAACTTCTATACCAAAAATCTCCGCTGGAAGCGTCACTTTTCCTGTAACCTCACCTTTGATGTTATATACTGTTGCGCTTAAGGTTACTTTTTTACTTTCCTTTGTTTTTTTTGGCATATAATCCTAATTAGTTTTTTGAATAATTAAAAGTCTATTTCTTCCTCCAGGAGTCAAACCAGAAATTGTTAATAGATTATTTGCACCGTCTACCGCAACAACTTTTAAGTTTTTTATTGTAACCGTGTCATTACCCATGCGACCTGCCATTCTTTTTCCTTTATAAACGCGACCTGGAGTGGTTGTTTGCCCTATCGATCCGGGAGCCCGTTCCCGATCCGACTGACCGTGAGTTCGCGATCCACCTTTGAAATGATGCCTTTTTACTACACCTTGAAATCCTTTACCTTTAGATGTACCAGTTACCTGTATGATATCCCCTTCTTTAAATATTTCTGCTACATTAACTATTTTACCCGGCTTTAATTCTTCATTTTCTAACTGCTCCTTATCTAGCCTTATCTCCTTGACAAAACGGGGTGGATTTTTATCCAACCCCGCTTTTTTTAACTTTCCCAATTCCGGTTTGGTAAGAGTAATTTGTCTTCTATTTCCAAACCCAAAACATACAGCATTATAACCGTCTCTATCTTCTGTTTTAACATCCACCACGACACAGGGACCGGCCAGAATACGGGTTACCGGAATTCTTCTTCCTTCAGTTGTAAATCTCTGTGACTGGTCAATTTTTAATCCTAAAATAGCATTAATCATTTTACAAAAAATAAGCCCCGGATTGGGGCTTTAAATTAACCCAAAATCCGAAACTATTAAAATCTTATCAGAGTAGATAACTTCATGATAAAAATTATATTATTACACTCTCTATGTAATTGACCGTTACATTTTTATTTCGATATCTACCCCAGCAGGAAGTTCCAAATGCATAAGCGAGTCTATCGTTTTATCCGTCGGTTCTATAATATCAATTAATCGCTTATGAGTTTTTATCAAAAAATCTTCCCTGCTATCTTTGTCAGTAAATGGCGAACGCTGTACCGAAAAATACTGCTTGTCTGTAGGTAAAGGTATAGGACCTACAATACGAGCTCCGGTTCTTACAGCTGTATCCAAAATTTTTTGACAGCAGTCATCAATTACTCTGCCATCATATGCTTTTAAACGTACACGAATTCTTCCCTTTGGCATTGCTTTATCAAAGCACTTAAGATTACCCCAAACAGTTCATAATAAAACTTCCTTTGAACTGAAATCGAGGGGATCACTTAAGTATTTTCGTAATAACTCCAGCTCCAACAGTATGTCCACCTTCACGAATAGCAAACCTCTGACCTTCTTCTAAAGCAACGGGTACAATCAACTTTACTGTCATCTTGGTATTGTCCCCCGGCATCACCATTTCTACCCCTTTTGGCAAAATTGCCTCTCCAGTGACATCGGTTGTCCTTATATAAAACTGTGGTCTGTAACCGGTAAAAAACGGTGTATGTCTACCACCTTCCTCTTTGGTTAGAATATATGCTTCCGCTTCAAATTCGGTATGCGGAGTAATTGAACCTGGTTTAGCAATCACTTGACCCCGCTCCACCTGGTTTTTCTCAATTCCACGAAGAAGAAGCCCAACATTGTCACCAGCTATAGCCTCGTCAAGAGTTTTTCTAAACATTTCAATCCCAGTAACGACTGTTTTTTGTGTGGGTTTAATTCCAACGATCTCTACTTCCTCATTAATTTTCAGTTTGCCCCTCTCTACTCTTCCTGTAACAACCGTACCTCTACCTTTAATTGAAAAAACATCTTCAACTGGCATAAGAAAGGGCTTTTCTGTATCTCTTATTGGTGTCGGAATATACTCATCAACCATCTTCATAAGTTCCTCAATTGATTTGATTGCCTCCGGATCACCCTGTAGAGCTTTCAAAGCGCTACCTCTTATTATCGGAACCTTATCACCGGGAAATTTATATTTAGTAAGCAACTCCCTAACCTCCATCTCAACCAGATCCAAAAGTTCTTTATCGGTCACCATATCGACTTTATTCAAGAAAACAATGATGGCTGGCACATTTACTTGGCGAGCTAAAAGTATATGCTCTCTGGTTTGTGGCATAGGCCCATCTGGAGCAGATACGACCAAAATAGCACCATCCATTTGTGCGGCACCTGTAATCATGTTTTTAATATAATCTGCATGTCCAGGAGCGTCTATATGAGCATAATGACGTTTTTCTGTTTCATATTCTGAATGATGAATATTAATCGTCACTCCTCTTGCTTTTTCTTCAGGAGCGTTATCGATTTCCTCATATTTTAGAGCTTTAGCTAATCCCTTTTGAGCTAAAACATGAGTAATGGCTGAAGTCAAAGTGGTTTTACCATGGTCAACATGACCAATAGTACCGATATTAAGATGCGGCTTGTTTCTCTGAAAAACACCTGTAGCCATAAACTGCTCCTTTCTTTCTAGAAATTAATAAATAAAATATCATCCCAAAATTTATTGGGTGTGCAGATTATACAATACGTATATTTCAGGCGCAAGAGGCAGTTTAAACTGCCGTAATAATCTTATCAGCAATGTTTTTAGGAACTTCTTCGTAGTGGGAAGGTTCCATGTAATAAGCAGCCCTATCTTGAGAAATACTTCTTAAATTTGTTGCATAACCTGAAAGCTCTGCTAAAGGAACCATCGCTAAAATAACAGTAATATGTCCTCTTTTTTCTGTGCCTAATATCTGTGCTCTTTTACTTGATAAATCTCCGATTACTGTGCCCATAAATTCTTCAGGAGTAGTTACTTCAACTTTCATTATGGGCTCAAGTAAAACAGGGTCTGCTTGTTTTACTGCATTTTGAAGCGCTATACTACCAGCTATCTTAAAAGCTATATCTGAAGAGTCAACTTCATGATAAGTACCATCATAAAGCGTGACCTTCATATCAACCAGTGGATATCCGGCTAAAACACCCTTTTCCATTGCTTCCCTTACTCCTTTTTCTACAGAAGGAATGAACTCATTGGGTATAGCTCCACCCTTAATAGCATCAACGAATTCTTCACCTTCACCACGTGATTTTGGTTCAACCCTCAAGAAACAATGACCATACTGACCCCGACCTCCAGTCTGTCTAATATATTTTCCTTCTCCTTCGGCCGTTTTTTTGATAGTCTCTTTATAAGCTACTTGCGGAGCACCAACATTGGCTACTACGTTAAATTCTCTTTTCATCCGATCAACTAAAACATCAAGATGGAGTTCTCCCATGCCCCAAATAATCGTTTGTCCTGTTTCGTGGTTTGATTTAACCTTAAATGTCGGATCTTCCTCGGCAAGACGCTGTAAAGCCAAACCCATCTTTTCCTGATCAGCCTTGGTTTTTGGCTCTATAGCTAATGATATTACCGGCTCGGGAAAGGTAATTTTCTCCAAAATAATAGGTTTAGCTGCATCACACAAAGTATCTCCTGTACTAGTATCTCTAAGCCCTACTATGGCGACGATTTCGCCAGCAAAAGCCTCGTTTATTTCTTCACGATTGTTAGCGTGCATTAAAAGTAATCTCCCTATTCTCTCCTGCTTATCTTTTGTAGAGTTGTAAGTATATGAACCTGAAGTAATTTTGCCTGAATATATACGCACATAGGTCAATTTACCCACATGTGGATCAAGCTGAATTTTAAAAGCTAAACCGGAAAATGGAGCCTCAATGTTAGTTGGTCTTATATCCTCTTCATGAGTTTTAGGATTGATTCCCTTCACCGACGCAATATCTAAAGGAGAAGGCAAGTAATCCACAATCGCATCCAAAAGCGGCTGGACACCTTTATTGCGAAGTGAAGTGCCACAATATATCGGTACCAACTTATAAGCAATTGTTGCTTTACGGAGTGCTTTTTTCAATTCGTCAAGATCAAGTTTTTGACCGTTTAAGTATTTTTCCAAAAGCGCATCATCTTGTTCACAAATCTGTTCAATTAGTTTATGGCGATATTTTTCTACGTCGCTTTTCAAATCTGGAGGAATTTCATTTTTAATTTCAAAACGTGCTCCTAACTCATCACTCCCCCAGATAAGACTTTTTTCCTCTAAAAGATCGACTACCCCAACAAAGGTAGATTCTTTTCCTATTGGCAAAGTCATAATAGCTGGATTAGCGCCTAGACGGTCACGGATCATATCTACGGTACGGAAAAAATTAGCACCAAGTTTATCCATCTTATTGATAAAACATACTCTCGGTACGTTATATTTATCAGCCTGATGCCAAACAGTTTCTGACTGTGACTGTACTCCTTCTTCTGCGTCTAAAACCGTCACCCCTCCATCAAGTACCCTAAGTGACCTTTCTACCTCAGCTGTAAAATCCACATGTCCCGGGGTATCGATGATATTTATTCTCACATCTTTCCAAAAGGTAGTTGTAGCGGCAGCAGTTATCGTAATACCTCTTTCTCTTTCCTGTGGCATCCAATCCATCTGCGTCGTACCCTCATCTATATCTCCAATTTTGTAAGTACGGCCGGTGTAATAAAGTATTCTCTCGGTTGTGGTGGTTTTTCCCGCGTCAATATGCGCAATAATACCAATATTGCGTATTTTATCGAGTGGAACATTTCTTTTTTTCGTTACGGTAATATTTTGTGCCATATAAATAAAAAATAACCCAATAATTACCAATCATCCAATAACCCAATAATTTAAATAATTTTATCATTTTTTTATTTATCCATTTATTGGATAATTAGGTTATTGGTTTATTGGGTTATTTCGCTCTACCATTTAAAATGAGAAAAAGCCTTGTTAGCCTCTGCATTACGATGTGTAAGATCTCTTTTCCTAACCGCTTCACCTGTATTGTTATAGGCATCTATTAATTCTGCAGCCAACTTCTCAGAGAAAGTATGGTATTGCTTATTTGGACGATTTCTAGCTGCCGCTATCAACCATCTTATTGCCAAGGAAATTCTTCTTTCTCCTCTTACTTCTATAGGTACTTGATATGAGGCGCCTCCCACCCTTCTCGGACGAACCTCCATTTTGGGACTAATGTTTTGTAAAGCAGTATTAAAAACTGTCAACGGATCAAGGTTTCTACTTTTAATGAGGTTCAAAGATTCATAAACGACTTTTTCTGCTACCGTCTTTTTACCATCACGCATCACTCTGTTTATCACTCTTTGCAAGAGTTTATTTCCATAGATAGGATCTGCATCAATCTGTTTTTTCTTTATTTTTCCTGATCGTGACATAATTTTTTTGATAATCTTAATTATTAAATTAAGCCGCTACTGGTACCGCTGTTTTAGTAACTCCTTCTTCGCTGGATAACTTAGTACCATATCGTGAGCGGCCCTTTTTTCTTCCCACCACTCCTGTAGCATCAAATTTACCTCGAACTATATGGTATTTTACTCCTGGCAAATCTTTCACCCGTCCGCCTCTTACCATTACTATTGCGTGCTCTGTTAATTCATGACCGATACCAGGGATATAAGCAGTTATTTCTTGTCTATTTGATAATCTGACTCTCGCTACTTTTCTTAACGCTGAATTAGGTTTTTTGGGTGTCATTGTTTTTACCAATGTTACCACTCCCCGTTTAAAAGGAGACATTAAAGTAACCATCTTTCTGTCTTTAGCATTAAAATACTTCCTTAAAGCTGTCGCTTTAACTTTCTTACTGACACTTTTCCTTTTTTTTCTTACCAATTGGTTTATTGTAGGCATAAATCTAAAAGGATTAATCGTCTTAATGAGTAAGCTTAAACTTCAATTCTTGCCCTTTCGGGTGTAACTGGAATAAGCCGGCCGATTATAACATTTTCCTTAAGACCCAACAAGTGATCTTCCTTACCCTGAAGAGCTGCTTCTGTCAAAACGCTTGTCGTTTCCTGAAATGAAGATGCTGATAACCATGACTCTGTATAAAGTGAAGCTCTGGTAATTCCTAATATAATAATCTGGGCACTTGCTGGTTCTCCGCCTTCAGAAATAACACGAGCATTTTCTTCTTCAAAGCGTCTTTTATCAATAAGCTCTCCAACTAGGAATGTAGTATCACCTGATGTCTCTATACGTACTTTATCACTCATTTTTCTTATGATTACTTCAAAATGTTTATCATGAATAGGTATACCTTGAGATTCATAAACGCGCTGTATCTCGGATAATAAATATTCCTGTGCGCCTCTTAAACCTCTTATTTGCAAAACCTCTTTTACATCCAATGGTCCAAATATTAACTGTGCACCTGCAGGAATTATATCTCCAGTTTTTACCTTAAGCTGTGAAGTTATAGGTACGAAATAAGTTCGTTCTTCAACTGGTTTTATACTAACACTTCGGACTGTGATATTATATCCTTCCTCGGTCTTATCCACTTTTACTTCTCCTGCTATTTCTGAAATTGGCGAATACATCTTCGGCACTCTTACTTCAAAAAGTTCCTCCACTCTAGGCAATCCTTGAGTAACGTCAAGCCCGACAATACCTCCTGCATGACGAACTCTCATTGTGAGCTGGGTACCCGGTTCTCCAATTGACTGTGCCGCAATAATTCCTACAGGCGTACCTACCTCTACAAATTTCTTATTACTTAAATCTATCCCGTAGCATGCCGCACATATACCAAATTTTAACTCACAGGTAAGAGGTGAACGGACAGTCACTTTGTCAATTTCTTTAAATAAATGAAGCTTATCGTCTGTAATTAATTCTCCCTCTTTTAAAATAATCTTTCTAGTTTTAGGATGAACTACCGGTTTGGCAAGTACTCTTCCTGCTACCCTCATTTCAAGCGTTGTCTGTCGATCTTCTCCTCTGGAAATCTCAATTCCTTCCTTTGTACCACAATCTTCATTTCTTATAATGACATCATGAGCTACATCAATAAGACGCCTGGTAAGATATCCTGCATCTGCGGTTTTAAGCGCTGAATCAGTAAGTCCTTTACGTGATCCACGTGTTGAGGTTACATATTCAAAAATAGAAAGACCCTCTCTGTAATTGGACTTAGTCGGTAATTCAACAATTTTCCCCAAAGGATCAACTACTAAACCCTTAATAGCACAAAGTTGTTTAAGTTGATCTTTAGAAGCTCTCGCCCCCCCAGAATTTATCACGATTTTTACTGGATTGTTTTCCGGCATAGATGACCAAGTGGTATCGGCTAATTCTTCTGTAACTTCTATCCAAACTTCATTACTTAATCTTTTCCTTTCTTCATTAGTAATAAGCCCTTGGCAATAATTCTCTTCTATTTGGGCTACTCTTTTCTCTGCATCTTCGATAATTTTTTTCTTCTCGGGAATAATCAGGTTATCAAACACAGAAACCGACATTCCACCAGCTAAAGTAGCACCCCAAAAACCAAAATCTTTGAATTTATCAATAAGAGCTGAGACTTCTTCTTTGGGATAGAGTTCAAAAACGCGAGTAATCAATATTTTTATTGTTGAGGCCTTTACAGGTTCGTTAAAGAAACGAAGATCTTCGGGTAATATTTCGTTGAAAAGAATTCTTCCAACAGTAGTTCTTATAATCTTACCGTTTATATAAACCCTGATAGGTTCACGAAGTGCTATTTTTCCTACTTGGTAGAGATAAATAACCTCTTGTTCAGATAAATATAATGGCAACTCTTCATCTTTCTTGTTCGCTGATTCAGCAAGAAAACTAGTCAGATAGTAACATCCTAAGACCATTTCTTTATTTGGAATAGTAATAGGAGAACCATCTGCAGGTTTCAAAAGATTGTTAAGAGGCAACATAAGATTAATTGCCTCCTCCTGCGCTGCTTTAGACAAGGGTACATGTACAGCCATTTGATCACCGTCGAAATCTGCATTATAACCTGCACAAACACAAGGATGTATCCTTATCGCTGATCCCTCTATCAAAATCGGATAAAATGCCTGAATTCCTAGTTTATGAAGAGTGGGAGCACGATTGAGAAGTACTGGATGATTTTTGGTGATTTCTTCAAGAATATCAAAGACTTGTGCCTGTTTCCATTCTAAAATATTTTTGGCACTTTTTACATTTGGAGCAATACCTCTAACAATAAGCTCACGTAAAACAAATGGTTTGAAAAGCTCCAAAGCCATATCTTTGGGTAAACCACAACTATTTAATGACAGTTCAGGACCCACTACGATTACTGACCTTCCAGAATAATCCACTCTTTTACCAAGAAGGTTTTGCCGAAATCTTCCCTGTTTACCACGCAACATATCTGAAAGAGAACGAAGAGCTAAATTAGACGAAGTTCTACTAGTTGTTCTTTGGCTGGCGTCAATTAAAGAGTCTACAGCTTCTTGAAGCATTCTTTTTTCGTTACGCAAAATGATTTCTGGTGCGCCAAGTTCTATAAGATGTTTCAACCTGTTATTGCGGTTTATCACTCTTCTGTATAGATCATTCAAATCTGAGGTGGCGAATTTCCCGCCAGTCAACTGTACCATTGGACGAATGTCTGGTGGTATTACAGGCAAAATTGTCAATATCATCCAAGCTGGATTTATTCCTGCCTTTTTTAGTCCTTCAACTAACCGTAAACGTTTGGTAATCTTTACTTTTCTAGCACCAGTAACTTCTTGTGTCTTCTTTCGAAGCTCAGCAGTTAGTTTAGAAAGATCCATTTTCTTTAATACTTCCAAGATGCACTCTGCCCCCATCCCCACTTTGAAAAAAGAACTAACGTTGTATTCCCTAAGTTTTAGATATTCATCTTCGGAAATTATTGATAATGGACGAAGTTTACCTAAAAGATCAGATAATGTTTTGAAAATTTCTTTTGCTGTTTCTTCTACTCGAGCGTTTTCTTCAGACAAAGCAGTCAGTTGCTGTTTTTTCTTATAAGATAACTCATCGATTGCTAAATCTCTTGCTTCCTTATTTTTAATCTTTTTCTCTATTTCACTTTTCGCCTGGACAAATTCTTTTTCGTACTCTTTTATTTTTTCCTCCATCTGTTTAGCTCTTTCTTTAGCTTTCTTCTCAAAAATAGTAGCTAGTTCCCGCTCTGCCTTTTTTTGTAAATCGCGATCTACATCGGTTACTAAATAGGATGCAAAATAAATTACATTTTCTAAGGCCTTGGGAGTCAAGTCCAAAACTAGTGAAAGTTTTGAGGGTGACCCTTTAAAAAACCAAACATGGGCAACTGGTGCTGCCAGCTTAATATGTCCCATTCTTTCTCGTCTTACTTTGCTCTGGGTTACCTCTACACCGCATTTATCACAGATAATCCCGCGGTAACGTATCCGTTTGTATTTTCCACAATAACATTCCCAATCTTTTGTAGGACCAAAAATTCTTTCATCAAAAAGTCCGTCTTTTTCTGGTTTAAGCGTGCGGTAATTGACTGTTTCCGGCTTAGTTACTTCTCCATACGACCAAGAAAGAATATCTTCCGGAGAAGCCAAGGTGATTTTCAGACCTGAAAAATCAACTATTTGTCCAAAACTTCCCTTTTTATCCATATAAAATAATCTTTCCTTTCTTTTTATTTATTTATTATTCCTGATTAACCATTTCTTCACCAGAAGCTTTAGCTAGTTCCTGTGCTTCTTTTGTTATATTTTCTTTTTCGCTACCTTCTACTGCTTCTTCCATTGTCTTCCGTTGGGAAGATACTACTCCTGTAGGAATAATATTCAATCCTAAAGCCTGCAATTCTTTAACTAATACTTTAAAAGATTCAGGAATTGTTGAAGCCGGAATATCGGTACCCTTGACTATTGCCTCAAAAGCCCTTGCCCTTCCAACGACATCATCGGATTTAATGGTCAACATTTCTTGAAGAGTGTTTGCTGCTCTATGAGCTTCAAGTGCCCAGACCTCCATTTCTCCCAATCTTTGTCCACCCATTTGGGCTTTACCACCTAATGGCTGTTGAGTGACTAAGGAATATGGTCCGGTCGAACGCGCATGTGTTTTATCTTCTACCATGTGAATAAGTTTCATTATATAACCTATTCCTACAACCACTTTCTCCGAAAGAGGTTCTCCGGTTCTACCATCATAAAGAGTTGTTTTTCCTGACAGTGGTAAATTATATTTCTTAAGTTCATTGATAATTTTTTCTTCAGAAACTGTCTCAAAGACTGGCACCGCCACTTTGTAATTTCCTGCTTTTGCTGCCCAACCTAAATGAGCTTCTAGTAATTGCCCTAAATTCATCCTGGATAACACTGATAAAGGAGATATTATTACATCTACAGGAGTTCCGTCGGAAAGGTAAGGCATTTCGGCAATCGGCATAATTTTACTAATAACTCCTTTATTACCGTGTCTTCCAGCTAACTTATCTCCTACTACCACTTTCCGAATTTGGGCTACTTTCACGATTATTTTTCTGATTGTACCTGGTTGAAGTTCGTCACCTTTCTCCCTGTCTAAAATCTTCACGTCAATTACTACACCCTTTTCTCCGTGAGGCATACGCAAAGACGTATCTCTAACCTCTCTTGCTTTTTCACCAAAAATTGCCCGAAGCAATCTTTCTTCTGCCGTCAACTCTGTCTCTCCCTTAGGAGCAATCTTACCAACAAGAATATCGTTTGGACCCACCTCTGCCCCTATAACAACAATTCCCTTCTCGTCAAGATTAGCTAGCGCTTCCTCTCCAACATTGGGAATATCTCTGGTTGTTTCTTCAGGACCAAGCTTTGTATCAACTACTTCAGTTTCGTATTCTTCGATACTTATCGAAGTAAGAATATCTTCCCTCACCAACCTGTCTGAAATTACGATAGCATCCTCGTATCCTAAACCATCAAGTGACGCATAGGCTATTAATACATTCTGCCCCAAAGCTAACTCACCCTTTTCCGTGGCTGGAGCATCAATAATGCATTGCCCTTTTTTTACTTTATCTCCCAAGGAAACAAGAGCATTTTGGGAAAAACAGGTATTTTGCGATGTTCTCTTGAATTTTTCTATAGAATATATGTATTCTTTACCACTTTTCCCTTTTAAGATTAATTTTGAAGCATCGAGGTATGTCACTTTACCATCTTCAGGAGCGACAATAGTCCTATGAAGAGCTTGAGGAATAACATATTCCATTCCTGTTCCCACAAGAGGAGCTGCTGGCTGCAAAAGAGGCACCGCCTGACACTGCATGTGTGTACCCATAAGAGCCCTATTTGCTTCATCATGAGCTAAAAATGGAATAAGAGAGGCAGATACTCCTACCACTTGTCTAGGTACCACATCTATAAAGCTTATATTTTTTGCTTCCGTTTCTAGAAATTCTCCCTTATAACGAGCTGGTACTCTGTCTATAGTAATGTAGCCTTTCTCGTCAATTGGGACGCTAGCATGAGTGATATAATAATCTTGCTCCTTATTAGCGGTAAGATAAACAATTTCATCAGTTACTCTTGGTTTTTTCAATTTTTCATCAAAAACCACTTTTTTATACGGAGCTTCTAAAAATCCATACTCATTCACACGTGCATAAAGCGCCATATACGTTACCAAACCAATATTTGGACCTTCAGGGCTTCTCACCGGACAAATACGGCTGTATTGTGAAGAATTTATGTCTCTTATAGAGAAAGACGCACGTTCTCTGGAAATACCCCCTACCCCCATTACGGTAAGACGTCTTAAATTGTCTATCTCGGAAAGAGGATTAGTTTGATCTAAAATGGTGGACAACTGGCTAGTGCGGAAAAAGTCATTGATGGCAGCGATTATCGGTCTAGCATTTATTACCTGGGCTGGAGTAATATCTATCTGTGTACCTGCTAAACTCATCCTCTCTCTAATTGAACGTTCTAATCTTGTCAAACCTATCTTGAAGGCATTTGTTGCCACCAATTCTCCTACCCGACGAATTCTTCTATTTCCCAAATGATCAATATCATCCTTATCACCTTCTCCAAAAGTCAGCCCTATTAAATATCTAATTATGCCAACAATATCCTCTTTTGTCAGAACCCAGTTCTCTTTTTCATTAGGAATATTTAACTTAAGCTTATCGTTGATTTTATAACGTCCGACACAACCAAGACTATAACGGCGATGGTTGAAAAAGAGATTAGTCAGTAATTCAGTAGCATTTTCAATTACCGCAGGTTCACCAGGACGCATCTTATGATAGATTTCTATCAACGCCTCTTCTCTGGTTTTTGTAGGATCCTTCTCTATCGTGCGAGCAATATACGGATGTTTTTTTTCAAGATCAGCAAAAAGCGAAAGGATCGTCTCATCATCAGGTATTCCTATAGCACGAAGAAAAGTTGTAGCGGTATATTTTCTCCTCCGATCAATCCTTACAGTAATAATGTCATTTCTAGTAATTGAAAAATCTAACCAAGAACCAAAAAGAGGGCGAACTTCTGCGGTATAAAGCATTTTTCCTGTTACCGGATCCATATCTCCCATAAAATAAACTCCGGGGGACCTGACTATCTGGTTGACTATGCATCTTTCTACTCCGTTAATTATAAAAGTGGCATTTTCTGTCATTGCGGGAATATCACCTAAAAAAACTTCTTGACGCACTTGTCTGCCGGATTGTTTATTGGTAAGAATGGCTTCTACTTTTAATGGTGCATCAAAAGTAAGACCTTTATCTAAACATTCCTCTGGAGAATAACGAGGTTTATCAAAATAATGTTTTCCAAAATTTAATTCCCAATTTTTACGGGTAAAATCTTCAATCGGAGAAACTTCGGCAAGTAACTCAGCAATACCTTCATTAAGAAACCAACTGTAAGATTCTTTTTGTACAGCGGTAAGATCAAGTATAGGCAGATTTGAAAAATGTTTTCCCCAATATAAACGATTACTTTCAGTCTTGGGGTAAATATCTGCTTTTGTCTTTTGCATTTGGGAAATAATACTTAATACTTGTTGAAGTTTAACTTATAAAAAACAACAACAAAATAAGCGTACTCAAGCTTGTACGCTTATCGACTTAGTCCTGAGAATGAAAAGATTATAAACATAACACCTCCTCTTGTCAAGAGTATAATTTTGTGCTAAAATTTTATCAAAGATGAGCGGGTGGGGTTTACCCACCATTTTTAATAATTATTTAAATATTTATAAGAATATGTCTGCTGTTGTCCGTTCAGAATTTGCTTTGGCTTTAAATCAAGTCGCTACAGAACGAGGAATTGATCCATCGGTAGTCCTTGAAACTATTAAAGCGGCAATACTGGCAGCCTATCGCAAAGATTATGGAGCCAACATTGAGGAGGAAAACCTCGAAGTTATCATCAATCCTGATACCGGCGAAGCTAAGCTTTTGAAAGATAAGAAGGATATCACTCCCCCTGGTTTTGGCAGAATTGCCGCACAAACAGCTAAACAGGTAATTTTACAGAGAATAAGAGAGGCAGAAAAAAAAGCAATCATCGCTGATTATTCTACCCGTGTTGGAACAATCACCAATGGAATGGTTCTTCGTTTTGACGGACCCAATATCATCGTCGATATTGGTCGTGCTGAAGCAGTAATGCCTCCCCAAGAACAGGTACCTACAGATCACTACCGTCTGAACCAACGTTTAACCTTTTATATAGAAGGTATAAAGGAAACAACACGTGGAAACCAAATAATAGTCTCGCGTGCTCATAAAAATTTGATTGCAGGCCTTTTTCAAAGAGAAGTACCGGAAGTAGCTTCAGGGGCAGTGATAATAAAAGAAATTGCCCGAGAAGCTGGCTACCGGTCAAAAATAGCTGTTTATTCCAACCAATCTGGGGTAGATCCTGTCGGAAGTTGTGTCGGACAAAAAGGTGTACGGGTACAAGCGGTCATTAATGAAATTGGTGGGGTAGAAAAAGTAGATATAATCCAATGGAATGAAGACCCGAAACTTTTCATTCAAGCAGCACTCTCTCCAGCTAAAGACATCGAAGTTATCCTCAATGAAAAGAAAAAAACTGCCGAAGCAATTGTTCCTGAAGACCAACTTTCTTTGGCTATAGGCAAAGAAGGACAAAATGTAAGACTGGCAGGAAAATTAACCGGATGGAAAATAGACATTAAAGCTAAAAGTTCACCTTCGGAACAAAAACTTCCCAATAATACTAAAAGTGCTGAAGAGAAACATAATGAGGAAAAAACCGAAAAAGAAAAGGAAGATAAAAAAGACAAAGACAAACAGGAAGGTTAAAATGTGCAAGAAAGAACAAAATGACGAAACCAGTAATCAGTTCACAAGACATAACAGAAAACTTCCGCCCCCCAGTGGTAACAATCTTAGGTCATGTTGACCATGGTAAGACCACGCTTTTAGACTATATCAGAAGAACTAATATTGCCTACCGTGAACACGGGGGTATCACTCAACATATTGGTGCTTATCAGATAGAAACTTCTGGTAAAAAAATAACCTTTATCGACACACCTGGACATGAAGCTTTTGCGAAAATGCGAAGCCAAGGAGCAGCAGTGGCGGATATAGCTATACTAGTTGTGGCTGCAAATGACGGCGTCATGCCACAAACAATTGAATCAATTAATCACATAAAATCCGCAGGTATCTCCTGTATTGTGGCAATTACCAAAATAGATTTGCCCGATATTAATCTCGATAAAATAAAAAAACAACTCATTAAACAAGACCTTAAATTAGAAGAATATGGCGGTGAAATCCCCGTTGTTCCCCTTTCCGCCAAAACCGGAGAAGGAATCGATAAGCTTCTGCAAATGATTATTCTTCTTTCTGAACTTAAAGAAATAAAAGATAACCCAAAAGAAAAAACAAAAGCGGTAGTAATTGAATCGACTCTAACAAAAAACCGTGGAGTTACAGCTACTGTAATTTTAAGAAACGGTTTATTAACTACAGGTGATACCATCCTATGCGAAAACCAGACTTTTAAAATAAGAGCCATAATCAACTGGTTGGGAGAAAATATTAAGCAGATAAAAGCAGGTGATCCGGCTGAAATTCTTGGTTGGCAAACGCTGCCTTCAATTGGTAGTGTTGTTTTCAAAGCGGCAGAAGCAAAATTGTCCCTTAAAACCTCTTCATCTCTCTCAACTATCTCTACAAAACCCATTCTTTCCGTAGTAGAAAAAAGTCTACCAATTGAGGAGGAAAAAATTAGGCTTATTATCAAAGCAGACACCTACGGTACTCTTGAGGCTATCATAAACGGCCTGAAAGATAAAAAAAATATTGATATTGTACAGACTGGTGTTGGGATAATTTCTGAAGGAGATATTTTTCTTGCTAAAACTACAAAAAGCCTGGTTGTGGGTTTTCAGGTCAAACCAACTGATCAAGTCATGAAATTGGCAGAAAGTGAAAAAGTCATTGTAAAGACTTATAATATTATCTATGAGCTTTTTGATGAGTTAGATGAAGTGATCGAAGCAATAAAAACCGGAAATATGGTTAAAGTTTTAGGAGAAGCAAAGATAATCGCTCTCTTTCCAATAAAAGATCAAGTAGTCGCTGGAGTGAAAGTAATCTCAGGAAGACTTGCCAGAGGAGACGAAGTGAAAATTATGCGGGGAAAACAAGAACTAATCCGAACAAAAATAAAATCACTAAGACATGGAAAGGAAGATATTACCGTCTCTTCTCAAGGCTCGGAAGCCGGGGTGTTACTTTCGCATAAACTGGATCTCTTGACAGGTGATAGTATAATAGCTATAGGATAAAATGATACAATTACCATCTGACCAGCTTAAAGAACTTCAAACCTTAATTGAAAAGGCAAGAGAGGTTTTAATTACTTTGCCAAAAGCGCCTAATCTTGATAAAACAGCAACAGCTCTCTCTTTATTTCTTGCCCTATCTAGTAAAGGAAAACAAGTAAAAGTAGTCTGTCCTGACCAGATGACTGTCGAATTTAACCAACTGGTAGGAGTGGATAAAATTTCTAACTCTATAAATGGAGGTAATGGTAGAAATCTAATTATTGCCTTTCCATACCAGGAAGGCTCTATAGAAAAGGTAAGCTATAATATAGAAAATAATACTTTTAATTTGATTATTGAACCGAGAGAAGGTTATCCGATTATTTCTCCTAATGATATACGCTATTCTTTTAGCGGAGGAAATATTGATCTTATAATTGCCGTTGGTGTTACGGCTCTTAACAATCTTGACACTCTATATCAAAATAATCAGGAATTTTTCGCTAATAAGCCGATTATAAATATTGATTCACAAAATCAAAATCAGCGTTTTGGAAAATTAAATATTATTGACCCAAGCGTTTCTTCCATTTCTGAGCTTGCTACTTACCTTCTTTCTCAGTTAAATTTACCTATTGACCCAGACATAGCAACAAATCTTTTAACTGGAATTACATCCGCATCGCAGAATTTTACATCTAAAGAAACTTCTATAACTACTTTTGAAGCGGCAATAGTTTGTATGAGACATGGAGCAAGGAAAAACACATTAAACGCACAAAGTTTTCAACCGGCTAGTTTTTACCAATCGCAACCTCCCCACACCCAAAAACCAACTTATCCTTCTTACTACCCTCCTTCCACAATGACCAGCCCATCTTTTTCTAAATCACCTAGTGGGACAAAAACATATCAAGGAAAACCAAAACAACCTATTACTCCTTCACCGCAGGAACCAACGCAATCACCCACTTCCCCTTCTTTTAACAAACAGCAAACGACCGAGGCTCCACCGGATTGGTTAAAGCCAAAAATTTATAAAGGTTCAACCCTTCTTTGAAAAAATCCTCATTGAGATTTTAAATCATTTCCAGTATAATAAAGCATCTTTTTAAAGTAATTTTATGCCGACACCATCTACTGATAAGAAAAAAATTATTGAGGATTTTGCTATCAAAAACGGCGATACTGGAAGTCCGGAAGTACAGATTGCTCTTTTGACTTATAAAATAAATAAATTAGTAGAACATCTTAATCAAAATCCTAAAGACGATCACTCGAGGCGGGGACTTTTAGGCGTAGTATCAAAAAGAAGAAGACTACTTACATACCTACAGAAAAAGGCTAATGACAGATATAAAATTGTAATTAAAAAGTTAAAATTAGCTAAGTGACCCCACCAAAAGTGGGGTCCTCCTGATCACGCCAAGAGCGGGAGAAGGATTCCCTTAAAATTTTACCCAACGGGATTCTTCAGCTATACCTCAAAAATGACTATAAATATATTATGAAAACTATTTCCAAGTCAGTAGAAATTGGTGGCCGCACTCTTACCTTAGAGATTGGCAGGTTTGCCGAACAAGCAACTTCAGCGGTTTTGGCTCGCTACGGTGACACAATGGTCATCTCAACTGTAGTCGCCTCAAAACAACTTTCAAATCTTGATTATTTTCCTCTTTCTGTCGAATATGTAGAAAGACTATACGCTGGAGGAAGAATAAAAGGTAGCCGTTGGGTAAAAAGAGAAGGACGCCCATCGGATGATGCTATCTTAAAAGGAAGACTAATAGACCGATCGGTAAGACCACTTTTTGATAAAAACTACCATCATGATGTACAAATTATCGTCACTGTTTTATCAGTGGATGGAGAAAACGAACCTGATGTCCTCGGAATAATAGCTACTTCTGCCGCTCTAGCTATTTCACCCCTTCCTTGGAATGGACCGGTAGGTTCTGTCCGAATAGGTTATGTTCTCCCGAAAAACGGAAACAGTGGTTTTTTTGCTAATCCCGGTATTAAAGAAACCCCTTATTCAGAAATGGATATGGTGATGACGGCTACCGATGAAAAGATCATTATGCTTGAGGCTTCTGCCAATGAAATAGATGAAGAAACTTTTCTAAAAAGTATCGCCTTTGGCAAAAAAGAGACAAAAAAGATTATTGACTGCATAAACGATTTAACTTTGGAGGTAGGAAAAAAGAAAATTAAACCGGAAAAAGATGAACCGGATGAAAAACTTCTTACACTTCTGAAAAAAAACTACAAAGAAGAAATTACCAAAAGCATTCTTGCTAGAGTCTCTAAAGAGGAAGAAAGCGATGAGCTGGTTATTCTTTCAGAAACAATTGCCGAAAAATACAAAGACGTATATGAAAGAAAAGATATAGAAAACGCACTTGATTTGCTTTTTAAGAAACAAGTCAGAGAAGACATTATAAAATTTGGCAAGAGAGTCGATGGTAGAGATGTAAAAACTATCAGGCCTATTGAGGTAGAAGTAGGACTCCTTCCACGCACCCATGGGTCTGCCATGTTCAAGCGTGGTCAAACACAGGTTCTTACGGTCGCTACTCTTGGTTCTCCCTCCTTAGAACAACTTATTGAAAGTCCCGAAGGTGAAACAGCCAAACGCTTCATGCATCATTACAGTATGCCTCCTTACTCGGTTGGTGAAACAGGAAGAATAGGTTTCCCATCGCGACGCGAGATAGGCCACGGAGCTTTGGCAGAACGCGCTCTTAATCCTGTCTTACCTTCACAAGAATCATTTCCTTACACAATTAGGTTGGTATCAGAGGTTATGTCTTCCAACGGATCAACCTCCATGGCTTCTGTCTGTGGCTCAACTCTGGCTCTTATGGATGCTGGAGTGCCAATTATTAATCCTGTCGCTGGTATAGCAATAGGATTAATTGAGGAGGGCGAAAAGCATGTCCTTCTTTCCGATATTATTGGTATTGAAGATTTTTGTGGAGATATGGATTTCAAAGTAGCTGGAACAAAAAAGGGTATTACTGCTATACAACTTGATGTAAAAAATAACGGCTTAACTGATGAAATAATTAAAGAAACTTTAGAAAGAGCTCTTGAAGGAAGACTCCTTATTTTGGAAAAAATGCTCTCGATATTACCGGCTCCTAGAAGCGCTTTATCCCAGTATGCTCCACGAGTAGTTATTATTAATCTTCCACAGGATAAAATAGGAGAAGTTATTGGACCAGGAGGTAAAACGATCCGACAAATAATTGCAGAAACAGGTTGTGATGTTAGTATTGATGATAATGGACATGCCACTATCACAGGTACCGATCCGACAAAAGTAGAACTTGCCCAAAAATGGGTAGAGGGAATAATCAAGGAGGTACAACCTGGTGAAGTATATCAAGGTCTAGTAAAAAGAATTCTGCCTTTTGGTGCTTTTGTAGAAATACTTCCAGGAAAAGAAGGTATGGTACATGTTTCACAAATGTCTACAGGATTTATCTCTGACCCTAAAAGCGTTGTTAAAATTGGCCAACCGGTAACAGTTAGAGTCACAGAGATAGACAATCAGGGAAGAATCAATCTCTCGATGCTTTTTGGCGAAGATGCAAAAAAACACCCTTTTAGAGATCGCAGTCCAAGACATGAAAATAGATTTGAAAGACCACATCAATCTAGAAGAAAATTCTAAAAATCTCCTTTATATTCTCATTACTTCTTTTTTGATACAATAAGATTATGAACCAGTCTGCCCTAGACAATACTGAACATATCGAGATTGAAAAATTAAGAATAAAACTCAAAAACACCTCTTTACCACAGGATCTCTTTGATAAAGCAAACACCATGATTGACCGGGTACAACTTTCCCTCAAATACGGCGGATATTTCACTAGTTTTGAACAGGTGGCTAAATACGTAGATTGGATTACCGCTCTTCCATGGAATAAAAGAACTGTTGATAATCTTGATATTAACCATGCAAAAGAAATATTGGAAAAACACCATTACGGACTTCAAGAAATCAAAAATAGAATTTTGGAATATTTATCGGTCATGAAATTAAATATTGAAAAAGCAAAGATTGATAATTCACTAAGCAGTATAAATTTTATGAGGGCGCCGATTCTCTTTTTTGTAGGACTGGTAGGTACTGGTAAAACAACCATTGCTAACTCTATCGCTGAAGCTATGGGACGCTCTTTTGTCCGTATCCCTTTCGGAGGTATGGGATCAGCTCTAGATCTTCGCGGGCAATCCCGTGTCCATCCTGATGCTGAAGTTGGACAAGTGATGAAGGCTTTAAGAAGAGCAGGTAGTAAAAATCCCGTCATCCTGCTTGACGAGTTGGATAGAGTGGCCGAGCATGCAAGAGCTGATATTATGGGTGTTTTAGTCGAACTTCTTGATCCAGAGCAAAACATTGCCTTTACTGATCATTATATTGATTATCCGTTTGATCTTTCACAGGTACTTTTTATTGCAACAGCTAATAACACCGGAAACATCTCAACTGCAGTAATGGACAGACTAGAACCTATACAAATGCCTTCCTACAATGATGAGGAAAAAATAATTATCGGCAAATCCTATGTTTTTCCCAAAATCAGAAAACAGGCAGGTCTTTCTCCAGAGCAACTTCAAATTGATGATAACGTCTGGCCGACAATAGTCAGACCACTAGGTTTTGATTCTGGTATAAGAACTCTTGAAAGAACAATTGAGGGTGTCTGCCGAAAAGTCGCTAGGATGCTAGTTGAAGGAAAAACTGGTAGTATTCGAATCACAGAAACAAATATTAAACAATTTTTACCCACCTGGTAGAACTATGATCTTAAATCGCAAACCACAATTTATTTCAAGTAGCATAAGAATTATTTCGCTTGGAGGTATCGGAGATGTTACCAAAAATATGTACCTTTATGAATACCGAAGAGACGGCAAGAATATTTCTGATATTCTTATCGTCGACTGCGGTATTGGTTTTCCTGATGATGACATGTACGGAATAGACCTTCTTATACCTGATATCTCGTATCTTCGGGATAAAAAAGATAAAATCAGGGCAATCATTCTTACTCATGGACATGAGGATCATATTGGCGCTCTTCCTTATATTCTTCCCAAACTTAAAGTACCAGTTTACGGCACAAGACTTACAGCGGCGTTAGCTGAAGTAAAGCTTCGGGATTTTGGCCTAAATACTCGTGTAAACACTATAGAAACCGAGGATATTCTTCGTTTCGGCCCGTTTACTGTAGAGTTTGTCCATGTCACCCATTCAATCCCTGATGCTACTAATCTTATCATTAGGACTCCGGCCGGAATATTTTATCATGGCAGCGATTTCAAATTTGACTGGACACCTATTGATAAAAAACAGACTGATGTCGGGAAAATCGCCCGCGCAGCAGGTGAGGGTATACTTTGTCTTTTATCGGACTGCGTTCGAGTAGAATCACCCGGGTATACCCTCTCAGAAGAAATTATCGAGGATACTCTGGAGAAAGAATTAAAAAACTGCAGGGGAAAATTTATTTTCACTACTCAATCGTCAAATATCTCAAGAATCCAACAAGCAATTAATGTAGCTATCCGTAACAACCGTAAAGTGGCTTTTTTAGGCCGATCAATTATAAAAATAGTTGAGGTATGCAAACAACTTCACTATTTGGAATTCCCTGATATTTTTGTTGTCCAAGAAAAAGAACTAAAACATTATAAACCTAACGAGCTGGTTTTAATTGTCACTGGAAGTCAGGCACAACCTGATGCTGTTTTATCGCGAATAGCCGAAGGACAACATAAATTTGTAAATATTAGCGAAGGTGACACTGTAGTTTTTTCTGCTGATCCAATTCCTGGCTATGAAAATGCTGTACATAACCTAATAGATGTATTGACTGAAGCTGGAGCGCGGGTTTCATATTCGGAAATTATGGATGAACTACACGTTTCCGGACATGGCTCAGCTAATGATCTCGCTCTTATGATTGCTTTAACCAAAGCTAAATATCTTTTACCTATTGGGGGCACCTTCAGACAAATGAAACACTATGCCCTTTTGGCAGAAAAGATGGGTTATAAAAAGGAACAAATTATTCTCGCCCGAGACGGAAGCATTCTTGAGTTTTCTCAAGATCAAAGTGTAAAAATAGCTGGGAGATTGGATCTTAAAAACATTATGGTTGACGGTTTGGGAATCGGTGATATCGGTAACGTTGTTCTACGCGACCGACAAACGATGGCTAGTGACGGAATAGTCATTGTCGTTGTACCGATTGAGATCAGTACGGGCAAAATGACGGCTGAACCAGACATTATTTCGCGTGGTTTTGTTTATATGAAACAATCGGAAAAACTAATTAAAGAAGCAAAAAAGGTAGTATTAAATTGCTTACGTCTTAAAGAAGGCCGTATCCTTGACTGGCAATATGTCAGAAAACAAATAGAGGGAAACCTGGAAGAATTTCTCTATCGTGAAACACACCGAAGGCCATTGATTATCTCCGTAGTAATAAAAGTCTAATCTAATGAAAACACTCATCATCTACAATTCTATCCATCATAAAAATACAGAAAAAATTGCTAAGGTTATTGCGGAAGTATTAAAAGCTAAATTGGTAAAACCAGAGGAAGTGAATTTAAAAACTATAAAAAATTACGACTTGATTGGTTTTGGCTCCGGCATCTATTTTTCCATGCATCATGAAAGCTTATTTAATCTCTTGGATAAAATGCCAAAAATGGATAATAAAAAAGCATTTATCTTTTCTACAAGCGGCTCTTGGCATATTAAATACCTTAATGATTTTAATGCGCCCTTAAAAAGAAAATTACAAAACAAAGGTTTCACCATCACTGGTATATTTAACTGTCGTGGTTACGATACTGTTGGACCACTAAAATTAGTGGGTGGCCTAAACCGTGGAAGACCAAATAAAAATGATTTTCAAAAGGCAAAAGAATTTGCAGAAAACTTAATCGCTAATCTTAAAACTTAATTTACGAATAACAAAGATTTAGCTTTAAAAAAAACTAAGTTAAGAAATACTCCTCTAATTATTTATTTCTATTGTTATTCTCAAATCATTAAGATGTTTTTCGTTTTAACCCAATAAAAATTCTACTTAGTGATTAAAATTTGACAAATTCCCTAAAATACTATAGGATATAAGATAGCTTGGCTCTTTCGGTTGATTGCGGTAATTGCTATAATAAACGCTACTGCCTATGGCAAGACGCTATCGAAGAAGAGGACTTCTTCATCTTAAGTTAAGAAAACAAACAGTATACGCTATTTTTGCGGTACTTCTAGTTGGAATTGCACTCTTAATTGCTCTTTCTTTTTTTCAGAAAAACAGTAATTTGGATATTATAAGATCTTTTACGATTGAAAAATTCGGCTGGGGAGCGATCCTTTTGCCAATTGTACTGGCTACTCTTTCTCTTCTTTTTCTTAAGATAAAAGCTCCCTTTGCCCGCCCAAACGTACCTTTGGGACTGCTTCTTTCCTATATTTGTCTTCTTGCTCTTACCCAAAGCGGATACATCGGGGGACAAATTTGGAATAATTTTTCTGTATTGGTATCAGGATTTGGCGCTTTCATCATTCTTCTCGGCATGTTTACAATCGGTCTGATTGTACTTTTCAATACTTCTATTGACGAGGTTGTAAAAATTCTGATAAATATCTACAAAAGTATTACCAAAACATCTGGTTTCCTTTTTGCCAAAAAAAACAAAACAGTTTTTGTGGACAAACTCCCGATTAGATCTCCCTCAGAGTTAAAAAAGGAAGAAAAACAAACTCATGATGTCAAAAGTGAACAAAAAAGGCCAAAAAGTGGTCCCGTCACAGCTTCTTTGGAAACACTTCACCCCGGATTAATAACTAATATACAAAATGTAAATAGCGTTTGGGAATTTCCTCCACTCTCTCTTCTTTCCGCGTCTTCAGGACAAAAAGCTGACCGTGGCGACATGAAACATAATGCTCATATCATCGAAAAAACTCTAGAAAGTTTTGGCATCACGGCCAGAGTAGCGGAAGTAAACTTAGGACCAGCTGTCACCCAATATGCTCTTGAAATAGCCATGGGGACAAAACTTTCAAAAATTACCGCTCTTTCAAATGATTTAGCCTTGGCTTTGGCTGCCCCCACAGGACAGATAAGAATCGAAGCACCTATACCAGGAAGAAGTCTTGTTGGAATAGAGATACCTAATCGTAGTTTGGAATTTGTCACTCTTAGACATATGCTCTCTTCTGATGCTATGAAAAAAAGTCGGGAAAAACTTCTAGTAGCCTTAGGTCTTGATGTTTCTGGAAATCCAGTCACTGCAAATATCGCCAAGATGCCTCACGTACTTATAGCCGGTACGACAGGAAGCGGAAAATCCGTTCTGATAAATTCATGGATTTCCTCCCTTCTCTTCAGAACCACTCCTGCTGAAGTAAAAATAATCCTAGTTGATCCCAAAAGAGTAGAACTTATAGGTTACAATGGTATTCCCCACCTTCTAACCCCAGTGATTGTTGAACCTGATAAAATTCTTTCCGCTCTCAAATGGGCATTAGCAGAAATGGACCGCCGTTATAAACTGTTTGCTGAAGTAGGAGTACGTAATATTGATGGTTATAATGAATTATCTGGCTTTCAGACAATACCTTATATTGTAATCTTTATCGATGAGTTAGCTGACCTTATGGCTTATGCACCTGTTGAGGTAGAAGACTCAATTTGCCGTTTAGCACAAATGGCTAGAGCTACAGGAATACATCTTGTTGTTGCTACCCAAAGACCATCAGTTGATGTCATCACTGGACTTATTAAAGCTAATATTCCTTCTCGTATTGCTTTTAATGTTTCTTCAATGATTGATTCCCGAGTAATCATTGATATGCCTGGTGCTGAAAAACTTCTTGGTCGTGGAGATATGTTATATATCCCACCTGACCAAGCTAAACCGAGTCGCATCCAAGGTACTTACGTTTCTGACGCTGAAGTACAAAGACTAGTTGAATATCTTAAAAATAAAAACTTACCAGTACATTACACCGCAGAAGTAACTTCCATGCCTCAAACATGGAAAAAAACTTCAGGAGTACAACTTGCTACCAGTACTCCTGATGGAAAAGATACGCTATTTGAGGAAGCGGTAAAAATTGTCTGTCAATACGATCGTGCTTCTGCCTCGCTTTTACAAAGACGTCTTTCAATTGGTTATGCTAGAGCTGCACGAATTCTCGATCAGTTAGAAGAAGCGGGTATTGTCGGACCAGGAGAAGGAGCAAAACCACGTGATGTTTTAGTAAAAAATGCCGAAGAGTATCTTACAAACACTAATTTGGAATCAAACCAACCATCAGATAATCCAAAATAATAATTCTAAAGTTAAAACGATAAAACATACGATATTAAGAGACGATTAAGTGATATATAATAAATTCTCTTAATATCCTTAATAATATCTCTTTATTTCTTATGCATACAGTCGGGGAAATCCTAAAAAAAGCCAGAATAGAAAAAAAATTAAGCTTGGAGGATATTGAAAAAAATCTTCATATTAGAAAAAAATTTCTGGCTGCTATAGAAGAAAACGCTTGGGACAAACTTCCATCCCTTCCATATATTAAAGGGTTTCTTCGAAGTTACAGTAGCTATCTGGGTCTTAAATCTGAAGAAATCATCGCTATTTTCAGAAGACAATTTAGTCTGCAAGAAAAATCGGGCTTATTACCTGAAGGGCTTACCCATCCTGTGGATGAACCGGCTATTCGGTTTACACCGCAACTTGCTGTTGTTGCTATTATTACTTCTTTCATAGTGCTATTTTTTACTTATCTTTTCCTGCAATATAAAGCTTATACTAACCCACCTAACCTAATCGTTGAAAAACCAGCGGAGGGAGAAATACTACTTGGTGATAAAATTACCGTCGCCGGAAAAACTGATAGTCACGCTGTTATTTCCGTAAACAACCAAAAAATTGCTGTTTCACAAAATGGTGAGTTCACAACTACCTTATCTCTCCCACCAGGTATAAACACAATTTTAATTGAATCAACCAACAAGTTTGGCAAGAAAAAATCAATTACCCGTACTATCCAAGTACAGTAATTCACCCCTCAAAAATAATAAATAATAATAAATATTACTTTTAGATTTTTTACACTTAAATGAGAATAAATTTGTTAATCACATCAACTAGTCCATCTTTACTAACAGGAGAAGCTATATAGTTGGCAATACTTCTTAATTCCGGCTCGGCATTACCCATGGCAACTTTTAATCTGGCATATTTCATAGTAGGGACATCGCTGGCACCATCTCCCACAGCTATTGTCTCATTAGGTGTTATCCTCAATTAGACTTGAATATATCTTAATCCCTCACCTTTGGAGGCATTCATATGACTTATTAGAGTAACAGCCCAGTTCGGATTTTCCCAGTGCGCACCAACCGTTGTAGAATATTTTTTAGGAAGTTTATTCAAGTAAATGGGTATTTTATCTGCTTTTTCCCTGGATCGTGAGATAAGTGATAGAGTAGTTACGATTTCTTTTTCTGGATTAGTATATTCTTTTAACCATCTATTATCAATACAAAAACCAACTTCATCAAATAAACCAGTTGTAGAATCAAGTATCTGTTGAACCTCTGCTGCCGGTATATGCCTGTTATATTCAAGTCTACCTTGTGGATTAATTACTTTTGCGCCGTTTTCCAATACATGAAAATTATTCTCTAATCCCAATTGTTTAACTATTATTTCCTGCTCTTCCCATGCCCGGGCACTCACCAAAGATATATAAATCTTTTTTTTAGCAAGTTGTATTGCTTTAATGATAGCTGTCGATGGTATGTTTGTATGTTCTTTTACAACAGTTCCGTCGACGTCTAATGCTAAAAGTTTGTATTTCATAATTCAGGTCATCTCTTAGAACTCAATCACAGAATCAACAATCATCCTATTTTACCATTGACTTAAGAGATAAATATATTCTAGAATGATAATAGACTTATGACGGAACCTGTCCAAATACTCATTTTTGCCGTGGTTGTCCTCCTTACTAGTGTCATGGTTATAATCGGCTGGCAAATATACTTAATACTTTCAGAAATAAGAAAAAGCCTCATAAAAACCAATATTATGCTGGATAAGGCAGTAGCTTTTACTGATAATGTTCAACGAGATGTCAATACTTTTTCTGAAGGGATAAAAGCAGTATTAAGTATCGTCAGAATTTTCATTAACAGAAAGGAAAAACATAAAAATGGAGATGAGAGAAAATAAACATGACAGTTTCCTTCTGGGTTTTCTACTTGGAGGAGCTTTAGGTGCCTTTCTTCTCTTTGTCTTAGGCACAAAAGAGGGAAAAAAACTTGCGGAAAAAATAATCGATAGAGCTAAAGAATATGGAGACGATGTTGGGGATAAACTAGAAACTGTGAAAGAAACCGTGAAGGAAAAGGGGGGTGATCTCTTAAAAGAGGCAAACAAAACACAGAAAGCGGTGGTGGAAGATCTTAAGAAAAATAAAAAAATTTCGGGATTGCTTCAGGGAAAATTTTTCAAAAAAGACGGCAAAAAATTATCTTCGTAAAATTTCCTCTACTCTACACTCGATTATTGTCTGTTCCATAACACTTATAATTTCTGAAATTATCTCTTCTGCTTCAGAGAAACTCAAAGCCCTCAAGTTATGAGGAAAATAATGAAAGACTAAATTTCTTCCCTTCTTCCAGACATACCAAAGCTGATCGGCAAGTGTATTATTCCCGGTATGGCGAACTATTTTGTCATAAACTGATGAATACCGCAATCTTTTTTCAAGATAAGGATTAAGTGCTTTACCTATACGGAAACGGTCACTTTCGTAATCTTTTTTTGAAATAAACCCCAGATCAAGAAATAATTGTTTTAAAAACCCTTCATAAGCCTTGGCAAAAGGAAAAACAAGATAAGAATAATCGGTAATTTTTTTATCCAGATGCTCTCTGGTGATTTGAAGAAGATAAAGTCCTTCCTCAAGTAAGCCTTTTTGTCCTCTAGATATATAATTCCAGAAGAAAGATTTTTTATCTATATCTACCATATTATTAGTCTAATATATCATACTTTTATTAACGAGTGTCCTTTTTTATTATAATGATTAATAATGAGCGCTCGCCCACTTAAACCAAGTTCGCTTCTAGTTGTTTTTACATACGCACCAGCTGGTCTTGGACATTTAAGAGTTGCTGAAGCGCTATATTGTGGTTTGCCAAAAGATATTCCACACTGCCTTCTTGGTTCTGATGACCAAACAATAAGCACTGTCCATAGAATTATGAGTAATCATCCTCTTGGACATAAAGTTATGGAAAGCATACAAAAAGGAACTGCTGAGGATATCTTTACCACAGTTTATAGATGGATACTTCGAAAAGATACAAAAAAATTAACTTATCAGCTTCAAACAATACTCAATCAAAGGATCGATCAACCAAAAAATATCCTTGTCATAGCAACACATTTTGGGTTAGCACACAAACTTGCGGCTGTAAAAAATAACATTGCTGTAAAAACAGGAAAAAATATTTTTCTTATTGTCCAAGTAACTGATGACAGCCCACAACATATCTGGTATGTAGAAGGAGCTGATCTTATCGTTGTCCCAAGTCATTATACAAAGAATAAACTTCTTCAATATGCTAAAGAAGCAAATCTAGCTATTGTACCGATAATAGTTCTTCCCTATCCAATAAGTCCTGAGTTTGGCTGCCGTTTATCAAAAGACGACTACCAAAAACGGCTTAGAGAGGTTGAGCCTAAGGGTAAAGAAAAGGTTCAAACAGTAGTACCAATATCCGGTGCCACTGTAGGTCTTCCGTATTTGGTGGCCCTGATTGAAAATCTTACAAAATCATCTACGCGCTTTTTCTTTCATGTAGTTTCAAAACAAACAGCATATTCAGAAATATTTCTTAGGCAGATAGAAAAAAATCCATCTGTTTCCATCAAGTCATCTCTATCTGACCGTGAAGTAGTAGATTATTATAAATCTGTATATATGGAGAACATCATAGGACTCGAGATTACTAAGCCAAGCGAGCAATCGTTTAAAACACTTATCACTCCGCAAGATCGCGGGGGGTCAATTCTTCTCTTTACCCATCCTGTTGGACAGCAGGAATACGACAATCTTAATTTTATGACAAAGCATAAGCTTATGCCCAAGTCTAATGAATCCGATATCATTAATAAACTTCCTCAAAATAATTTTATTTCTTCCGCCATAAACTGGCGAGCTTTACGATTGCCTGATGATCCCTCTACTGCTTCCTCCTTCATCAAATCGTGTCTATCACAGGGAATCTTCCAGCAAATGATGAAATATCAGCCATCTAGCTCGCAAAAAAATTGCTTCCCTGATGAGCTGGGTGATGACGGAGTAAAAAGATTTTGGGAAGAAGTCTTTAGTAGAATATAACTGTTTAAGAAATCCTTCGTGAGTTTTGGTAAAAAAAGAATATTAAATAGGATTAATCAAAAATATTACTATCCGTATGCTCCAAGAAATTAATCTTCAACTATGAAAAATTCTTATGCATAGGATTGTAAAAAAATATATCTGAAAATTGCTGGTTTTATTATTGAAATCAGTTATAAAAAGAGTACTGCCGTAACTTATTACCATATTAGTATTTTCCAACTGTAGATGATTATACGGGTGATCCTCTTACAATTACTATCAGAACAACAAATATATATTATTTAGTAAGTAAAATCTGGTCGGATAAAGCCCAAGAGTTATTATAACTAGAAAAGAAAAGTATATTATTGTTTGTTTTGACTTGATAAAAATAATATTATAAGATTAATAAATTTATAATGCGTAAAAAACTTGTAAATAAATTTTTTGAATTCTTTACTTCCTCTCCTAGGAATCACAAAATTATTCCTTCTGCACCGCTTGTTCCGGAAAATGATCCGACAGTACTTTTTATTACTGCTGGCATGCACCCTTTAGTTCCCTACCTTATGGGAGAACCCCATCCTTTGGGAAAAAGACTAGCGAATATACAAAAATCCATGCGCACCGATGATCTTGAAGCAGTCGGTGATCTTTGGCACTTTACCTTTTTTGAAATGTTGGGTAATTGGTCTTTAGGAGATTATTTTAAAAAAGAAGCAATCTCTTGGTCTTTCGATTTCTTAACCAATAAAAAATGGTTAGGTCTTGATCCAAAAAGAATATATGTCTCAGTCTTTGAAGGAGACAAGGATGCCCCACGCGACTTAGAATCAATAAGTGTCTGGCAGGAAGTATTTAATCAAGTAAATATCAAAGCTAAAGTTGGTGAACGGATCTTCCTTTATCCAAAAGAAAAAAACTGGTGGGGGCCAGCCGGTACCACTGGTCCTTGCGGTCCTGACAGTGAAATGTTTTATGACACTGGACTTAATCTCCATAATAAAAACATCCATGGTCCTAACTGCCATATCAACTGTAATTGTGGGCGATTTATTGAAATATGGAACGATGTCTTTATGGAATTTAACAAAAAATCTGATGGTACATATGAAAAACTGAAACAGAGAAATGTAGATACTGGTATGGGAGTAGAAAGAGTCGTTACCCTACTTGAATGGTTAAACGGAAAATTAGAAATACCTGATCCTTTTATGACTGAACTTTTTGAAAAACAAAGACAGCTTCTTATAAAATTTAGTGGGAAAAAGTATGATGGTCAATTTCAAAGATCTATTCGTATTATTCTTGATCATTTGAGGGCGGCAACTTTTATCATAAATGACGGTGTTGTCCCGAGCAATAAAGAAAGAGGTTATGTTTTACGAAGATTGATTAGGCGGGCTATCCGTCACGGTTATCTTTTGGGAATTAAAGATAACCTCACTACTTCTCTTAGCCAAAGTTTTATCGAGGTGTATCAGGATTTTTATCCAGAACTTAAAGAAAATCGTGATAAAATTGTTAATATACTTAATCTTGAGGAAAAAAAATTTAACACAACGTTAAAAAGGGGTCTTAAGGAAATAGAAAAATACGATAAAATTGACGGTAGTGTCGCTTTTAACCTCTACCAATCTTTCGGTTTTCCACTTGAGCTTACCATTGAAATTGCCAAAGAAAAAGGACAGATTGTGAATCAAGAGATCTTTAAAGCAGAGTTTGCAAAACATCAAGAATTATCAAGAACCGCCACTAAAGGATTGTTTAAAGGTGGCCTTCAGGATCACTCTGAAAAAACTACTCGTTTGCATACAGCAACACATTTGCTTCAACAAGCATTAAGAATAGTTTTAGGCGACCATGTTCATCAAAAAGGAAGTCATATAACAGCTGAAAGACTGCGTTTTGATTTTTCTCATCCTAAAAAATTATCTATGGAAGAAATAAAAAAAGTAGAAAATCTTGTTAACGAAGTAATTAAAAGGAATCTCCCAGTTTCCGTAAGTTTTATGGACTTTGATCAAGCTGTTGCCTCTGGAGCTTTATCTATTCCGGGAGTCAAATATCCAGAAAAAGTCAAAGTGTACACCATTGGCCCAAAAGGTCAAAAAAAATTTTTTTCAAAAGAAATTTGCGGTGGTCCCCATGTAGACTTTACAGGAAAGCTGGGAAAGTTTAAGATAATAAAAGAAGAGGCTTTGAGCCAAGAAAATAGAAGAATTTATGCTTCTTTGGAAGACATAAATGTCACTACTCAACGATCTTTTGTCAAAAAAGGAGGATAAAAAGTATTTCCTCATCTTAGGTGTTGAAGAACACAGAGTTTCTGCGGCTGTTGCAGAAATCGCTGGAGAAAGTATAAAACTAATAGGTAGTGGCGAGAGTGAATTTGGAGAAAACATCCAAGAAGTAGACGCTACAGACATTGCCATTACCACGGCAGAAAAAAACCTTCCAGAAAATGTCTTAGTAGAAAAAGTCATCTTTGGGCTCCCAAGCATCTATATAGAAGATGAAAAAATAAAACCTGAACCGATAAAAAGGCTAAAAAAATTGACTAAAGATCTCTCTCTTACTCCCTACGGATTTATAGAATATCCTCAAGCATTATCTTTTTATTTGGAAAAAAAAGAGGAATCTCCGCCAACACTTATACTTGTCTCTATTGGTAAAACAAATCTTACTTTTTCCTTAATCCGTATAGGCAAAATAGAGCAAAACGTAGTAATTCCACGAACGAAAGAATTTACAAAAGATTTTGAAAACGCTTTAAAAAATCTAAAATCGGAAATATTTCCATCACGAATTGTTCTTTATGATGAGGGTCGCCAAAACGAACATATGGAGGTACTTCGTGAAGAGCTGCTAACTTATCCATGGCACAAACATTCTTCTTTTCTTCATACCCCAAAAATCGAAATACTTGAATCTTCAACCCTTATAACTGCTTTGGTAGATACTGTTGGTGGAAGTCTGCTTAAAAAATTACCTTTTGAAGAGGAAAAATTACCTGAAGAACCAGTATCACAACAAACAACACCAATAGAATCAACAAAATTGCCAAGCCAAAGAGAACAAGAGAAAGTTCAAAAACAACCCGAAGAAGACAGTTTCGGCTTTGTCCAAAATAAAGATATTACTGAAGAAAAAACTAATAATATTGAACAAACTATACAGCCAGATTTTAGAGAAACTGAAGCGGAAGAGACGGTATCAAGAGATGAGGTAACTACCGTGCAAACGACAGGTAAGAAAAAATTTGTGTTTAATAACTTTAGACTTCCTAGGTTTTTTTCTTTCTCTACTTTAACTACCAAATCAATTCCTATAGTATCTTTCTTAGGAATTACAGGTTTTTTTATTTTTGTGGCTGCAATAACTTTTTGGTTCTATCCTTCCGCGATTGTCAATCTTATTGTCTATCCCACAGTCACCAGCAACAAAATTAATGTAGTTTTTACAACTGATGCAGGAAAAGTCGGCATTAATAAAAATGTTATTCTTGCCAAAACTATCGAAGAGGAGGCAAGCGGTGAAAAAATGGCTACCGCCTCCGGAAAAAAGAAAGTGGGTGAACCTGCCCGTGGAGAAATAACAGTATATAATAAGACTTTAAGCGGAAAAACTTTTCCCAAACAAACTGTATTAACTAGTGGTAACCTTAGATTCACTCTTGATGAAGAAATAAACATTGCTTCTGCCTCAGATACTGGAGAAGGATTGGCTTTTGGAAAAATTACGGCAAAAGTAACCGCAGTTGATGTCGGCCCGGAAGGAAATCTCCCAGCGGGTACTACCTTTACCTTTAAAGATTTTCCAGAAAGTTCATATTATGCTAAAAACGCCCAAAGTTTTAGCGGTGGCACCAGTCGTGAAGTTACCAGCGTTTCCAAAGAAGACCAAGATAAACTTTTATCCTCACTTTCTGATGAGCTTACCTCCAAAGCAAAACAAAATCTTCTTCAAAAGTTAACAGGAGGAGAAAAATTACTGGAAAATTCAATAAAAACTGAAACTGTTTCCAAAAAATTCAGCAATGAGATAAATTCTGAAGCAAAAGAAGTAAAACTTAACTTGACCATAAAAGTTACCGCATTGGTCTTCAAAGAAGAAGATCTCACTAATTTAGCTAAAGAAGAAAATGTTAGTCCACTTGTAGGCTACAAACTTGATCCGGATAGAACGCAAATAAAAATTGAAGAAATAACTATTGATAAAAAGGGTGATATACAGTCTACCGCAATAGTCAATTCTTATTATTTACCAGAAATTGATCTTGAAAAAATAAAAACTGATATAGCTGGTAAATCTTATGATCAGGCAAAAAAAATTATCGCTTCTAATCCTACTATTGGAGGTTTTGAAATCATCAAAGAAAATGACCTACCATTTTTTACTAATTTAGTTCCTATAAACAAAAAAAATATTCAGGTCTCTGTTGTTACCCGCTGATTTATGACTCTTTATTCTTACGTAAAGACAAAAAAAACACCTTTTAAGAAAATCGTGGCTTTTGTCTCTCTTATCTGTATTTTTTCAGGAGTAAGTTTACTTATTTGGGTTCTCTACCCTATTATCACATTTGAGATTTTCTATGCACCTAGACTTAGTGAACTTGTCAAACCGATTCCTGGTGAAATTGTCAAAAATTCCATTATAGATCTTCCTGCAGTCCTCGGTGTAGAAACTAGAGATTATACCAAAGCCAGTGTCTGGTTTCCTAAGGCTTCCCAATTAAAAGTTACTCCATCTGTTATTACCTCTTATTCTCTCTCTATACCAAAGTTAGGGATAAATGATGCACAAGTATTAATTGGGGCTGAAGATCTTTCCAAAAGCCTTATTCAGTTTACTGGAAACATCCCTGGAGAATATGGAAATCCGGTAATTTTTGGCCACTCAACTTTACTTTGGTTTTATAATCCTAAAGACTATAAAACTATTTTCTCGAAGTTACCGGAATTAAAAAAAGATGATGAAATAGTTCTTTACGTCGACTCTCTTACTTACCGGTACAAAGTCTATGAAATGAAAATTGTCTGGCCTGATGATACCTCAGTACTAGAACAACGTTTTGATGCTCCTTATATCACGTTGGTTACCTGTGTTCCACCAGGCACATACTTAAAAAGACTCATTGTTCGGGGTAAACTGGTCAATTTATAATGGTATAATAAATTTTATGGAAGTCCACAAAAAAACCCCTACTTATCAATCTTTGGAAGCTCTTTCCGCCATTAAGAAAAAATTGTTAGGCAAAAAACTGTCATACAGGGAAATCTTCTCACTTATGGATGAGGTGACTCACCAAAGGCTTGGACCAATACTTACCACTTATTTTGTCGCGGCCGGATTTAAGGAGGGATTTTCTAATGAAGAACTTTACTATTTGACGCGAGCGATGGTAGAAACAGGCGTAAAACTCCATTTTAGGGGAATTGTCGCTGATAAACATTCTACTGGTGGCTTGGCTGGTACTAGAACTACAATGATTTTAGTGCCTATTATTGCGGCAGCGGGTTTTAAGATACCTAAAAATTCTTCACGGGCTATTACTACTCCCGCCGGGACTGCTGATACAATGGAGGTTCTGGCACCCGTCACTTTTCCTCCGGAAAAAATTAAAAAAATTGTCGAAAAAACAGGTGGTTGTATCGTCTGGGGGGGACATTTAGGTCTTGCGCCAGCTGATGATATCATTATCCAAGTAGAAGCTCCACTGGCTTTTGAATCCTTCGATAAAATAATTGTTTCCATTATGGCAAAAAAAGTAGCGTCTGGCGCTACTCATCTAGTTTTAGATCTACCTGTTGGAGATACTTTGAAAATTAAACACTTTAAGGATGCAGAAATAATAGCAGAAAAATTTAAATATCTAGCAAAAAAATTCAAAATTAAAATTAATATTGATATAAACCAAGTCCTCGAACCTGCAGGACATGGTGTTGGCCCTTCTCTTGAAGCACGTGATGTTTTAAAAGTCCTTGAGCAAAAACCAGATAGACCCTTTGTTTTGGAAGCAAAAGCCCTCCGACTAGCTGGCAAATTGCTTGATATTTGCCTTGCTGATACAAGAAAAAAAAGCAAAGAGAACGGTGAAGATCTTGCTAGAAGAATACTTCAAAGCGGCAAGGCTCTATCAAAAATGCATGAAATAATTAAAGCCCAAGGTGGGAATCACCACATTAGAATAGATGATATAAAATTGGGAGAATTTAAATATGAAGTTCCAAGCGGCAAAAAAGGCACAATTACTACTTTTAACAACCATAATCTGACGGTAATCGCCAAAATACTTGGTTGCCCAGAGGACAAACAATCAGGAATCTATCTTGAGCGGAGAATTGACGAAAAAGTAGACAAAAGTGATATACTATGCATACTTTATTCATCGGATAAATGGAGACTAAAAGAAGCAATCGACACTTTAAAAAACATACCGATTTATAAGATTGAATAGTATGTTTCGTAATATTATCTCACCAGTCCAAGCATGGCTCCTTTCTCAAGGTCGCTGTGTTGGATGTGGCACACCTCTAAAACCAGACAGTAAGGCAAAGGTAATAGATTCTAAATCTAAAGAAGTGAAAGTGATCTGTAAAAAATGCGGAAGAATATTTCTTTTAAATCTGGAAACAAAAAAATATCGCCGTGCTCCGCTTTAATCGGCATCATGAAACAAAAAATTATTATTCTTTTAGGACTTCTTCTTATTATCCTCGGCTTTCTTTTTCTTTGGTGGAATCAGGCAATAAAACCAGTAAACCCCAAAGATAACACTCCTATTATGTTTACTATCCAACGTGGAGAAAATATCCGGGGGATTGCCGAAAGATTGCAAAAAGAGGGACTTATCCGCTCATCAGTTGCTTTCTTTGTTATTGCCCGTTTTGGCGGTCTTGGAGAACGTATTCAAGCCGGAGAATTCCGCTTAAACCCCTCAATGGATCTTATAACTATTGCTAATAATCTTACTCATGGTACTACCGATGTCTGGATTACCATACCCGAAGGTTACCGAAATGAAGAAATTGCTCTAAAACTGACAAAAGAATTTGATTTACCTGAAAAAGATTTTCTGAAATACGCCAGAGAAGGCTACATGTTTCCAGACACTTATCTTATTCCTAAAGATGCAGGTGGAGAAAAAATTGCAGGTATTATGCTTGATAACTTCAACAAAAGAATTACAAGCGAAATTTATGATAAAGCCAAACAAAAAGGCCTTTCTCCTGATAATCTTATCACCATCGCCTCTTTAGTAGAACGTGAGGCTAAATTTGAAAACGACCGACCGCTTGTAGCTAGCGTTATTCTCAATAGGTTAAAGATAGGCATGAAGCTTGATATTGACGCCACCATCCAATACGCTCTGGGATATCAACCTAAAGAAAAAAGTTGGTGGAAAAAAGAACTTACCGCGGATGATCTGGAAATTGATTCTCCTTATAATACTTACAAAAATCTCGGTTTACCACCCACTCCAATTTGTAATCCTGGCCTTTCAGTAATTAAAGCTGTCGTTGAAGCACCGGAAACTAATTATCTTTATTATCTTTCCGACAAATCAGGAAGAATGTATTATGCTACCACAATTGAAGAACATAACTTGAATATTAAGAATCACCTCAATAAATAGTTAGTAGCAACAGCATATTTTTTACCATTAATTTCCTTTATTTTTAAATTGCTAAATTTCCCTATTTTACTTCTCCAATAATTAGAAAACCCCCAACCGTTCCACCGCCAGACCGATAAGTATTTACCCTGACAAATTCTTCCTGATGTATATTCTCCTTCAATTGTCACTAACTCATTCTTATCATCACTATCAAGATCAACAACAACAAACTCGCAGTTAGGCGACTCAAGATTTGACGACTGCCAAAGAGGTTTAAGAGTTTTATCCTCGATTTCAAAAACAAAAAAATGGTTTTTTTCTGATGTGTCATTTTCTTTTATCCAGAAAGGCTTCGAGGTGCCGAAATTCTCCTTTTTCCAAACAGAAAGACTGATGTCTGGGATATTGTCTCCCGTAATATCTTCTGTGGAAAAACCAGTCACATACCAATCGTTTGGTGATTCCCAAAAAAAATCTTTTTTTTCAATTTTTAATCTGCCGTTTTTGAGAAAATAGTCTGTACTGTCTAAATCATGATTAAACCCAATAAACTTATTTTTATTCGTCTCAAGATAAAATGACTCTGTCTTTTCATCAAAAAAAATAATAACTTCCTGCGTATCTAAAGATAGTTTTCTCGATGACCAAAATAATATTAGCAGGGAAAAAAGCAAAAAAAGAAAAAGTTTTGTTTTTATTCCCATTAATCAGTTATAAACATTCTGGTCCAAGAAGGAAGTTCTGGAGTTTTATTGTTATCAACCATTTCTCTCCATTTTTCATCTGTCAATCTGTCAGATAAATCCCAAGGAAACTCATAGTAAGAAAACACTCCACCTTTAACAATTTTTAATTTTCCCTCGACAGGTACCACCGCGTAAATCTCAAAAATGTTGCCTATGCCTTCTTCAAGCACCCGACCATTTGGATCAGTTGCCACATCCGCAATAAGCGCCGCTGGATTTTGATCAAGATAATGCATCTTATCAATACCTTTTGTCTCCATTTCTTCTTTATTCACCTCAAGCCAAAAGTGTTCAAGCTGTCCGCCGTAACTACGGATAAGCTCATATTCTTCATCATCTAAAGGTGTATTAGTCAGCTCTTTTTCGGAAATAGCTTTTAAGGATAAAGTTAATTTTTCCAGTTTCTCTAGATTATTCTTACTTGTCTCGCCTAAAAGCCTACGGGAGGAAAGTCCGTCTTTGGTCATCCTAAGAAGAGAAGCTAAACGTGCATAAACTTGCGGATTTGGCTCAACATAGCCTCTGTCGTCTTTTTTCTCTGGCATCATGCCACCAAGTTCTGCATAAACCTGTTTGGCATAAAGAATTGTATCATGTTTAAGCTCTGTCCAACTGCCTAAATAAGTAACGAGGTCCTTTCTTATCCAAGCAAGATTTCTCATAAAAGACGGATATCCTTCTGGTTTTTCAATAGTTAAAGGTAACAAGGAATATAGCCATCCCCAGTAAAGGTTTTGTGTCCAGTTTTTTTGTTCAAGGTTAGAAAAATAATCCTTAAGCTTAGCCATATTTTCCGGATAATTTTTATACTCTGTCTCCCCCATGTTTTTTAAAATATTGTAAGCCTCATTTGACCCCATTGCCGAAGGAATATCCAAACCTTTAGGCAACATCCTTGAATCAGGAGTTGGACAATCCATCGTCCCATGTTTATTTCCTACCTCCCGACAAACAAGCCTTTGAAAAATAGCAGCATCTGGAGTGTATCGCTGACCAAAATACCTGAAACCTTTTATTTCCTCTTCCCGATCCGGTTGGATAGCGGGATTAAAAATTGGAATAGAATTTATCTGAGGTGAAGTAAGTTTTGATAATTCATCTTTATAAAGCTGAAATTTGTTCTGATCTTGCAGTTCTTTTAGAGTAGGAATCTTTCCATAAACTTTATCCATGACATCTTTCATTTGATAATAAGTAATATCATCACTTGCTCCTACCATGAAATTAATTGTTTGATTAAGATCTTCCCATTGTTTCCTGATGTCTTTATTATCAAAAAGCATCAATGTAATTAATATTGCGGATTTTATCTCGTCGTCATTTTTGAAACGGAAGGTAATCCTCCCATACCACATCATTGACTTGAAATATGATTTCAAACCATCCGATTTTGTGTAGTGACCGCGAGGAATATATTGAGAATAATCCTCTTTTAAACCAGCTAAAGGCAAGGTACCCTGTGGGCTATTTAAGCTTATATCAGAAATTTCTCCCATATTCCAAAGAGGTGACCCTGCTATACCCTGATGTGCATTTATTAAAGTAAGCTCTTCTTTAACTTCCTTTTTTACGGGATCGGGAACAGAAAAATTAGGATCCATCAGGCTTCCACCTACGGCAAAAAAACCTATATTGCGTTTTGCCGCATTTTCCCAAGGGGTACCTTTAAGCTGATTAAAATATTCTTCTGATATTTTTAAAGTGTCAATGTTTAATTTTTTCAAAAGTGGGATAAATTTTTCTTCCTCAATGCGCCGAAGTAAATAGTCAAAATAAAGATGGTAATTATGCAGGATGGAATCTGTTGTCACAAAATTGGGAATATAACTATAACGATTGGATTCGTAAAGAGAAAAAAATTCTTTATTCCAAGCTGGTTTTACAGCAAAACCATTTTTGATAAGCATGTTTTTTACTTTATCATCCAACTCAAAATCATCCTTGTTGGAAACATTGGATAAACCACCACTTACTGTATAAGGCGTAATTTTAGGCTGTATGTTTACAGGAACTTCCTGATAAGTAGCAAAACTGAAAGTATCAACATCACTCTGTTGAGAAACATCTATTGCTTTATTCACTGTTGATACAGCTAATTTTTTCTCCCTTGTTTTTTGGACAACAAAATACGAAGCAATACTAGCAATAACTATAAAAGATGTGGCTAATAGCACAAACTTTACTTTTCCCGAAGTAGAAAGATTTTCCATGCTCAATTTATATTTAAACAAAGGGGAGATTAAATTTCAACAGCAATATCTTATCTATTATTCTATAAAACACAGAAATAACTGCCTATATAGGAAAGTTCCTCAAGGAAAAATTTGCCATCGTAGAAAACAGAAGCGCTACCGCCATCTAGGTTTACAGCGTCAGACAAATTAATACCTGTTTTTTCTCTGAAATGTAACAAAAGATCTGGAAGATTAGTAAGATATGGCCCATCATAAATTGCGTCAGGTTTATACGCAGTAATAAATATGATCTGGTTGTCTTCAGCAAGAGCTAGTATTATCCTTCTTGCCATCTCATCATCTCTAATTGATAATCTTCTTGCTTTACCATCTTTAACAAGCACTGGACCAACTTGAAGAGCAATTCTTGCTTTTTTATCGGCTAGATCGGTAACAAATCCAGCTTCTCTGTTGTCAGCCGAAACATAAAAAATAACAGGTATAAGTGCGCTGGGATTTTTTTTAGAAAAAGAAACATTTTCACTTAAAAATAATCCCAAAGGTTTATCATCTTTTGTGTAATAACTCCCATTGATCAAACTCTTGCATTTTTTCTTCTCAATTAGACTTCTAGCAGCATCTTTCTCAGTAAAATTCGGATAAAGAAATAGTTTTTCCTTATCTTCTACTTTTACCCAAGTCATCCAATAAGTTTTTTCACCTTTTGATAGAGCTACCGTATTTTCTGGCATAACAAATGGAGTGGGTGTGACAAACGGTTTATTCTTTTTTTTCACTCCCAATATCTCGCCATTATCGTGAATTTTATTTAAAATATAAAAAGAGGGTAAAGAAACAGTAAAAATAAAAATAAAAAGAAGGAAGATTTTTTTCATAAACTAAAACCAAGATTTATTCTTTTTCCCTTCCTCTTCAAACTCCTCTAAAAGTTGCTTTTGTCTGCCCGTAAGTTTAGTTGGAACTACTACATTTACTCGAATATACTGATCACCACGACCTCCTCCTCTTACATGCGGCACACCCTTTCCGCGGAGCCTTATTAGAACTCCAGGCTGCGTACCTGGTTGAATTTTTATGTTTACCGGTCCGTCAATCGTTGGTACGGAGACTACCGCACCTAAGGCAGCTTGACTAAAACTTATCTCTATATCAGATATAAGATCGTAACCTTCTCTTTTAAATCTTGAATCCGGCTGAACTTCTACAATTATGTCATAATCGGTAAATCTTATTCTTGTACCATCATCAACACCTGCTGGAATTTTTATAGTCTGTTGTTTTCCTCCAATTTCTACTTTTTTCTCTACTCCTTTTACGGCTTCCATAAAATCAAGTGTTAATCTGTATACCGGACGCTCTCTTGTACGTCTTCTTCCAAAAGGAGAAGCACTGCCAAAAAACTGTTCAAAAATCTCAAAAGGGTCGGAAAAACCGCCAAAATCAAAACCTTCAAACCCACCAACAGACGAATCGCCGTAAGTCGTATAGGTATAAGTGAAAGGTCCGTATCTGCCTGTTTGTGTCCCAAATGGACCTTCTCCTCTTACTCCTGCTCCCGGCGAGAAGGCCGCCTCGCCATATTGATCATACATCTGTCTTTTTTTAGGATCAGAAAGCACCTCATAGGCTTTATTTATTTCCTTGAATTTCTCATGAGCCTCTGCGCTTTTGTTTCTATCAGGATGCCACTGTAAGGCTAATTTCCTGTAGGCACGCTTTATCTCTGCCTCACTTGCATTACGGGAAACTCCTAAGATTTCATAAAAATCTTTTGCCATATTGATATTTTACCAAAAGAGCGCGCGAAGCGCGCCCACCTCAAAACTATAGTCGATAATCTTTAACTAACTACTTCCCCTTCTTGAACTTCTTCTTTTTTATTCTTTTTTTCTTCTTTCTTCTCCCCATTACTTGTTTCTTTTGCCTGCTGTTTATCATTCGTTGTTTGCTGTTGCCCTTGGTACATCGCTTGACCGATTTTTTGCAAACTCTCAGAAAGATCTTTGGTTTTTAACTCCAAATCTTCTTTTGTACCACTGTCTAATATACTCCTTAAGGCGGTGATTTTCTCCTCTACCTCCTTTTTAACATTCGCATCTACCTTATCTCCTGCATCTTTCAAAGATTTTTCTGCCACATAAATCATGTTGTCAGCCTTGTTACGAGCTTCAATCTTTTCTTTTTTAGCTACATCCTCAGCTGCATACTTTTCTGCCTCTTTGGTCATCTTATCAATCTCATCCTTAGAAAGACCAGTTGAACCGGTAATTTTAATACTTTGTGTCCTCCCGGTAGCCTTGTCTTTAGCTGACACATTTAAGATGCCGTTAGCGTCAATATCAAATGTCACTTCAATCTGCGGAATTCCCCGTGGAGCTGGAGGAATACCGTCCAAGATGAATCGTCCTAATGATTTGTTGTCTGCAGCTAAGGGACGCTCGCCTTGAAGAACATTTATTTCAACGGATGTTTGATTATCAGCGGCAGTTGAAAAAATTTCCGATTTAGAAGTAGGAATTGTCGTATTCCTACTGATAAGTGGCGTGGCTACTCCTCCTAAAGTCTCTACCCCCAAAGTAAGCGGGGTAACATCAAGTAAAACTACATCTTTAACTTCTCCTGTTAAAACTCCAGCTTGTATGGCTGCACCAACCGCCACTACTTCATCAGGATTAACCGAACGGTTAGGCTCTTTACCAAAAAACTCTTTAACTATTTCGATAACTTTAGGCATTCTGGTCATACCACCAACTAATACCACTTCGTCAACTTTATCTTTAGTAATTTTTGCATCCTTCAAACAAGCTTCAACTGGAGCAATTGTCTTTTTAACAAGATCATCAACTATGCTTTCTAATTTAGCTCTGGTTAATTTCATTACTAGATGAAGCGGACCTTCTTTTCCTTGGGTAATAAACGGCAAATTGATATCTGTCTCAAGACTACTAGAGAGTTCTATTTTTGCTTTTTCTGCAGCATCCCTTAATCTTTGCAAGGCTTGGGGATCTTTTCTTAAATCAACTCCCTGTTCCTTCTTAAACTCATCTGCCAAATAGTCTAGAATTTTTTTATCAAAATCATCTCCACCCAAATGTGTATCTCCATTAGTTGCTTTCACTTCATATACTCCTTCGCCCAATTCCAAAATAGAGATATCAAAAGTGCCGCCTCCTAAATCATAAACAGCCACCGTATGAGCATGTTTTTTATCAAGACCATAGGCCAAAGCTGCCGCCGTAGGCTCATTTAGGATCCTTTTCACAGTCAAACCTGCTATTTCTCCTGCTTGTTTAGTAGCCTGTCTTTGAGAATCATCAAAGTATGCCGGAACAGTAATAACAGCCTCATTTACTTTTTCGCCTAAATAATTTTCGGCATCAGTTTTAATTTTTTGAAGTATCATGGCTGAGATCTCTTGGGGTGTAAACGTTTTACCTCCTACCTCAACTACCGCCATTCCTTCACGCCCGCTTTTGATAGTATAAGGCAACCACTTAATATCGTATTGGACAGATTTATCAGTGTATTTCCTTCCCATTAACCTTTTTATGGAAAAGATCGTTGATTTAGGATTTATCACCATCTGTCTCTTGGCAACATCTCCTACAATATGCTTGATTGGATCAACTACCGAAGGAATTACGTTTCGTCCTTCAGACGAATGGATAACTTTGGGACTGCCTCCCTCCATCACGGCTACACAGGAATTAGTGGTACCAAGATCAATACCGATTATTTTTGACATAAGATAAACCTCCTTTTATCTAAATAGTTAACTTATTTTTTGCTTTTCTCCACTTTTACTCTGGCTGCTCTAAGCAATTTCTCACCCAAAAGATAACCCGATCTTACTTCTTCTACTACCACGTCGTCTTTATCACCTTCAACCACTTCCACACATTCCATAAGATGCGGGTCGAATTTCTTACCAACAACCTCAATTCTCTTTACCATTTCGCTAGAAAATACATCCTTAAGCTGCTTTATGGCAATAGTTAAACTCTGATCCTTTAAAACCTCCTCTATCTTTTCCAAAGTATCTAACACTGGCAAGAGTTTTGTGATTAAACTAGCTGCAGCGTGTTTTATTTCTTCAGCTCTTACTGCTGCTATTCTTTTTTCAAGATTTTGATAATCAGCTAGAGCTCGAAGATATTTGTTTTTATATTCATCCCGCTCTTTTTTAATTAGCTCCATTTGTGAATCTGACTGTTTCTTCATGGATATAAATTTTAAATATTAAAGATTAAAGGTCTTTGACTAATTCGCTAATAAGATCACCCACATAACGTACAGTAGGAATAATTCTGGAATAATCTAATCTTGAAGGACCAACTACTCCTATTGCTCCTTTATGTGAAGGCGATTCAAAATTGACAAATACCCCGCCACATTGGGCAAGAAATTGCCTACCTAGATCTTCTCCTAAAAATACCGTCAAATTTCCGCCAGTTTCTCCAAGTTGAGAAAAGATATTCCACCAATAATCATATTCATCCAGGGTATCAAGAAGATGCCTCGTAATATCTATATCGTAAAATTCGGGCATATCAAGAATATTTCCTACTCCTCCTGTATATATATCTCCTTCATCCGTTGCAGCAAGTGACATGGTTTTTGTCTGATCTGCCAGAGCCCGTGTTGCTTCTCTAAGAAGCTTATCAAGTCTACTCCTATAATCCCAAATTTTTTGTTTAACTTTGACTTCATCAGTAACCGAAAGCTCTTTTGCCTGCATTAATTTATTAACATATAATTTCAAAGCGGCAGAAGTAGGTACTCGTCCGGCTGAAGTATGAGGTTGTTTGAGGAATCCTGCCTGAGTCAGCTTTACCATTTCGTTGCGGATAGTCGCCGGAGAAACTCCCAAGTTGTATTTCTTATCCAGCTTATCGGAACCTACAGGTTCAGCTGTCTCAATATATTCTTCAACAATCGATTTTAGTATTTGTAGTTGTCTCTGTGTTAATTCGTTCATAGATTAGCACTAATCTACCATGACTGCTAATAATTGTCAAGGGTGATATTTTTTGTTAGCATAAAATTGGATGAAGAAGCTCTTTATTCTCCTTATTATCCTTGTTAGTCTACCACTGACAATTCTCATTACGCAAGAAGCACAAAAATGGTTAGGCAAGGCCGCATATAAACCTGCTAATCTCGTCATTGATACCAGAAAAACAATTGGGACTCTTGATAAAACATGGTCTGCTTTTGCCCAAGGAGGCGAGGAACCTCCACCAATGCTCCATAATACAATAACACTGATGCGTAAATTATCACCTCGCTATATACGTCTCGACCATCTTTATGATCATTATAATATCGTGAAAAAAACTGATAATAAATTTACTTATGATTTTTCGGAACTTGATAAAACAGTGGATGATATCATCGCAATGGGAGCCTTACCGTTTTTTTCCCTCTCGTATATGCCCTCATCTTTTACCTCGTCCGGGAAAGTAATCGATGCTCCTTCTGATTGGAATTATTGGAAAGATCTAGTAAAAGCTACGATTGAGCATTACAGCGGAAAAGGGGAGAAGAATTTGATTAATGTATATTATGAGGTGTGGAATGAACCAGAACTTCCTCAATTTGGTGCTTGGAAAATCTCCTCGGAAAAAGATTACCGACAGCTCTATTATTATGCGGAGGCAGGGGCAAAGGAGGCGCAAAATACGAATAATTATTATTTCGGCGGACCAGCGGTAGGTTCTTATTATCCCGAATGGCTCAAAGGTCTGGCCTCGTATGCTAGCGAAAATAATCTCCGATTAGATTTCTATTCTTGGCATAGATATACTAAGAATCCTGAAGTGTATTTATCTGATGCAGAAAACACCAGAAAATTACTCTCTTCCTACCCAAAGTATGCAAATTTACCCTTGCTTATTACTGAATGGGGTTTCGACTCAGAAAATACAGCCTCAAATAATACTAGTGCAAGTGCTGCTTATACTATAGCCTCTGTTTCAAGATTTTATAGAAATATAAATCTGGCTTTTGCTTTTGAGATAAAAGATGGACCGCCGCCTTTTGGCGGAAAATGGGGCATCATTTCTCACGAAAAAGACCCTTCACCTCTTAGTCCAAAACTTCGTTATAAAGCTTTTGCAGCTTTAAACAGTCTCAGCGGCCAAATCCTCCCTGTTGATGGCGAAAGTACATTCATTAAAGCTATCGCAACGAAATATGGAAATATTACTAAAATTATTATCTCCAACTACGACTCTTCAGGAGAAAGAACAGAAAATGTACCAATTACTTTTAATGGGCTTATCTTTCCTTCTTATAAATTCAAATATTTTTATCCCCTTGAGGAAAAAAACGGAGAATTTGTGGTGCCAAGTGTAAATGGCATGATAAGTAAAACATTCATTATTCCACAAAACAGTATTCTACTTATTGAGCTTGCTCCATTACCACAAAAATAAATTGCTATACTTCTTTCTGTTGAAGATTAACCACTTCTTGAGCTACATCGATTACAACTCCACGACGAGGTTCTTTGAAGCGTCGGAAAATTTTACCAAGAATTGCCACTTGCGGTACTTCCAGAAACCAAGCAAAAAACATGTAAACAGCAAGACCTATTGTTGTAGATACACCGGTAAGCATCATCAGATTGATGGTTCTTGTCGTATCAAAAACCAACTGATCAAAAAGCTTTATCGGGATATAAAGGGCAACTCCTGCAACTGCTCCAGCTAGAAAAATTTTGAAGGCAGGAAAAAGAAGCTCAAAACGGTTAAGCGACGAAACTTTTCTATCAAAGAAAAATAGCAAAAGTACCATATTCACTATACTGGCTATTGAGCTTGAAATCCCCAAAGACCATACTTCATAATGATAAACTAGAACAAAAAGTAATGAAAGAACAGTATTGACACATACAGAAATAGCACCGATTATTACCGGTGTTTTGCTATTATGCATTGCGTAAAAACTTCTGGCTAGTAAATGCACTTCTGCCTGGGCAAAAAGAGAGATGCTGAAAAAAGCTAATGTTTTACCCGTAGCTACTGTACTTTCCCAATCAAATAAAACTGAAGAACCAAAAACCAAGCGGACTAAAGGAATACGTAGCACAATTAAGATGGCCGAAAGCGGAACCACTAAAAAGAGTATCTGATTAAACGAAGAAGTGAAAATCTTTTTAAACTCTTCAATATTTTCTTGGGCAAAAAAAGAGGAAAGCGAGGGTAAAGTTGCCTGAGCGATACTAGCTCCGAATAAACCGACAGGTACTTGTTGCAAATGTAAAGCAAAATTAAAAACAGTTACTGCACCAGCTCCTAATAGCGTACATAAAATCAAATCAACGGTTGTATCTATTTGTGAAACTGCCAAACCTAGAGTTCGCGGTAACATAAGTTTTCCCACTTCCCTTGTACCTGGATTAGAGAGCGAAAAACTAAAATCATGCTTATAGCCTAAGGCAATTATCGCAGGGATTTGAACAACAGTAAAAAAAACTGCTCCTATGACTACACCTACTACTGGAGCATAAAGACCGATAAAGGGCGTAAGAAGTATAATACCAACGATTATCCCTAGGTTATAAATGATTGGAGCCAAAGAGGGAAGCAAAAAATTTCGGAAAGACTGCAGTATTCCGGTAAAGAAGTTCCCAACAATCAGAGGAAATACTTGGGCCAAAATCATGATTTGGGTAAAAGAAACCATGAGTCTAATCTGCTCTTTATTAAAACCTGGCGCTAACAGATAGCAAATTTCTTTTGTGAAAAGTAAAATTGGCAGGGAAAAAAGAACAAAAACCAGTAAACCTATATTAATTACTGAAGAAGCGATTTTAAAAGCATCTCTTGCGCCTTTAGTTGTTAAACTAGCAGTAAAAACAGGAATAAAAGCTGTAGCTAAAGTCCCCATCACCAGAAGCTCAAATATCATATTGGGTAACCTGAAAGCTGCATAATATACGCCTAGTTCATCCGGAGTAAAACGCGCTGCCAGTAATCTATCACGGAAAAGCCCCAATATACGAGAAAGAGCAACGGCCGTCATAATGACGGAAGCGGCTGATAAGATATTAGTCTGCGTCTTATTTAACAACAAGAAGGTGTTCTTAAATAGCTTGACCATTGGCTCTTTCTCTAGTATACTACAGTACATGCCAATAACAAGAAGTGCTAAAAAGAAACTACGTCAAGATAAAAAAAGACAAACCTATAACTTGTTAGTGAAAAAAACACTAAAAGACACTATAAAGTTATTCAAAAAAAAGCCCTCTCCGAATCTTCTTCCCAAGCTTTTTAGAACCCTTGATATGGCTTCAAAGAAAAAAATATTTCATCCCAATAAAGTGGCGAGACTCAAATCTAAGTTCTCAAAAATGGTAAGCGGGAAAACTCCCGTTACGAAATCTCCTGCTGAAACTGTCAAAACCGCGAAAAGAACCAAAACGGCGAAAAAATCCTCATAAAAATTGGCAATTAATTACCAGTCCACTTCTTGATAATATCATTGTATAATTAAAACGAACTACATTCTATATGCTTGCCCGTAAAAAAAAGACTGCTTCTATAAATCTTATTATTAAGCCGGAGAAAGAAATTAATTTTTCCGAACAGTTATTATCTTGGGCTCTAAACTATGGACGCTATATCCTGATTATTACCCAAATAATCGTGCTTTCTGTTTTTTTCCTCCGCTTTCAACTTGATAGAGAAAATGCAGAATTAAAAGAAAGAACAGGCGAAAAACAAGCTATTATCGAATCAATAGCTGATGTAGAAAATGAAATAAGAAAAACTCAAAACAAATTAGCAAATATAAAATTAGCTTCAGATAAACAAGACTATCCTCTTAAAATTCTGAACTTCTTTGAGGAAAAAATTCCCTCTGATATTTCTCTTTCAAGTCTTTCTTTCACATATGAAAAAATCACCTTTAACGCTAAAGCAAAAAATCTTTCTAGCTTTAGTTATCTTCTAAAACAGCTTCAGCAGGATAAAAAATTTTCGGAAGTGACTCTTGACGATGTTCAAAGATATCCTGACGGAAGAGTCGAGTTTAAAATCACAGCTAAAATAACCGGTCAAAGTTAATATAATTTATAAAAAATATAAAGATGGTTCCTTTCCAATACGCTCAATTTCAACAAGCTTATAAAAAATTCCAGTATAAGGTTGACTTAAAGAATAAAAAGACAGTCTCTTATTTTACCTTAACTTTTACTCTTATCGTTTTATCCTTTTTTGGAATTTTTGCTATAAGACCAACACTTATCACTGCTACATCATTAATAAAAAGCGTCGAGGATTTAAAAAAACTCAATAAAGACTATGAAAACAAAATTAACAGTCTTATTGCGGCCCAATCAGAGTACGAAAAAATCCGTGATGATCTGCCACTTATTGAAAGCGCTTTACCGATTAACGCCAATTTTAGCAAATTAGCAAAAAATCTCGAGAGATTTGCCAATCAAGAAAATGTTTCTATATCACAGCTTCAAATAGATACCGTACCTATTTCAACTCCCTCAAGCAAATCTAAAATGGAGCAGTATGGTTTTAGTATGACAGTTTTTGGTGAATATTCTTCCCTTAATTCTTTCATCTCGCACCTTCTAAACTGGAGAAGAATCCTCACTATCAAATCTTTAGATTTTATTCAAGAAGGAGGTACGACAAGTGGTACTCTCCGCTTAACCCTGAAAGGAGTCGCCTACTATGAACCGTAAAGAATTCCTGATAATCACTATCATTATTTTCTTAAGCGTCTTTGCTTGGGTTACTCTTGATATTGTCAGTGCTAGAAACAAGTCTACAATAGGTCAAAAGGAACTACGTGAGGTTATTCCATTGACGCCAACCTTTGACAATGACATAATCATGAAACTAAAAAGCAGAGAGGAATAAATGTACCGTAGACAAATAAAAATACCTACTCTATTGGGAATGTTCATTCTTTTTTCCGTTCTTGGCGGAATAGTTTATTTTGACCGTTCCTTACATACTTATACTTCCAAAGCAAAAATGACTTCCAAAATTGAAGATATTCATTTTACCAATATAACTGATAATTCATTCACGGTTTCATGGTTTACCGATACTCCCACACCAGGTATCATCACTGTCTCCGACGGATCACACACTCAAACATTGCTTGATGATCTTGACAGTGATAATATTCAAAGACCAAGACAAACACATTACATTACGGTAAAAAATCTCAAAGAAAATACATCTTACACCGTTAAAATCATCAATAAAGATCGTCCTACCTTCACTCAAAAAACCGCTTCCAAATTAGCTTCTGTATATTCACTCCCACCGGCACGTGGCACGCTTTTTTCTGCAAATGGTAAACCTGCAGAGGGAGCAATCGTTTATCTGGTTGTTGGTCAGAATCTACCTTTATCTGGAAGAGTAGACAGTGCAGGTCTCTGGGTTATTCCTCTTTCAAATCTACGCTCACAAAATTTCCAAACCCGTGTTGAACCGAAAGATGAAGATATTGTCCAAATTACTGCCAAGCTAACGAATGATCTTATTGCCACAGCCATAACTGACGTAAAATCAATTAGACAAAACTTTACTATTCCTCCAATGGTTATAGGCAATTCTTATAATTTCACCAATCTTCAAAGCAAAAAAGATTTAATTGCAAAATTAAACGAGCAAAGAATCCTTGGCACGCAAACACAAATGCAAAACCAGATTCCTACTCCAACATCTTCTGTAAACAATAGAAAAATTCAACAAATTGACTTATTATTTCCCTTAAATGATGGTGATACCACCGTTGACCCCCAACCTAGAATTCGCGGGGTGGGGATTCCCAAAAAGGTAATCTCTATAACCATAAACTCCCCCACACAATCAGCACAAGTAACTGTAAATTCTGATGGTACCTGGTTTTTTCGACCATCAAAACCACTTGCACCGGGATCTCATACTGTCACGATCAAAGGATATGATGCTTCTGGTAAACTAGTAACAATCACGCGTAAATTTACTGTTTTAAAAAGTGGCGAAAGCGTTCTTGGAGAAGCCACTGCTGCAGCTAGCCTCACTCCCAGTCCAAGCCCCATTGACACTCCCACACCCACTATTACCACCACACCAACACTTGAACCAACTATTACTTCAATAATTACTCCCTCTCCGCTACCTACTGTTTCCATAACTATCGCACCGCGTTCAGGAAATTTAGAAACTTCATTGATGTTTATTGGTAGCGGAGTTTTGTTTCTTCTTCTTGGAATAAAATTCTTTCTTAACTCTTAACTTAACTCTTAAGATTAACCTAGGGGGATAAATTACAATTTAAATCAGCTATCTGACAAGCGACATACTGCTGTATTTCTTTAAAGTCGCCGGTTCTGGGAGTAAGCACCCATAAGTTTTTGTACCTACTTTCTATTGGTGGATTAATCAAGAAACCCCTTCTGTTTTTTTCTTTATCTCCACTGTCTAAGATGATCTTTCGGATATCGTCATTTTTTAGTTGTAAGAAAAATTTCGCAAACAGTATTTTTTCCGATAAATCCATATCGCTTGACGAATACTCATTGATAATATTTAATAACTCTTTGATCTTCTCCTTCTCTCTAAGCAGAGAAAAATCAAAGAGTTTATTCTTCAGAGCCACAATTACCTGTTGCTGTCTTTTGTCACGGGCAAAATCTGTCCCTTCTTCTCCCTCCGCCTGCCTGCTTCTGACGTATTTTAAGGCTTTTTCCCCGTCCATATGCTGCAAACCTTTTTCAAACCGTAAAGTTTCGTATCTGCATTTATACTTAGGATCTCCACCGCATTCATCCTTTTCACGTCCGGGAATAGGATAAAATTCATCAACAAAACCCTTTTCCACAAAAATATCTAATCCTCCTACCAAATCGATTATTTTCTTAAAACCGGAAAAGTCTATCACCCAAGCGTAATGCACAGGTTGATCAATTATCTCTTCAACCGCCGCCTTTGCCATAACCAACCCTCCACCTTTCTTCTGTATCTCACCATAATGATAAGCAGTATTAACCTTATCCTGAATTGAAGGCAACCAAATATCTCTAGGGATCGAAATCATTACTACATCATGCTTTTTAAAATCTAAACTTAAGAAAATTATCGTATCTGTCAGGTCTGAACCATCATGTTCTCCTCCGGCTATACCCAAAATTACAACATTAGTCCTATTCTGATAACTCTTAATCGGCAAGTCTTTGTCAAATATAAGAGCGGAGACAAACCTTAACGAGATATTATTTTGTTTTACAAAATTATAAAAAGGATAAATTGTTCTAATAAAGAGAAAAATAAGAATCAGAAGAATCACCGCTAATGCGGTAAATTTAATAAAAGGCAGATATCTTATAAGCCTTCTTTTAAGCTGTTTCAGAGGCATTAGTTACTATCTCCCAAAAAACAACAGGATCAAGACTTGCTTTTCCGAGTAAAACGCCATCGATTGAGGTCTTCTCCAAAAAACTATTTACATTATCTGTCTTGACACTGCCGCCATAGATGAATTCGCAGTCTTTATTATTTTTTTTCAAGGTGTCCGCAATTTTTACGGCATTTTCAGGAGTATCACTTTGTCCCGTCCCTATTGCCCAGATCGGTTCATAAGCAATTATTTTTACACCATCAGGAATGATGCTTTCTTTATCTGGAATACAGTATATCGGTCTTATCCCCACCTCGATAGCTCTTGATACTTTCTCCTTCAATATTTCCTCTTTCTCATGAAAATTCATTCTTCTTTCAGAATGACCAATAATCACATAGTCTACAAACTCGGCAAGCATCTTTGCCGAAATCTCACCGGTATAAGCACCATTATTATACGGCGAAAGATTCTGTGCTCCTAGTTTGATCGGTAATTTATTCGCAATAATTAAATCTTTAACCAAGGGTATATAAATAAATGGCGGACAAATAATGATTTTTAAAATACTAAATTTATCAGTCTGCCCAGTCTTGTATTTACTGCCAAATACTCTAATCCAGTTTTTAATTTCTTCGGTATTTAAGTTAGATTTCCAGTTTGCTATTATATATTTTTTATTCATATTTCTTGATTCAGAACTCTTGATTCTGCATAATCTCTATTGTAGCATGAGCAACATTCTTCTCAAACATCTAAACCCTCAACAGATTGAGGCGGTAAAATACACCGAAGGACCAATTCTTATTCTTGCCGGCGCAGGATCCGGCAAAACTAAAGTATTGACCCACAAGGCTGCCTATCTTATCTCTGAAAAAAATGTCCCTCCAGAAAATATTCTAATGGTAACCTTTACTAACAAAGCTGCAAACGAGATGAAAGAAAGAATTCTACATCTACTCACAACTCATAACTCACAATCCACAATTAATCCTCCTTATACTGGTACTTTTCATGCGCTTTGCGCAAGAATTTTAAGAAAGTACGGTAAACATCTTGGCTTTTCACCCGATTTTCTGATTTATGATGAACAAGACAAAAAAGAGGCTTTAAAAGAAATAGTAATAAAACTTGGTCTTGACATAAAAAAATTTAATCCCGTCTTGACCGGCAGCATCATCTCCCAAGCAAAAAATGAGCTTATTTCCGCATTGGAGTATCCACAGTATGCCCATGGCAGCTTTCAAGAAGAGATTGTCAGAATTTATCTTGAGTACCAAAAATTGCTTATGAAAAATAATGCTTTTGACTTTGATGATTTGATTTTTTCAGTAGTAAAACTTTTTTGGGAAAACGAACGTATCCTTTCTTATTACCAAGAAAACTTCCATTATATCTTAGTTGATGAATACCAAGACACTAACCGAGCACAATATATCCTAACTAAGTTACTTACCGGAAAACGAGGAAACATTTGCGTAGTGGGTGATGCCTCGCAAAGTATTTATGCTTGGCGCGGAGCTGATTTTAGAAATATTTTAAATTTCAAAAGGGATTACAAGAATGTAAAGGTTTTCCATTTAGAACAAAACTATCGCTCTACCCAAATTATCCTTGATGCCGCCTTCTCAATAATTTCCAAAAATGATTCCCATCCCGTCCTGAAACTATGGACAGAAAAAAATGGCGGTCCTCCAATTACACTTTATCAGGCGGAAAACGAACATGACGAAGCTGATTTTGTCATTAGTGAAATCATCAAACAGCAATCAAAAGATAGTAACCTTCGGTATAGTGATTTTGCCATACTCTACCGTACCAATGCACAAAGTAGAATCATTGAGGAATCTCTGCTTTATGCTGGACTGCCGTATACCCTAGTAGGAGGAGTGAGATTTTATGAAAGAAAGGAAATAAAAGACGTACTTTCTTACTTAAGATTTTTAGTAAATCCTAAAGATAGCATTTCCAGAAAAAGAATAGAGAAACAAAGAAAAAAACGTTTTGAGCAATTTATTTCTTTTGTTGAAAATTACAAAGGAAAGGATACCAGTAAGCTATCAACGCTGGAAATACTGGATCAAGTTCTCAAAGCCTCTTCTTATCTTGATCTCTATAAGGAAGAAACAGAGGAAGATTTGATGCGGCTTGAAAACATAAAAGAACTCCGTTCGGTGGCGGCAGAGTTTCCTAATCTCATCCAGTTTCTAGAAAATGTTTCCTTGGTCGAACAAGAATATCTACCTGATCATCCATATATAAACGGAGATAAAAATAACAAAATTACTCTGATGACCCTGCACGCGGCTAAGGGATTGGAATTTAAAACTGTCTTTATGGTTGGCATGGAAGAAGGACTTTTTCCCCATGCAAAAACACTTTTTGAACCTTCCGAACTTGAAGAGGAGAGAAGACTTTGTTATGTTGGCATAACCCGGGCAAAAGAAAAGCTCTACCTTACCTATGCCAGAAGAAGACTGTATTTTGGCCAATTTAATACAAATCAAATTTCCCGTTTCTTATCTGAAATACCAGAACATCTTACCACTTCTTTTTATCCTATTTAGCTTCGCAGTTAACTACCTTATTAATACCTGCGTTATAGACATAACTGTTTCCTTCTGCCGACAAAATAATTTTATATCCTGGAGTAATTACCTGTGAGTAGAACCTTCCGCTTTGAGGACAACCGAGACTAGTGTCGCTGAAACGAACTTCTTCTACCTTATCGACTTTTATCTTAGAGGTGGAAATATTTAATTTTTCCGCTAAAGCTTCTTTTGCCTTTGTCACATATTCGTCACGGGATAATCCTGGTTCTCCCTGTACTATTATATCCATAGGGGGGACAGAAGTTATGGTTGGTGAAACTAAAAATATTGGTGAAGACTTGACAAAGCGGTAACCCACAAAAGAAATTGCTACCAGTAAAAACATAACGGATAAAGCTACAAGCATAAATGGATGTTCCATACGCCTCCTACCGTATTTTGATTTAACCCCCTCATATTTATTTTTTTTTGCCATCAAAAATATGATACCATAAATTATCTCTGTCAAGCTATGTCTGTATCAACTGTAAATATAAAAGATCGGGGAGTTTTTGATAAACTTGCATCCCATCCACTACAATCATGGAGTTGGGGAGAATTTAGAAAAAAAACTGGGGTCGAAGTGTTACGTTTAGGAAAATATGAAAATGGTAAATTGATTGAAACCGCTCAAATCACCATCCATCCTCTACCTTTTACCTCTTATACAATCGGATATTTTCCTAAAGGCGGAATCCCTTCGGGGGAAATATTAACAGAACTGACTAACCTCGGAAAAAAATATAATTGTATTTTTATCAAACTTGAACCGAATGTCGAAAAAATCAATTGGGAATTTAAAACACCTAAGGAGCTTATGAACTTAAAATCGAAAATTGTTTCTTCTCCTCATCCTCTCTTCACCAAATATACTTTTCAACTAGATCTTAATAAAAGCGAGGAAGAAATTCTGAAGGGAATGCATCCTAAAACAAGATACAATATTAAAGTCGCCCAAAGACATGGAATAATCATACAAGAAGACAATTCTGATAAAGCTTTTGAGGAGTATTTAAATTTAACTTTCGAAACAACCAAACGCCAGAAATTCTTCGCTCATACCAAGGATTATCACCAACTTATGTGGCAGACTTTGAAACCGGAGGGTATTGCTCATCTACTTACCGCTACCTATCCAAAAGAAAACAATATCATCCTTGCTGCTTGGATACTGTTCCTTTTTAACGGCGTACTTTATTATCCGTATGGCGCCTCAAGTGGAAAATTCAGAAATACCATGGCCTCAAATCTCCTCATGTGGGAAGCAATAAAATGGGGAAAAATTAATGGTGCTAAAATTTTTGACATGTGGGGTTCACTGGGGCCAAATCCCGATCCGAACGATCCTTGGTATGGTTTCCACCGTTTTAAGCAAGGATATAACCCAAGACTGGTAGAATTTGCCGGCAGTTTTGACTTAGTAATCAATCCTACTTTTTATCATTTCTACAATTTTGCCGATAGATTACGTAAGGTATTTTTGAAAATCAAAAGCCGTATCTAAATCATGACCAAATTTTTGAAACAAAATATATTTATTTTTGTGATTTTTATCATTATTACCTTTGTCGCTTATGGAAATATTCTAACTAATAAGCTTTTTTACGACGACGAGGAGCTTATCTATCAAAATGCCTATGTAAAGGACTTACGTAATTTCCCGAAGTTTTTTACCGAGAATATGGTGGCCGGCGCTGGAAAAACAAGCAATATGTACCGACCTATTCTTCTTACTTCTTTTGCTCTTGACTATGCTGTTTGGAAAAACAATCCTATAGGATATCATCTAACCAGTATTTTTCTTCATGCGGCTAACAGCATCTTGATATTTATCTTTGTGTACTGGCTTTTTAAAAATAAAATCCTTGCCCTCATCACTTCGCTTCTTTTTATCATTCATCCTGTTCAGACAGAAACAATCGCTTATGCTTCCGGCAGAACCGATGCTTTATATTGTTTTTTTGGTCTTATCTCACTTTTAGCTTTCGTCTCCTCCATGGAATCAAAAAAATATTTTCTCATCCGTTATATAATTTCTATTATCTTCTTTGTTCTTGCCATCCTTTCTAAAGAAACCGCAATCGTCTTTCCGTTCCTTTTCATTCTGGCCTCGCTTATAAAAAGTAGGACTACGATCCGCAGGTTAACTGTAATGATTATCCCCTTTTTTCTTATTGTCACTTCTTATATCATTCTTCGTCTAACCATCTTTAATTTCGTTAACACTCTAAACTTTTATCAAGAAAAGAATATTTACAGTGAAAATCTTCTGGTAAGGTTATTAACTTTTTCCGGAGTGTTTTTCCAGTATCTTTCAGTCATATTTTTCCCTTATGAGTTGATTTTTGCCAGAAATGTTCCAATCATTATTTCCCCATTAAATTTCTGGGTAATTGCTTTTATGTTTGTATTTTTTACTCTTTTAATTTTTTCTCTTGTCTTAAGAAAGAAAAATGCAGTATTCTTTTTTTCTTTCCTCTGGTTTTTTATTTGTATCTTTCCGGTATCAGGTGTTATTCCAATCAACAGTATTATTGCCGAGCATTATCTTTATCTACCTTCCCTCTCTTTTTTCCTTATTATCGCTTATTTTTTTTGTTTCCTATATAAAAAATACCCACAAACAAACAGGCGTATTTTGCTGATATTTACTGGAACTACCATCTGCCTTCTTCTTATCTTGCGGACTATCACTAGAAATAGTCAATGGCGCGATCCAATCACTTTCTATACCAAAAGTCTTATGCAATCTCCCTGGCATATTCCAATGCGTCATAACCTAGCCATGGCTTATGCAGAAAATGGAAAATTAGATGAAGCGATTATCCAATACCAACAAATTATTGCCGACCAAGATATCTATCCGAATCCTCATCATAATCTTGCCAACATCTATAAAGAATTAGGCAGATACCAAGAAGCAGAAGAGGAGTACCTAAAAGCCCTCAAAATTGATCCTAATTTCCATTTTAGCTACATGGGTCTTCTGGATCTTTATCAAAAAACTGGAGAAAAAGATAAATTAAATGCTCTTAGAGAAAAATTATGACTGATATCCGCCAATCTCCGCAATTTGCAAATTTTATGAAAGCTCTTAATTGGAAGGTAGAAAAGATTGGTGCTGTTAACGTGTTTCTAAAGAAATTTCCTTTTTTGGGTTTCTTTGCCAAAATTTCACGCCCGCCTGAAACTTTAACCTCAGGGGAGATTTTAAACTTCATCAAAAAACAGAGAATTTTCCGCCTGAAAGTCTCACCTGATGTGTTGATTACAGATAAAAATTACAACCTCATAAGAAAAAAATTTTTAAAAAACGGTTTCAAAATCGAAAATTCGCCTTTTACGCCTACTACTGATATTTTTATTGATCTCACTAAAAAAGAAGAGGAAATTTTTGACGAGTTTCAACCGTCAAAAAGAAGAGGGGTAAGACGAGCAATAAAAAACGGGGTAATTGTGAAAGAATCTTCTTCTTATGAAGATTTTATCAAGATTCGTAAAAAACAATATGCACCTATGGGGTTTTTGCTTGTTAATGAAATGAAAAAACTTTGGGAAAATTTTTATCCGGAAAACGCTAGTCTTCTTCTTGCTTATAAATCGCAAAAACCCGTGGCTGGAATCCTCCTTCTTTTTTACGAGAAAATCGCCTATTACTGGTATGCTTCTGCTCTCGCCCAAGGGAAAAAACTTTTTGCTCCTACTCTTTTGGTCTGGGAGGCTTTAAAACTTTCCCAGAAAAGGGGCTGTAAAACTTTTCATTTTGAAGGTATTTATGATGGACGTTTTCCCAAAGCAGCCTCCTCTTGGAGAGGATTTACCAAATTCAAGGAAGGTTTTGGTGGAGAAAAAGTAATCTATATGGAAAACTTTACCAGATAACCCACCAAGATATTAAAATTATCAATAAATAGGCGATACTGATCAAGAATAAGTATTACTCCAAAAATTATAAGAAATATACCTGCTATAACTGATGCTCTGTGGAAAGCTTGACGGTGTTCCTGTAACATCCTAAATACTGTCGGAAAAAATAATCCTCCTAAAACAAAAGGCAATGTCAAACCCAAAGAGTAAACAAAAAGTAAGAAAGCTCCGTAAATAACGGTTTCGCTTTTGGCGGAAAGAATAAGAATAGGTGTAAGCAAAGGACTAACACAGGGTATCCAACATAATGCTACTGCTATACCCGTTACTACTGCTGTAATATACCCTAAGTGTGTTAGACGTTTCTGTACCCTCCAGGCAAAATCAAATTGGAGGGAAAAAGGTTTGATGACTCCCACCTGTAATAGACCTAAAACAATCAGGATTACTCCGCTTGTTTTAAGCAGTATTGGCAGATATTTATCAAGTAATTGACCAACGACAGAACCAGTCGCTCCTAATATTGTATAAACAACAGTAAATCCTGTCACAAAAAAAAGTGTTGAAATAAAAACCCGCCACCGAATCCTACCAAAATCCAATCCATAAAGATCGGCAAAAGTAAATCCACTGATAATAGAAAAATACGAAGGGAGAAGAGGTAATAGACAAGGCGCCAAGAAAGAAATAAGCCCAGCTATAAAAGCTCCGACCAACTGATTAAAAATTCCACTAATAATAACGCTTTTAATAACTGTGTTTTTTTCCGGAATAGATTTTTTGCCTGTACAACCTGAAAGGCTCATAAAAACTTCAGGGGTAATTGCACCTTTGTATTGTCTACCACTTCCATCTTCCCAAGTAGGATACGCATGGATATTTTTGGCACCGCACAACTTACTATCATTTTCACAGTTTATGTACTTAATAAGAGCAAAATACTCTCCAAAATATCCTTTCTGGATGTCGCAGGCATGACAACGAGTCACTCCATACATTTTGAAGTCTTTATCCCTTAAACACTCCGCGAGATTTTTGATATCTATTTGACTACTTTCCGCTCTGGCTCTAAGGGGAAGAAAGAAAGATAAAAATACTATTATGGCTAGAAAAAACTTATATTTCATGTATTATTAATACTATATCATTACTTGACAGGATTTTTGTAATAATTCACAATGGAATTAGCATGCGCAAAGGATGTTACCTTCTAATAGCTTTATCTATCTTTTTATTACTAGCTACGAAAAAGGTATCGGCGCAAACCTTTGGCCCAATCTGCGATACCACCACACCAGGAGTAACCTGCGTACCGACTATACCCCCAACGCAACCTCCACCTCCACCCACTGCTACACCACCAATTTCCGGCAGTATGGAAATTACGCTTGCTCTTTTGGGAATAAGCGGAGTTTTTGTAATTGGAAGCATCCTAAGCTACACGAAAGCTTCTTCTAAGTAGTAAAACTATTTTTTTTCCTACATCACATACACAGTAAAGTAGAGGTGTTTACATTCTTTGATGATATTTGTAGCCGGGTAGAAGGTGCCAAGCTGGAGAGAATTGACTCCTGTGGGATGAAGAATAGCTGGGGTAATGGGGCCAGCAGGACCCATAAAGGGCGTTTCTGCAATATCGTATGGTTTACCTCTGAAAGTGCTAAAAAGGGAGGAAAGGAATCGTTTGATTATATCAATAAGAGATCCTCTCTGATTAGAGGCTCCTAGGATACTACTTTCAGCATTTCTGTTTAAAGCTGTTGGTTTATGATCACACCAGATCTGTACCCAGATATGGTATTGATAGGTACCCTTGGCTGTCTCTATAGGAAGAGTGTATGTCCAGTCTGCATAGTAGAGGTTGGGATTTTCTGTAGTGGCTACAGCGGTTATTTCTCCTGAATTGGCTATCTCTTCCCATGGACCGCCATTTATACTTCTTTCTACATGGTAGATCATGGACTTGACATAGGCATTAGAAGTAGTTGAACCATGTTGTCTTAAAGTAAAGGTAGAACCCATACCAAGTGTACCACTAACCACCTCAAGCAGACCCTCACAATCACAAACAGGTGTAGGTGTGGGAGTTGCAGTGTTGCTAGGTGTAGGAGTAAGAGTCTTGGTAGGAGTCATTGTGGGAGTACGGGTGGGGGTAATAGTAGGAGTACGAGTAGGGGTAATAGTAGGAGTCATCGTAGGAGTACGGGTGGGGGTGGGTATGGGAGTGTTGGTTGGTACAGGAGTTTTTGTTGGTGTTGATGTAGGCCCGCAAGAATCACCGACAGTGATAGTATATTCACCAGTCGCTACCCAGTTATTAACGCTCCATTCTGCATTCGTATAGTCGTGACAATTGTTTATACCTTCTTTATACCTTGCTATCGCTCCACCATCAACATGAAACTGAGACTCCGGGCAACCTTCATCTGTATCTCCGGCAAATGTATATAACATATGAGCCTTCAGTTCGCAAGTTGCCACTCTTTGAAATTTCAATGTAAACTTCTCACCTTTAGGAGGATTATTAGTTGTAAATTTAAAAGTGAATTTTGCTCCATCCGGCCCCAAACTAAGATTGGAGGAGCTAACTGTTTCCTTCTTAAAAGAAGTCTTATCAATATAAGACGGCAGACTAGCTATATTGGTTATGGTATAGGTGGGACTTTGGCACTGTACTGTTCTCCATACCTGTACACGCCTGCAACCTTTATAGCCACATTTATAAGAACATCCGGTATCGTAATAAGGCCAACTGGTATAGCTTCCGATGTTACTTCTCCAGTCAAAACGGGGGGTATCTCTGATTCCTCCCGCTTCTATCCATTCAGCCGGAGCGTTGAGTGTCAGATAACCAGTACAATCAGCACTATTATATCCTCCAGAAGCATCTATCCATTGTGAGACAGTTACAGGTTGACAGTATGAATACTGATTCTTACTTGGGTGTTTGTATCCAAACATATAGTTGGCCGCCAATATCGAAGTCTTAAATAAAAAGAAAAACAATAATACTAAACAAACTATATATATTAGCCTTTTCCCAAAAATCATATATTTTTATTTCTAAATCTTAACTTATTTCTAATAATAACCACCCCAATAATTATTAATATGCAAAGAAAAATCACGGCAGAAACCACCAGAAAAGTGATATCTCTTTTTCCTTTCGTAACACCAGCTATCTTGCTATCAAAATAACCATCCGGAGTAGAACCCTTTATATCCTTTTCCACCCGGAAGTCGGTCTTTGAGATCAAATCGTCAGTTCCAGCTTCTGCCGTATATGTCCCTCTTTTTAAATTCCCCAAAATAAATGGACTTTCAAAATCCGTCAGTATATTTTTTTCCTGTATTGTATTACCATTTTTATCTTTTATTTTGATGTATTCAACGAACCCTCCGCTTCTTACTGTCTCACCTTTAATATTTTTCGGTAATAATATTAACTGATTTGGGTTTTTACTATCGTAAATAATATCAATTTTATCTATTACGTTTCTAAATAGATCATCAGAATAATGTTTCACTATCTCACGACTTTCTCTGCTATCAGTAAGGTTTGCCTGTATATAAAAATCATTTCTAGATTTGAGCTTATCAATAGGCACTGATATAGCAAGTACACTTCCAGGGAATCTGGCTCTTATCTTTTTTGATTCAACCAAGGCCTTACCGCTATCTAAAACCGAGAGAACAACTTCGGTTTCGGGAGAGAAAACGGTTGCCGGGGAATGAAAACACAGGTAAGCTCTGCTTCCGTCTTTTAGCGGATAATCGGTAACATTTAGGTCGTTTATCCGCAATTCCCTAGGGAATTCACCTGTTTTATAAAATCTGTACTTAAAAACAGATTTTGCCGGACTTTTAATTTCTGCAGTAATAACATAAACTTCGGCCATTTGTCGTGGGATAACAAAAGATGTTTTCAAAACCTGATTATCTCTTTTCAAAACATAGGCTTCCTCTTTTTCCAAAAACATTTCAAGGTCATCCTCAAAATAATAGTACTTTACATTTACCGAAAGATCAGTCTTGTCCAGTCTTTTGTCAATTACCGGTAATTCAAAGTTGAACTGACTGTCTGTGAAACTGACACCATATTGTCTAATATTTTCTTTTTTTCCGTTTACTCTAAAATTGTCTATGTCAAAATATACATCCGGAGCCTGACTGTTTTCAATTCTAAAACCTGATGATCCTGCCATATCACCTTCAAGAAAAGGCAGTCCGCTGTAGTGGAATCCCTGTTTGGAAAGAAGAAAATATTCAAGTTTATACTCACCATTCATGTATTCGGCAAGTACAGGGACCTCAACCTCAAGATATTTTTTCTCATTGGGTAAAAAGTTCAAATCTTCTTTTAGGATTATCCTATCTACCAGAAAATTATCGTTATCACCTTGGGGTGATGGGTTACTATTGAATCTTTTTAAAAGTGAATACAAAATCGTATCTGTAACGGGATAAGTATTGTCATTTTTTATTAACCCATAAAGCCTGATTTTATCTCCAGGACTATAGATAGTTTTATCGGATGAAATATTAGCAGATATTTTACCGTACTGGTAATACTGAAAACATGATTCTGTACCCTCCACCTGTTCTGGACTCTCTGCAAAGATATTTTCATCATCTTCTTCTCCTCCATATATCGCTGAATCTACAGATGGCGGAGGTAAAGTCAGAAACAGTATCAAGAGTGAGGGAATAAATAAAAGAGAGATAAATTTTTTTACTCTCACCATAAAAATTAAAAATACATTAGTCAAACCATCTATTTTCTAGAGTAGAACTTTTTTGGAGGAAAAGTCAAGGGAGAATACTTAGGCTATATATCATTGCTTATATCCAGCCATTCAACTATTGTTTCAGGAAACTTATTTTTTATTTTCTCCATCAAAGCTTTCACCCCGAAAACTTCGGTGGCGTAGTGTCCTCCTGCAAGAAAGTTAATTTTCGCCTCCCTGAATAGTTCCCTGTTCCATTCATGCACTTCGCCGGTAATAAATAAATCGATATTTCCCTCTATCAGATTTTGCATTTCCGAAGGATACGGCGCGCCTTTACCTGAACATGCGACTACTAGTTTTATAGTCTTTGGCCCAAAATCATAAAAAGTCATCTTGGGGCTTAAAAACGGCTTTAGCCTCTTTATGACTTCATTTAATGTTTTACCTTCTTTGAATTCTCCTATAAAACCCCATGGATCCCCGCGATGCAGATATTCCTTTACTGGTCTTGCTCCTATGGTTTTTAAGATTTGCGCATTGTTTCCTACTTCCGGATGACTATCAAGCAGGAAATGGTAACCAAATAAGGAAATTTCGTTTTTAATAAGAAATGAGATTCTATTCTGAAATATCTTGTCGAAGCGAAGAAATGGGGGGAAGTTAAAAACATGATGAACTATTAATGCGTCGCATTTTGCCGCTAAACCTTTTTCAAATAAGGCGATAGACGCTGAGACTCCAAAACCGATTTTTTCTATCTTCTCTTTACCTTTTAATAACAAGCCGTTTGCCATGATCGGATCTATCCGGCCAACGTCAAAACTCTTATCAAATAAAAGATAGTCAGTAAGATAGTCGTTTAATTTATTTAACAAAACCATATTATGGTAGGCTTAACATGTAATAATCAACCGGGGCAAAATTATCTGTTAATATTTTAACATTTTTTCCAATCTCTATCTCCACTGTCTCATCGGGAAAAGACATTTCCTTATCTGACAATGTTGCCACCAACATAATGTTTTGCACTTTGAATCTATTTTTCCTATCTTCCAAAGGGAAAATAAAAACTTGGGGAAATACATGTCTATAAGTTAAGTATTCTGCCTGCAAAAAGGGATTACTAAGGGAAGAAACGATATTTATGATTATTACTCCGTCTTTATTTAAAGCATTTCTCATTTTCTCCACTACTTCTTTCGTCGTTAACTGATAAGGAATATTATAACCGTTAAAAGCGTCTATAAGGATGGCATCATATTTTTCCTTAGTTTGATTAAGATAAATTCTCCCATCGGTACTAAATATTTTAAGCCTAGGATTATCAACAAGACCGAAATATCTCTTGGCAATTGTCGTCATCGCCGGATCTATCTCTACTACATCGATGTATCCGTCGGGAAATTTTTCCAAAAAAGACACTGGGTAAGAATAAGCTGCTCCCCCTATCATTAATGCTTTTTTAAGTTCTGGATTGAAAAAAGATGCTAGATGATAAAATTTTGTGTAATCAAAAACTAACTCATTTGGACTTTCCAAGTACATTGCTGAATAAACGGCATTGTTTACCATAAGGTAACGGGTAGGTCGTGCATTGTAATAGTAATCTACTATCCTTATGGAATTATATAAAGTCTCACCATCAAAAATAACATTTTTGTCTCTCCAATGATTTTGCATAAGAAAATTAAAAAAGGAAACAGCCAAAAAAGCAAAGATCAGAAAAACGTAGCTTTTGAAGCGTAAAATTTTTACATCCAAAAACAATGCCAGAATAAACAGGATGAGTGAAGCTAGGTAAAGAATCTCCAGGTTTCCCACATAGGCAATAAGGTAAAAGCCTCCAAGAAAGGTGCCGACGATACTTCCGATTGTAGAAATAGCATAAAGGTTACCAGCGGTTCTTCCTGCTTTATTAAGAGAGAGCATCCGAAGTTTCACAGCATAAGGAGAAACCATTCCCATAAGAAAACTTGCCGGGGCAAAAAGAACAAACGCGGAAAAAAGACTCGCTACCCTATTATCGATTAAATAGCTCCCGACATTACTAAGCAATGGTTCTTTGATTAAAGCGGTAATCCCAATGAAAAGGCCAGAAAAAAACAAAATACGCGCCAGCATTCTTTTCTCCGGTCTTTTATCTGCAAGTCTCCCTCCGTACCAGTAGCCTAGGCTTAAGCTTCCCAAGATAATGCCGATAAGAGAAGTCCAAACAATTATTGTCGTACCTAAGTATGGAGCCAGAATTCTTGAACCCACCAATTCCAAAATCATTAGTACCGCTCCGCTTACAAAAACAACAATTTCCAGTTTATATTTATTGACAAAACTTATCACCATGCTTCACAGATAAGACGGAAATCGCAAAAATCACACCAAGGACCGACTTTAGGTGGAAATTCACTTGTGGCTATTTCCTCTGCTTGCGCGATCAGTTTCTTTTTCGCCTCCTCTAATTGTTCTTTTGTCCTAGTTGATGAAATTTTCTCGTGCGGATCAAAGAAATAAAAGGAAAAAATTACTTCTTCAGGTTTCCTGTTATAAATCCCAGTATCTGTTGCCGCCAAACCATAAACAGTCATCTGCAAATTTTCTTTTATTTCTTTATCTGTTGGCCGCTTACCTGTCTTATAGTCAATAATTTCCAATTTACCATCTTCTGTTAAATCTACTCTGTCTATTTTCCCGCCGATTTTAAGAGTTGGTGTAAGTCTTATCTTGAAAACCTGCTCAAGACTTTGGGGAATTACTTTGGGATTGTAAAATTTTTCATAAAAGATCGTAAGCAGTTTTATGCCTCTTTTTTTCATTTTCTCCTCGTACTGTTTGGTACCATATCCCACCGGCAACCACACCTCATCCAAAAGTCGCAATAAATCGTCTTGAGTTGGTTTTTCACCGTCTTTAACTTTCTCATAAAATTTTTGCAGAGCCATATGGATTGAGGAACCAAAAGAACCTGCAGCTGTCGGAGGAACAGGGATTTTAAGAATATAACGATACTTATACTGTAAAGGACAGGTTATGAAAGTTTCTATTTGAGTATAAGAAAGATACTCGACCGGCTGTCTAATATTTTTTTGAGGAAGTTCCTCTGTTTTCTTCCATTCAAGAAGTGTTAACTGCTTGCCTTCTGAAGCTGAAGCGGAAACAGAGTCTATTTTTAAACTTTTCTCTCCCAACATTTCAAAAACAAAAGGTGAAATTTTTCTTTCCCTTTTCCCTTCACCATAATAATTGGCAGCAGAAAGAATAAGCTTATCACGTGCCCTTGTAACACCAACATAAAAAAGCCTTCTTTCTTCTTGCAAATGATAGTCTCCCTCCGGCAAAATCTCCTTAATTAATGCCTCTGGTATGGGAATCTGTTCGCGGCGTTCTCTGGTGGGAAAACGTTGGTTTACTAAATTAACGAGGAAAACTACCGGAAATTCCAGACCTTTACTTGAGTGAACTGTCAGAATGTTTACCGCGTCATTATTCACCCAATCAGTGTCTACCGCCAATGGGCTTTCTCCAAGATCCATCGACATTTCGATCCAATCAACAACAGCGGTGACAGAGGCATCCTCGTGATCAACTTCATAAGTTTTCAACTTATCAAAAAATTTTGAGATATTCAAAGCCATCTTTTCCTCTTTCGCGCTTTTGTATTCAGCCAATGTTGCAAGTAAGCCACTTTCTTCAAGAAAATAATAAAGAATCTGTCCGGCTGTATCTGTCCTAGACAGTTTAAGATGTTTAGTAATCATTCTTTGAATTTTTATAAGCCTTTCGCGTGTCTTGTCAGAAAGATGAGGTAAATAACTTTGGTAATTTCTTTTCCTGCTCCAATGTTCTGTATCACCAGTATCATAAGCAATAATCGTTTCTATCGCCTCAAAGATAGATAATCCCAAACGCTTGGCAAAATTATTAATTGCCGTAAGATCCCTAATTGAAATATCAAAAATCGGCATTGATAAAACACGAAAAAGAGCAACAGAATCAGAAAAGTCATATATTACCTTAAGATAGGCAATGAGGTCTTTCACTTCCGGTTGTCTGAAAAGCATTCCCGGACCCAAAAATTGATAGGGAATGCCGGCTCGGGAGAGCGCCCTCACAAATGGATCAGCATGGTTATTAGCGCGGACTAAAATAGCAAAATCCTTCCAAGTATATTTATTTCCTTCTTTGTTTTTAACTCCTAGTTGGTAATTTTTAATTCTTTTTACTACTTCTTCTGCTTCATCTTCAACTCTTTCTGTGTAAATAAATTCGATTTCTTCACTGTCAATTTTTCTCTCGGCAATCAATTTTTTGTTTATTTTTTCCTTTATCTCTAATCTGTCGGGATTGTTGAATTGGATCAAGGTATAAGCCTTGTCAAGAATCTTTTGAGTAGAACGGTAGTTTTGGGCGAGAACAACAATTTTGGCTTCTGGAAACCGCTGTTTAAACTGAATTATATTGGAAACTGCCGCCCCTCTCCACCGATATATAGCCTGATCATCATCACCAACCACAGTAATATTTTTTTTATCTCCTGCCAAAATTACGGCCAGTTCATTTTGGGCAAAATTAGTGTCTTGAAACTCATCAATGAGTATATACTTAAACTGTTTTTGATATTGCTGTAAAATATTTCTTCTTGTCTTAAAAAGTTTAAGAGTATTACTGATTAAATCTGCAAAATCCATTACTCCTTCTTTCACCTTCAATTCTTCATATTTTTGATAAGCTAAAGCAAGTTCTAGATATTTATCCTTATCTATATTTACATCTGAACTTTGAGTTTTAACCCACTCAATATATTGATTGGGTTCTACATCTTCATCTTTTAATCGGTTAAAGTGCTGCAACATACCCTCAATGAATTTTGTCGGATTACCCAAGGGACGAAAGTAATCAAGCTCAAATTTAAAAAGATTTTTCCGGAAAAATATTACCGACTCTGCCTCAGTCATAAGTCTGTATCCCGGATCAAGACCAATTTCAAGCGCTTCTTGACGAAGTACACGGTCACCAAAAGAATGAAAGGTGGTAATCCACATCTGTGTATAACCATAAGGCATAGCCACATCTACTCTTTCTTCCATTTCCCTCGCAGCTTTATCTGTAAAAGTAAGCGCAAGAATTTCTGAAGGTACGGCTTTTCTTTGCGAAATCAACCACTTTATCCGTTCGGTAATAACAGTAGTCTTCCCTGTTCCCGCACCGGCAATAATAAGAAGCGGTCCATCACCATGCTGTATCGCCTCAATCTGTTTACTATTTAAATCAATTTTCTGGATTTTCTGCATGTGAGTTATTATATCAGATGAAAATGAAAAAAATGGAATACCTATATATAGAGGGTCTGAAGAAACTGCCTTATAAGATACACTTTTACAAATCTTTTCTATCCTGCTTTGGCCAAAAGGAATCCTGAATACTGCTGGTATAAGTAAGCTATTTTTTCTCTCCTTCTAAACTTCTGGTAGCGGTAATTTTTTGTCCAAGCTTTGTAAAACCTGTGTAAATATTTCCTATTTGGTTGTAAGCATTAGTAAGGTGCTTTGATAAAATTCCGAAATTTTCCTCTAATTTTTGGTAGTCTTTCTGAATTGCGTGAATAAGCTCAAGAATTTCTTTTGCACGTTTTTCCACTTTTTGCCCCTCAAAAGACATAAGGATTGCCCGAAGATAAGCATAAAAAGTCATCGGAGAAACCGGCATGACTCTTTTTTCGGCAGCATATTCAAAAAGTGATGGATTATTTACCACTTCGTAATAGATTGCCTCACTAGGAAGATACATGAGGGCATAATTAATCGTCCCTTCTTCTGTAAGAATATATTTTTTGGAAATATCATCAATATGCTTCTTTACATCTTGTTCAAAATTTTTACTGGCGGTCTTTTTTTCTGCCTCATCTCTACTTTCCAACATTGCCCGAAAATTATCCATTGGAAATTTGGAATCAATGGGTATGATACCATTTGCTGTCTTTATTGCGGCATCGACTACTGCTCCTGATTTAAAACTGTACTGGAGATGGAATGATTGTTTCGGCAACATTTGACCTAAAAGTTCTCTTAAAACCTGCTCACCAATGTTCCCTCGAAGTTTTGGACTTTTTAAGAACTCTGATAACTCTTTCATGCCGCGGCCTATCTCGCTCATCTGCCCAATATTTTTTTGCACTTCTCCAATAACTTTCGCCGCATGGTCAAGCCGACGGTTCAAAGCATTAGTATTGTTAGCTAAACTTTCTAAAAGCACCTTTCTGTCTTCCTTTGATCCTAATTGCAACATTTTTATTACTTCAAGTAGATCCTCTGAAGGCTTTTGTTTTTCAGCAAAATCTCTCAACCATTTCCTTAAAAAATAGAAAAATAGACAAAAACAGAGGATTATCAGAAATATTATGAAGTAAAATTCTAATGACATATCAACGTCATTTTATTCTATCACCAAACTACGTAAAATAGAATTATAGAAGAGTATGAAAAGAAGAAGAAAGATTAATGTAGGAAGAATTATTAAGACTTCTATTGCTTGGTTTTTTCTTATCGCTTTTATAATTGCTTTTCCTCCAGAAAATATTCTATTTTTTGTCATATTTTATCTACTCTTCTTTTTATCAATCTATACTACTTTCGAGCTCTTCTTTAAAGCATTAAGAAGTTTTTATCTGGCTACTTTAATGATTATTTTTCTGTTGCTAAGACAACAAGGGATGGACAATGTTATCAATATAATACTTTTACTCGGCATCTTGCTCTCTTTGGAAATATATTTTAGAAAAGCTTAATTTATTGATATAATAAGCTCCATGGAGAATTTTTACATCACCACCACTCTGCCATACGTCAATGCTTCTCCTCATATTGGATTTGCCTTGGAAATTGTCCAAGCAGACGTAATTGCTAGATACCATAGACTTCTTGGAGATAAAGTAATTTTCAATTTTGGAACCGATGAGCATGGTCTAAAAATTTACCGCAAAGCATTAAGTCAAGGAAAGAATCCAAAAGAATACTGTGATGAATATGCTGCGAAATGGAGCAGGCTTAAAGAGGCGTTAAATTTAAGCTATACCAACTTTATACGTACAACCGATAAACACCATATAGAAGCAACGCAAGAATTTTGGAAAAGATGTCTGGAAAATGGCGACATCATAAAGAAAAATTATAAAACAAAATATTGTGTTGGCTGTGAATTAGAAAAAACAGACTCTGAACTGGTAGCAGGAAAATGTCCTATCCATCCAAATCTAGATTTAGAAATCTTTGAGGAAGAAAACTACTTTTTTAGATTCAGTAAATATCAGAAACCACTTTTGGATTTCTATGAAAAAAACCCTGACTTTGTAATCCCTAAGACTAAATACAATGAAATAAAGACTTTTGTCCGAAACGGTCTTGACGATTTTAGCATTTCGCGTCTAAAAAATAAAATGCCTTGGGGTATTGATGTACCAGGTGATCCGAATCAAGTAATGTATGTTTGGTTTGACGCTCTTATAAATTACATCTCAACTCTTGGATGGCCAAAAGATCAGGAGAATTTCAACAAATTTTGGCCGGGTATTCAGGTGGCCGGAAAAGATAACCTTCGACAGCAAACAGCCATGTGGCAAGCAATGCTGATGTCAGCTGGACTACCAAATTCCAAACAAGTCTTTATTCATGGATTTATCACGGTCAATGAGCAAAAAATCAGCAAAAGCCTAGGAAACATTATCAATCCTTTTGAACTTATTGAAAAATATGGCACAGATGCCGTCAGATATTTCTTACTTTCTAAAATTCATCCATATGAGGATAGCGACTTTACGATAAAGAAATTTGAGGAGGCTTACAATGCTGACCTGGCAAACGGATTAGGTAATTTAGTCTCCAGAGTAGCAAGGCTCTGTGAAACAGATAAAATACACGGAATCAAATCCAAATTCGATAACAAAGATTACGAAAAACATCTAAAACAATTTGCATTTAACCTTGCTCTTGAAGAAATATGGAAGGAGCTTAAATCTCTCGATATTAGAATAGAAAGAGATAAACCATGGGCAAAATCTAAACAAGAGCGCGAAGGTAACCTAATATCTTATGTTAAAGGGGTATTGACTCTTGCCAATAAATTACTACCATTTCTTCCGGAAACTGCAGAAAAAATCCTTGAACAATTCTCTAAGCCGATTATTAAATCTCAACCACCGCTATTTCCAAGAATTAAATAGTACTTATGTCATTGCAAATCAAGACTTAGCGGATGATTACTACAGGCTTTAGAATATTTCAATTCTAAAGCCAATTCTAACGGAGTTTTCGCGTCATTCTGATAATTTGATCAAGAAATCCTAGCTCCTAGCAACGAAAGTTATTTTATGTATATTGACACCCATTGCCATCTTAACTTCAAAGCTTTCGAAAAGGATCTCAAAGAGGTAATCGACAAGGCTCAAAAAGCTGGAATTGGGAAAATTATCATTCCTGGTGCAAAAATTGAGTCAAGTGAAAAAGCTCTTGAAATAGCCCGTCATTTCCCTACCTGTTATGCCGCTGTTGGAATACATCCTCACCATGCTAAATCCACTAAACTAAATATACTAACTCATCGACTTACCCAACTTATTAATGATCCTAAAGTGGTAGCCATCGGAGAAATAGGTCTTGATTATCATCAATATAAAGATCATCCGCTTATTTCCGAAAATGAGAAAAAACTACAAAAAGAACTCTTTATTCTGCAACTTCATCTTGCTAAACGAAAAAATCTACCGGTAATTATTCATTGCCGAGAAGCTTTCGACGATATTATTGAAATTGTTTCTACGCGGAAATTAACCGGTGTTTTTCATTGTTTCAGCGGAAAAAAAGAACATCTTGAAAAAATACTGAAACTTGGTTTTTATGTAGGATTTGACGGTAATATCACCTATCCTGAAAACGAAAACCTGCGTAACCTAGCCCAACTGACCCCACTTAACCGTATTCTGTCGGAAACAGATTCTCCCTACCTTGCACCCTTGCCTTATCGCGGTCAGCGCAATACACCAGCAAATCTTTCCTATGTGATACAGACGTTGGTAAAAATCCATAAACAAAGTGCAAAAAAAATTGAAGAGATTACTTATTATAACGCGATAAATTTGTTTCATCTTTAGCAATTACTGTGTTAAAATATTAAGGACTTACCCATATGCAAAAATTGATAGAGAAATATCCGAGGGTGTCGTATCGATTTTTTGAGATATTCTTTCCAACTTTGACTTGGGCGATTATCACTTTGCCAATCTGGTTATCTCCGTTTCATCCCGCAGTAGTCGCTTATTTTATCCTGACATTTGACGTTTACTTTTTTTATAAATCCCTAACCACAACTATCTACTCAACTATCGCTTACATCAGATTAAAAAAACTCTCAAAGGTTGACTGGCTGAAAAAGGCAAAAACTCTACCAAATTTTTCAAAACTTTATCATGTGGTCATCATCACTAATTACAAAGAAAAGCTTTCAAAATTAAAAAAAACTCTAGATTATCTTACTAAACAAGATTTCCCTAAAAAAAGGATTATTGTCGTCTTAGCTATGGAAGAACGTGAAGGAGAAAGTGCAAAAGAAAGAGCAGATAGTCTGATAAAAGATTACCAGAATAAGTTTTGTCTAATTACTGCTACTTTTCATCCAGACTTACCCGGAGAAATAAAAGGTAAAGCCAGTAATTCTGCCTGGTCTGCCAAATTTATAACCAGCGAAATCAAAAAGCGCCATATTGATATCGATCATGTTACTATTACCTCATGTGATGCAGATTCGCTTCTTCCGGAAAAATATTTTTCTTATTTAAGCTTTCTGTTTTTGACTGATCCCGATCGATACTACCATTTTTATTGGGCACCGGTACTACTATACAGCAATTTCTGGGAAATTCCGCTCCCTATTAGAATTCAAGCAACAATCTCAAGCATCGCAAGACTTGCTTCTTTAGTAAGGACGGATACTCTTATTCAGATATCTACGTATTCGCTTTCTCTTAAGATGCTTCAAAATATTGGCTATTGGGATACCGACATAATTCCTGAAGATTGGCATATTTTTCTACAGGCTTTCTTTGCTCTAGGTAAAAAGGTAAAAACTATTCCTATTTATTTAATAATCTCAAGAGACGCCGTAAACGGACCAAACCTTCTTCGTGCCTTTGCTTCACGTTATGAACAGGAAAAACGCTGGGCTTGGGGTATTACTGACGTACCTTATGCCCTCAACAAATTTTTCACCACTACTCATATTCCGCTTCTGCCAAAATTTTTCAGAGTTATTCATGTGGTGGAAACTCATCTCTTCTGGCCAACTTCATTTTTCATTCTCACTATTGCTGCTTCTATCCCACCTATTATAAATCCAGTCTTCAGTCGTACAGCCCTCGGATATAATCTTCCTAGAATATCAGGATTTGTCTTAACAATCACAACTCTTTTTCTTATCGTTCTTATAATTATCGATGCTAAATCAAGACCAAAAAGACCGAGCTCTTATCCTATCGCCAAAACACCCCTTCTTATTTTTCAATGGATTCTTCTTCCTTTCATTTCGTTCTTTTTTTCCTCTCTACCTGCTTTGGAAGCTCACACCAGACTTCTTCTTGGAAAAAGATTGGAATATAAGGTAACGGAAAAAATATAATTATATTAATTTAATATGGAGTCACCGATAATTAACTTTGTCTTCTACCACACTCCAATTTTCTATCTTTTTCAATCTCTTTGGCGCGATGAGGCTTTTTCTTATTTTATGGCTAAACCAGACATATTCCGTGTTATTATCCAAACTGCAAATGATTTTAATCCACCATTTTATTACCTTATCTTGCATTTTTGGATAATTATTGTTGGAAAATCTGACGAGTGGCTACGTTTTCTCTCTTTTTTACCTTTTGTAGGCAGTGTATATGTAGCTTATCTTCTAGGAACAAAAATGTTCTCCCAAAAATTTGCTCCTTTTGTCGCCTTGTTTACCTTCTTAAATCCGATGCTTGTCTATTATGCTTTCGAAATGAGAATGTATTCCTTTTACGCCTTATTTACTTTTTGTGTTTTGTATTTCTTTTACACTAAGAACTGGAAATGGTATACCATCGCTGCGGTTTTTGGTCTTTACACCCAGTCTTTTTTTCTTTTAGTTATCATCTCTTTTCTGGCTTCTGTCTTTTTTCTAAAACCCAAAAAAGAGAGGTTAAAGCTTGCTTTTCTTACTTTCAAACCTGTACTTTTTTATCTACCATGGCTTCCTGTCTTGACCATCCAATTTTTCAGATCCAAAGATTCTTGGCTTTTTCCGGTTGATTTCCAATTAGTAAAATCTGTCTTGGGTAATATTTTTACTAATTATGAAGGGACACCCGGATACTTGTGGAAATACACAGCAATACTCTCTCTAATAATAATACTTTTTATTTTTAATGCTTTTAGGCTAAAATCTCGGAGGAAAGACGCACTGCTCCTCTTCTTCCCAATCTTTCTTCCGCTTTTCTTAGTGCTAGGATATTCGATTGTCAGACGACCCATCTATGTGAATCGCTATATGATCTTCGTTACTGTCTTTGAAATTATGATTATTCTTCTGGGAATATGGAATATAAGAAAAAGATATATAAGATGGGCTGTTTCATTTCTTTGGATAATATTTTTGATTTTTTTCAATATCTATATCGTCCCTTATCATAAGAAAACAGATTTCAAAACAACTTTCATTGAAATAAACAGGTTGGCTAAGCCTCTTGACTATGTTTACGCCAAAACCCCCATCGGTTTCCTCGAATCTGCTTATTATTACAAAGAAACAGACCGTGTTTTTATCTACAATCCCCAAAACATCGCGATTCCAAATTATATTGGTATTACGTCCACCTTCCTAAACGTTTCAAAAACTGAATTTCCACCTGCGCCATCACGAGTCTTCTTGGTTGATGATGATGCTAACTATGAGCTGATTATTAATAAATAAAAGCACTTTTATGAAAGTTTATTTAGTCTTCCAAAAACCAAAATTTGAAAAAATAAAGTTGATGTTGCAGAATAAATTGATTTCTAGACTTATAAAATATTTTCTTATTATTTTAATTGGTTTTACTGGTATAGGAATCTGGAAATGGCGGTCTTTACCACCAGAGATCCCTCTTTTTTATTCACTCCCCAGAAGTTATGACCAGTTAGCAAAATCTATTTTTATTTTGCTCCTCCCCGCTCTAAGCATCGTTTTTTTTTGCATAAACTTTCTTCTTGCTTCTCTTTTTTACGAAAAAGAAAGACTTGCTTCTATTTTTTTAATGATCACCTCAATAGTTATTTCCTTTTTACTGTTTATTGCCTTTCTAAAAATTATTTTTTTGATTACTTAACATGTCTTTGCTCTTATTGATACCTCTATTTTCCGCTTTAACAACTTTTCTTCTTACGCCTTTTGCTATTACTCTCGCAAAAAAATTCAAGCTAGTTGATGATCCCAAAACACGACCTCACCCCGCTCATACACATAAAGGTATTATTCCCCGCGGAGGAGGACTTCCACTTTTTATCGGTATTTTTCTTCCTTTTTTAATATTATTACCTTTTCAAGGTCCAATCGTAGGAATTTTTCTCGGCGCTTCTATTTTAGTTGTAGTCGGCCTTTGGGACGACAGGAAAGACCGTTCTCCTTACATACGCTTCCTTACTAATTGTCTCGTCGCTTTAATCGTAATTTCAGCAGGAATTCGCATTCCCTACATCACTAATCCCTTCGGAGGTATAATTTCTCTTGATACTTGGAAGATTGCCTTCGGACTCTCCAATCAGGAGTTTTTTATCCTAGCAGATTTTATTACGTTTATTTGGATTGTTTGGACTATGAATATTGTCGGTTGGTCGGGGGGAGTTGATGGACAATTACCCGGTTTTGTTGCCATTTCATCGCTTGTAATAGGTATACTTTCTCTTCGTTTTGCTTCTTTGGATCAAAAACAGCTCTATGTTACTTATCTTTCGTTTGCTACCAGTGGAGCTTTTTTAGGTTTTTTACCTTGGAATTTTTATCCCCAGAAAATTATGCCAGGATACGGAGGAAAAACTCTTGCTGGATTTATGTTGGCAGTCTTGTCAATTCTTTCTTTCAGTAAACTCGGTACTGCACTTTTAGTTTTGTCTATTCCAATGATCGACGCCGCTTTTGTCTTTATCAGAAGAATTCTTTCGGGAAAATCTCCAGTTTGGGCATCATCAGGACATCTTCATCACCGATTATTAGCCTTAGGTTGGAGTAAACGAAAAATTGCTCTTTTTTACTGGACAATTTCCGCTGTTGTTGGCCTTATAGCTTTGAATCTCAACAGTAAACAAAAATTATTTGTGGGTGTATTGATAATCGTGTTTTTCGTCGGCCTTATTTTATGGATCAATTTTATGAGGAAATTTACGAAAAAGAAAGATAGCGAGGCTTTTTAGCCTAACTAATTTATTTTCTCTGCGTATCTTGCAGAAACCCAACCTTCTTTGTCTTCAGAATAATTAATCTTGTACCAACCTTCTTTCTCCTCAACAAGGGTATACTTTTCACCTGGTTTTACTTGAGCCACTTCAGAAGCTGAAGTAGTTGGTCCGCTTCTTACCCTCAAGAATCCTGTCGGTGTATCTTTTATAATTATCTGTTGTTTGCTTGAATCAGAAGGAGAGACTGTTGGTGTAACCGAAACCTCCACACCTGGAATTTCACTTCCTCCAGAGAGGGCTAATTGAAAATTAATCGTCAGCTTGTAACCCACTGTCGTCTGTACTCTTACTGTCCTACTAACAAACCCTGGTGATGTAATGGCGACATCATGTTCTCCAGGAACTATATTGTTTATAAAAAGAGGGGTATTGCCTCTCTCTTGACCGTCTATTATCACGGAAGCGCCATCAACTTGAGAAAAAACAGCAAGTTGAGCTTCATTTTGGGTATTCTTTTCTAGAGTAAGAATTTCACCTCCTGAAGTTAACTCACTTATCCCCAATTCACGATTAACAAAAGTCAAAACAGATGGATTGATAAAAATTTTTCCTTGCCAAGAAGTTGCTTCTGTCGAGGTTTCCTGAGGAATAAGTTTTAGAACATGTTCACCAACTGGCTGTTTATCTTCATAGGGTGTCTTACCAATAAGCCTATCATCTAAAAAAATATTAGTTGGAGGAGTAGATAGAACTTTTAAACCTCCGAAATTTGTCGATTGTGAAGTGATAAATTTATAACCGGCGGCAATTAAAACTACGATAAATAAAACGACTATTATCAGGGCCTTTTTAGTCATATGTTTACTATATCATCACCTTTTCGCTTTTTCAATAAAAAACCCCTCATTTTGTGAAGGGGTTTTTAAATTTCCAAGTCTAACTTGAATTTATATTTAATATTCTCCCATTCCAGCACCAGGCGACATGCCGCCTGCTCCTCCTGCAGTCGGAGGATTCTTTTCCGGAATATCGGTAATCAGAGCTTCAGTAGTCAAAACCATTGTTCCAATCGAAACTGCATTCTGCAGGGCAAGTCTTGTTACCTTTGCCGGATCTACTATACCTGCTTCCAACATAGATACAAATTTCATTGAAAGAGCGTCAAACCCATAGTCTGCCTCTTTCCCTTCTTCTACCTTCCGGAGTACCCACCCTGCATCAGCACCTGCATTATGAGCTATCGAACGGACCGGCTCTGCTAATGCACGGTAAAGAATATCAATTCCTGTTTTCTCGTCATCGAATTCCATCTGCTTCTTAAGTTGGGGTAAAACTGCCCTTGCTCGAAGAAGAGCAACTCCTCCTCCAGGCACGATACCCTCCTCAATTGCCGCCTTTGTGGCGGCTACTGCATCGTTGACTCTCTCCTTTTTCTCCTTCATTTCCACTTCTGTGGCCGCTCCAACATTAATCACTGCTACTCCGCCTGAAAGTTTAGCAAGTCTCTCCTGAAGCTTTTCGCGGTCAAACTCGGAAGTAGTCTCCTCTATCTCTCTCCTAATCTGCGCAATTCTTGCGTCAATCAACTTTTTCTCGCCTTTACCCCCAATGATACGGCAATTCTCTTTATCGGCCCAGACTTTATCCGCCTGACCGCAATCTTCTAAGGTTACATTCTCAAGTTTCCTTCCCATATCCTCGGAAATCACTTTACCACCTGTAAGAATTGCAATATCCTCAAGCATCGCTTTCCTTCTGTCACCAAATCCGGGAGCTTTTACTGCTAAAACATTAAAAGTACCTCGAAGCTTATTGACTACCAAAGTAGCCAAGGCCTCACCCTCTATCTCATCGGCAATAATCACCAAGTTTTTGGATACTTTAACAAAGTTTTCTAGAAATGGCAAAAGATCCTGAATTGAGGAAATTTTTTTATCGGTAATAAGAATATGTGCATCCTCAACTTCTGCCTCCATTCTATCAGGATTAGTCACAAAATACGGAGAAGCGAAACCTTTATCAAACTCCATACCTTCTTTGTAATCTATTTCCATCGCCAAACCTTTTCCTTCTTCAACGGTAACCACACCATCTTTTCCTACCTTTTCTAATGCCTCTGCGATTAGCGAACCGATAGCTGGGTCTGCGGCGGAGATAGTGGCTACTTGAGTGATTTCATCCTTACCTTTAACCTTTTTGGCCATTTTCTTAAGTTCTGCTACTACTGCTTCTGTACCTTTATCCAAACCATGTTTAAGAATCATTGGATTGGCACCAGCGGTGATATTCTTAAGACCATCGCTAATCACTGCTTGAGCTAAAAGAGTGGCAGTGGTAGTACCGTCTCCTGTATCATCATTGGTTTTGCTAGCTGCTTCTTTAATAAGTTGGGCTCCCATGTTCTCAAAAGGATCAGCTAGTTCTATTTCTTTTGCCACAGTTACACCATCATGGACAACCGTGGGAGCACCCCATTTACGATCAAGAGCAACATTTCTACCCTTTGGACCAAGTGTGGTTACGACAGCTTTTGCTAATGTGTTGACGCCTTTAAGAAGTTGCTGTCTGGCGTCTTCAGAGAATTTAAGTTGTTTGGCCATATTATTTATTCCTCCTTCGCCCACCGTCGTATTTTTAACGAAAGCGGGCAAAACTTTTTAATAATTTATTCAATAATAGCTAAAATATCTTTTTGCTCTATTAATAACCATTCTTCACCATTAACTTTTACTTCATTCCCACCCCATTTCTTATATATTACTTTCTGTCCGACTTTAACTAACATCGGAATCTTTTTTCCTTCATCGGAAACTCCTCCCGAACCCACGGCCATCACCTTACCTATCTGCGGTTTCTCTTTAGCTGTTTCAGGAAGCACAATTCCACCAGGAGTTTTTGTTTCTTCCTCAAGAGGTTTGACTAAAACATTATCGAATAATGGTTTTATAGAATTTGATTTAATTATCATGGAGACCTCCTTCTTAATAATTTGGCACTTAATATAAGCGAGTGCTATTTTAGAGTAAGAAAAAAAACTTGTCAAGTGGTGATTTTTGAAGAGTATTTTTCCAAAATCCACTTCCTTGCATCATGAGGATGAAAACGAACAAAACCATCTTTTATCACCTCTTTTGTCCTGTGTTTTTTCAGATACCAAAGTTGGGAAAATTTACAAATTTTTTCCAAAATACTAAGATTATCAAAACAGTGTAATCTTAAAATGTCAAAACCTCCTCTATTTACTTTATTAATTTTCTTATATTCTGACATCCTCGTATTTTCCTCAAATGCATTAGGCAAATAATCTTTTACCCAATCATTTGCTTTTAGAAATTTGTTATAAAATCCACCCCGATCATATAATGGCTTAAGCTGAACCACTTCATGAGCTGAAAAAAGATCCCTTTCTTCTTTCGGAATTGCTAGGTGTTTTTCATCTACAAACATATTTAGGCATATTTTATCTTTTATGTTTTTTTCACCCTTTCGTCTCCGAAGTCTCAATAAGTCCAAAATCATAACAACAAAAAATCTTGTCGTCCATAAGGAATCTACCGAAGAAATAATGAAAAAATCTATATCATCATTTTTATCTGCATTGTTTATTGCTAAAGCTCCAGAAATACCAATTAGTTTTATCGTAGGAATATATTTTAGAAAACCCACTGCCTTTTGGGCTATCTTTAATTTTTCCTCCGAATATTTTTTTCTTCTTTGGCGAATCTCAACGATTTTTTCCCTTCTTTTTAAAAAGTAAAAATCATTTTTTTCCTGAATACTTTTAATTTTGGGTAAGATTTTATGAATCTGCAATTGAGAAATACCAGGGTATCTAATAAGTCTCTTCCAAACTTCTTTCTCGGTAAGAGGATAATCAAACAAATCGGCATAAATAATGGTATTTAGCATTGCCGAAGAGACTGACGGCATAATACTGTTATTGAGCAGAAGTTATAGAAAAACGGGCAAATACCTGTTGAAATCCATTATCGGCAGTTTTCAGAGCGGTTTCTGGACTAACATTCTGTGCTAGTGAGTTTACCGCATCTTTAAGATAACTGATTAGCGATGAATTAAGGCCCGTTTCTCCATCAAAGGTGCGGGAAGCGGTATAAAAAGATTCCATTGAAGGGGCCTCAGCTATTAATGGAGCTAAATACTCATTATCAGATAAAGTCTTAGCAAGATCCATTCTTGAATAAGGTTCGCCAAATAATTTTCTAGACTGTACCTGTAGAGAATACAATTTTTTCATTGTTTCCGCACTCGATAGATATTTTAAAAAATCCCATGCTTCTTTTTGGTATTTACTTTTGGCCGAAACTCCCTCCACCCAATAGGTCGCCCAATTCACTGAAGGACAAGGCTGTTTACTGCAAGGTAATTGAGGAACTTCAGCTGTCTTAAAATTCAGATTAGGATTAAGCGATTTTATGGTAAAAACCTGCCAACTGGGTGCAAATATCATCGCCACTTTTCCTTGAGCAAAAGCAACAACCGAATTGTCCAGTGTGTCATCCCAAACATTGTTAGGTAATTCAGCAAACTTTCTGTAAAAACTTAAAGCCTCAACACCACAATTAATTGTAGTTTTATCATTACAGGCAAATAATGATTTAGACATTTGCGTACCGTTCTGAAGCATCATTAGACTTAAAATATCGCTAAAATGTTCTATATTTTCCGCTGTTCCCATGGCAACGCCTGCAGTTACGATTTTTTCTTTCTCTTTTACAGTTAATTTGGAAACAGCATCTTGCATATCAATCCATGTCTTTGGTGGAGAAACATTAGCACTTTTTAGAATATCCTCATTGTAATAAAGCAATAAACCATCAATCATGAGAGGTACGCCATAATAATTTCCCTGCGATTTCAGATCTGATACAGCCACCCGATAGAAAGTATTCTCAAAATCACTGTCTGAATACACTGTTTTAGGCATCGGGGAAAAAAGACCATCTTTTATAAACATCGGTAACCAAGTATTATGGAAACGAAAAACATCCGGACCTTCACCTTTTGAAAGTTGCGCTTGCAACCTCTCACGATATTGTATTTTATTCTGCATAAGATAATTTATTGTCACGTTGGGATTTATCCTTTGGTAATCATCAAGTATCGGTTGAATGATATTTTTGTCCTCCCACAATCCCCAATAAGTGAGGGTTACTTTTTTTTCTTCTGGCTGATTATTTCTGTTTATAATAAAAAAACCTACTACCAAACCAACGATTAATAGCAAAACCACTACGATAATGGCAAAAATCAAATATTTTTTTCTCTTGTCCTCCACAAAGGGAGGTGGGGGAGAACTCATCCCTTCCGAAGAGAAAGAGGTTTCATCATAATACTGCTGGTTTTCAGAATATTCTTGATTGTCACTTTGACCCATCTGTTGTTGACTGTCTATAAAATTTTGGTTGTAAATTTCCCCCGAAGATTCTCCTTGATTTTCCGTATTGGGTTTTGATAAATCAGCCATTCTTATGTTATGATAACCTCAAGAGGATGAAATGGTCAAGGAAAAGAAACAGAAAGCAGAAAAAATCTCCCTTTTCTCTGTAATTTTTTTATATCTACCTTTTTCTATTTTTTTTATCACTATCACAGTAATCTTAACTGGTATATTTTATTTTGAAAAAACCTATAAAAACAGAATTTATCCGGGGGTAAAAATAGATGGCATTTCTTTTGGCGGAAAAACAAAAGAAGAAGTCGAGGATTACTTCTTAAAGAAAAATAAACCTTTTGAAAATTTCAAAATCACTTTAAGCTTTGAGGATAACATTGCAACAATCTCTGCTGAGGAACTTGCAGTGGCTTATGACGGGAAACTTGCCAGTATTCAGGCTTTTTCTATCGGACGTTCAAATAATTTATTTTCTGACCTGTATCAAAAATGGAAAGCAGCAACCGTAGGAATCAACCTTCCTAGTGTCCTTACGATGAATAATTCTATTGTCGATGAGACTCTTTCATTTTTATCATCAAGTATTGATATCTTTCCGGAGGAGGCACTTTTCCAGTTCGAAAATGGCAAAGTATCAGTGTTTAAAATGTCTAAACCTGGACGACAACTCGACAGGTCAGAAACGAAAAAACTAATTACCAACTATATTGAGACTTTAAGTAATGCCGGGATGGAGACGCCACAATCTATTACTATTGAGCTACCTGTAAAAATAATCCAACCAAAAGTAAGTACCGAAAACTCCAATAATTTTGGTATAAAAGAACTTTTAGGTCGTGGCACCTCAAAATTTGCCGGTTCCATACCCGGACGGGTCCATAATATTGTTCTTGCTGCCTCAAAAATCCACGGTCATCTGGTTCCACCAGAAGCTATTTTTTCTTTTAACGATACCTTAGGTGATGTATCCGCAAATACTGGTTTCCAACCTGCCTATATCATCAAAGATGGAAGAACTGTTCTTGGAGACGGCGGGGGTGTCTGTCAGGTGTCAACCACTCTTTTCCGAGCGCTTCTTGCTGCCGGACTACCTATACTTGAGAGGCATCCTCACTCTTATAGAGTGGGTTACTATGAACAGGATTCACCGCCAGGAATTGACGCTACGGTTTTTGCTCCTTCATATGATTTAAAATTTAAAAATGACACAGGCAATTATCTACTTATTCAGGCTAAAGCAGATCCACAAAATTATACCCTGACCTTTGAAATATACGGTACCAGCGATGGAAGAGTGGCAGAAACAACTAAACCGATAATCCTTTCTCAAACCCCTGCCCCACCGGATCTTTATCAGGATGATCCTACTCTGCCTGCTGGTACTATCAAACAGGTTGATTGGAAAGCCCCAGGAGCAAAAGTCAGCTTTGATTATAAAGTAACAAAAAATGGTGAAATTCTTTTCCAAAAAACTTACGTTTCTAACTATCAACCTTGGCAATCAGTCTTTCTACGTGGTACAAAGACGTAAAAAATCTTTACTTTATGAACATGGATAAAATTATTAATATCTCAAACTTAAATTCCCGTGTTGAAAAACTCAAGAAAAATAAAAAGTCAATTGTGCTTGTCGGCGGCTGTTTTGATATTCTTCATATTGGACATATCAAGTTTCTCAAAGAGGCAAAAAATTTAGGGGATAAACTCTTTGTTCTCCTTGAAAGTGATAAAAAGGTAAAAAAGTTAAAAGGGAAGAACCGTCCTATTTTTAAGCAAAAAGAACGAGCATTTATGCTTTCGGCAATTTCTTATATAGATTATGTGGTAAACTTACCTTTTATGAAATCTGACAAAGATTATGACCAGTTGGTTTTAACGATAAAACCTGATATCGTCGCGATTACGGAAAATGATCCTTACCTTGAAAGAAAGAAAAAACAGGTAAAGCTTGTTGGTGGGGAAATAAAAGTTATCCCAATGGCTCAAACCTTTTCTTCTTCAAAATTGGCAAAGCTTCTTGGTATAGAATAAAAAAATGAAAATTTTAGCAATTGAAACCTCTTGTGATGAAACCGCCGCAGCCATCGTTGAGGATGGTACAAAAATAATTGCCAATAATATTTCTTCCTCTGTAAATATGCATGAAAAATCTGGTGGAATCATACCGGAAATAGCCGCCCGTGAACAGGTAAAGTACATAATTCCTATAATCAACAGAACGATAAAATCTTTTGATTCTAGTTCAAATAAAAATCTACTAGGCTCTACTTGGGATAAACAATTTAAAAACAGACTAATGCAACATGTTGATGTTATAGCGGTTACCATTGGTCCCGGACTTATAGGTTCACTTCTTATTGGTGTAGAAACTGCCAAAACCATAGCATACATTAGTAAAAAACCAATTATCCCCGTTAATCATATCTTTGCCCATATCTATGCCAATTGGCTAACAAATGATAAACTCCCACAATTTCCGGCAATTGCCCTAGTCGTTTCCGGAGGACACACTGAATTATTTTTCATGAAAGACCACAATAATCTCAAGTGGCTAGGTGGAACTCGTGATGATGCAGCTGGTGAGGCATTCGACAAAACCGCTAGACTTCTAGGGCTAGGGTATCCCGGAGGACCAGCTATAGCGGCTGTAGCAGCAGAATTTAGAGTTAAAAAACAAACCCTCGGTCTAAATTCAGAGGGAGAGAAATTAAAAACTAGGAATCAAATAAAACTGCCAAGACCAATGATAAGAGAGGATAATCTGGATTTTTCTTTCTCCGGCCTAAAAACTGCGGTAATAAGAGAAATAAACAGATTAAAAAAAACAAAACAATCTGCCCATAATACCTTCATTGCTCCTAATGTAGATGGGCTTGGCCTTTCAATCATTCAACAGTTAGCTTACGAGGTTCAGGAGGCAATCACTGATGTATTGGTTGATAAAACTCTGAAAGCGGCAAAAAAATATCAGGCCAAATCCATCCTTCTCGGCGGTGGTGTTGCCGCCAATAAAAGACTTGCTGAAAAGATGAAATTGGAAATTGGAAAAGCCCAAAGGGCTCCCGAATTGGAAATTGATTTGTTTATCCCTCCACCTTCTCTTTGTACAGACAACGCTGCGTATATCGCAAGTTACGCTTACTTTCATAACAAACCTGTCCCTTGGCAAGAAATCCAGGCAAAACCAGATCTTGAAGTTGAAGTGTAAGAATTGTCAAGTTATAATAATCCAAAGATGTTAGATAAAGTCTATAAACACGAGGAGGTTGAAAAATACTGGTATAACTTTTGGGAGAAAAACGGCTATTTTACCCCGAAAATTGAAAAGGGAAAGAAACCATTTACAATCATTCTTCCACCTCCCAATGCTAACGCTGACCTTCACTTAGGACATGCAATGTATGTAGTCGAAGATATCCTCATCCGCTACCACCGTATGAAAGGTGATGTAACCCTTTGGCTCCCAGGAACAGATCACGCTGGATTTGAGACGCAATATGTTTTTGAGAAGGAATTACAAAAAAAGGGTAAAAGCAGATTCGATTTTGATCGGGACAATTTATACAAAATGATTTGGGATTTTGTACAAGAAAATCGAGGTAAGATGGAAAATCAGCTAAGAAAACTTGGCTTTTCTCTTGATTGGACCCGACAAGTTTTTACCCTTGATCCAAAAATCATCAAGATCATCTATAAAACATTCAAAAAACTTTATGACGATGGATTAATCTATCGAGGTGAAGGATTAGTAAATTATTGTACAAGATGCGGAACCGGTTTTTCTGATCTTGAAATAAATCATATCGAAACTGTCGACAAGTTATATTACATCAAGTATCCATTTACAGATGGATCCGGGGAAATAACAGTAGCCACAACCAGACCAGAAACTATGTTTGGTGATGTGGCTATTGCTGTCCATCCTAAAGACAAAAGATATAAAAAATCTGTCGGAAAAACCGTTTACATTCCAATATCAAATCTTCCTATTCCAATCATTACAGATGATTCCATCGATATAAAATTCGGTACCGGAGCGGTCAAAATCACACCCGCACATGATGTAAACGACTTTAATATAGGTAAAAAATACAAACTACCTATCATTCAAGTGATAGGATTTAATGGAAAACTAATGGAAAAGAAAGAAGTACCAACTGATTATCAGAATCTCAACATTAAAAATGCCAGAGATTTAATCGTGGCTTATTTATCAAAACCAGAAATTAATCTTTTAGATCATATTGATACTAATCACAAATTAGTAAAAGAGATTTGTTATAAGTGTGGCAATACTATTGAACCTCTACCTCTTTCTCAATGGTATATTAGAATCCGTCCGTTGGCAGACAAAGCAGTAGAAGCCATAAAGAAAAAAGAGGTAACTTTTGCACCGAAAAAATTTGAAAAAACTGCTATACAATGGTTAAACAACTTCCATGACTGGAATATCAGCCGTCAGATCGTCTGGGGAATAAGGATACCAGCATGGTTCTGTATCGATTGTAAACGGAATAATGGGATGGACAAAAAATGGATCATCACTGATGGGGACAAACCTAAATGTCCAGATTGCCAAGGAAACAATCTATCGCAAGATCCTGATACTTTTGATACTTGGTTTTCTTCGGCGCAATGGCCATTCGCTACACTTAAAGTAAATCATCAGGGTGACTTTGATTATTTTTATCCAACCTCCGTGATGGAAACCGGCTATGATATCCTACCATGGTGGGTGTGCCGAATGATCATGTTAGGTATATATGCAACTGGAAGGGTACCCTTTAAAACTGTCTGTCTACATGGATTAGTAAGAGATGCTAAGGGGCAAAAAATGAGTAAAAGCCGCGGCAATGTTATAAGCACTATCTTTATGACTAAACTCTACGGTGCCGATGCTTTAAGGATGGCTTTGATTTTTGGCACTGCCTTTGGCAATGATATTCCTATGTCTGAAGATAAAATTCGCGGCATGAGAAATTTCTGTAATAAACTCTGGAATATCGGAAGATTTATCAAAATAAATATGGAAAATTATAAAATTGATCAAGAATCTATTTCCAAAAAGGGGATAAAACCAGATCTAGCCAAATTGCAAGCAGAAGACAAAAAAATCCTCTCACAGCTAGGTATGCTAGAACGACAAGTTACTAAATCTCTCGATAATTATCAATTTGACAAAGCGGCCAATGCTTTATATGGATTTATTTGGCATTCTTTTGCTGATAAATACATTGAGGAGGTAAAAGAAAGATTAAGACAAAAAGATATAATTGCGATTCACACATTGGTATACATCTATGGTGTTTGTCTTGCTCTCCTTCATCCATTCATGCCCTTTATCACAGAGGAAATAAACAGACAACTTTTTGGAGAAAAGGAGAAACCTCTTATTATTTCTTCCTGGCCGAAGGTATAAAAGTTAATTTTCGCTTATCTCTATTTTTTCTATTTTTACTTCTTCCGTTGGTTTAGATTTTTCACCTAAACCATTATCTACCACTGGTAATTCAGCAATTTTATCTACAGTTTCCATACCGTCAATCACCTGACCAAAAATTACGTACTGTTTGGGGAGCTCATAATCTTTATGCATGATAAAAAACTGACTACCATTGGTATTCGGTCCACGATTGGCCATCGCTACTATCCCACGTTTATAATCCTTCGTGATTTTTTCATCGGGAAAAGTGTATCCAGGGCCGCCGGTACCATCTCCCTTCGGATCGCCTCCCTGAATCATAAAATCTTTAACTACGCGATGAAAAATTGTTCCGTCATAAAATCCTTCTTTGGCAAGAAAAACAAAATTATTTACCGTTCTAGGTGCTTCTTTGGCAAAGAGCTCAATTTTAAAAGAACCCTTATTAGTGATTATGTTTGCCTGATATTTTTTTCCCTCCGAAATTTCCATTTTCGGTGGGGAAGCATATTGTTTTTTCAACACAGCGCTTTTTGTAGCTTCATCAGAAACCTTAGGTAAATCTTGGGAAGGGGTATTTCTGGAAAAAATTACTATTACCCCTAACATTAATAAAACGAGCAAAAGCAGGTAAATCAGGAAGTCTTTCAATTGAGGTTTCACGATTTAGATTCTCAAAGATATTTATTAACCTTTGCTTTATTACGAACCTCGCTATACCAAGTATCAAATAAGTCAGATATCTTTTGCTGGCGAAGCATATTTTTTACTTCTTCTTTTAGCGCAGCTGGATCGGTCGCATTTTTGTAAGCAACGCTGTTTTTAGCAATATAATCGTCTATCTCCTGTGAGGAAACAGTTGCTTCGTTATCAAAAAGCTTATCTATAGCAAGCTGTATCTCTATTTGTTTTTTGAAATCATCCATTGTCATTCCTTGCGCCTTCAAAGCATCATTTAGAGAAATATTTCCATTTAAACGCTTTTCAACTTCTTTGATGCGATTGCTAATTTCATCCGGAGTAATAAAAATACCTTTTTTCCTGATTTCTGCCTCTAATATACGCTCGTTGATAATATTATCAAGCATCTGATCACCAAATCTATTTACTAATTGCTTTGTCAGTTGCCAACGGGTAATCGGCTGCCCATCTACAGTAGCAACAATAAAGAGATTTTTAAATTTCCAGAAAAAAACAATGACCGCTAATATCAGGACTAAAGCGATCAATTTTTTTGACAGGAAAGTCTTCTTGGGGGAAGCATCTTTTGAAGAAATAAAGGTATTTTCCTCACTAAAGGTTTCTGGTAGGATTTCTTTCTTCCTTATTACCTTTCTTCTTCCTGTTTTTTTTCGCGGCATATATATATAAGGTATAAATATACATGAGTCTTAACAGTTATGCAAGACTACAAATTTCAAGATCTTATCCTTAATTTTTCTTTTACCATTTTTGCTACAAGACTACCATCCGCTTGACCTTTTACCTTAGCCATCACAAGACCAATTACTTTTCCAATATTATTTGTATCTACCGAGCTAGAAATAACCCCATCTATAATTTGTGAAATCTCTTCTTCTGACAACTGTTTTGGGAGATATTGTCTAATTACCGCAATTTGTTTTTCTTCATCTGTTACCAATTCATCTCTACCACTTTTTTTAAACAGAGCTATAGCTTCCTCGCGTTTTTTCACTTCTTTTTGTAAAAGCGCAACTATCTCTTCATCGGTTAGATCTCTCTGTTTATTTATTTCTGCATATTTTATTTCTGAGAGGATGTACCGAATTACTTTAAGCTCGATCTGATTTCCTGTTTTTAGACTCGAAAGAATCTGTTTTTGGATTTTGTCTTTTATCATAGAATTTCAAAAAAAGCACCAACTGGAGTAACTTGTGTAAATAAAATCAGATAAACAAAATATAACAATATAGCACCAAGGATAATAGTTAAAAAGACCATCAGTTTGAAAGGGTCAAAATTGCTCATCGAAATAATTATAACTTATCATCGCCTTTTTTCCTAAAAACAAGGACTTCACGGATTATAAAATGATCGCTGGTTCCATAAAGTATGGTGCCCCGTTGGGAAAGCATAAACGGCACAAATTCTTCTTTTTCAAAACCAAGCTTAAGTATCTTATCAATAATCTCTATAAAATGTAATCTTCCATTTTCGGCAAATACCGGAAATACTATAGTGATTTTTCCGTTAGGTCTTAATATCCCCTTAAATATTTTAAACGCTTCAAGATATAAACTCCCAAGCTCGGTCAAAATTTTTTGTATAAATAAAATATCAGGTTTTTTTAATAAAGGTGGCCCAAGATAAGGTTCTGTCACTATAACATCAATAGAATTATTGACTAACTTATTATTTAATAATCGCACGTCACTCACCCACCAATTAATATTGTACGACAACTTATTTATCCTTGGAAAATTATCAAATAGCCAGTCAATATTCTTTTTTGCTGATAAAACAGCTTTTTCACTTATGTCGCTTGCAATTATATTCCGGAAACCAAGCATTATTGCTTCCTGGATAATAGTACCGCTCCCACAAAACGGATCAAGAAATACACTCTCTTTATCCTTCTGGGAAAGGTTTATCATCATTCTTGCTAATTTAGGAGGAATAATTCCTGATTTTTTGTCTCTTTGCGGCCGACCATAGTCACGAAAACTAAAATCTGCAAATTCCTGTACCGATAATGTTTTTCCAACAAGCATGCTTGTTGGGGTCGTGATTAGAACTATTTCTGCTCCGTTACTTCTCAAAAGTTTATTTTTAACAACAGAAACGCTTGAAAGTTTATCTCCTTTAATAAGCAGAAAACCAGCTTTTATATTACTATCTTTAAGATTTTTCTTAATTAAAAGACATAACTCTTTTACTTTACTTACAAGTTTTCTAGATAATCTTTTATCCCCGCCACAGTTGTAGACACTTACACCAAAATGGAGCTTCTGCTTTTTATTGGAAAAATATTTTTCTAGAAGATTATCAGCGCTCAAAATCTTATTAAAGTCTTGCTCTTCCTCTTTCAAATATGTCTCATCGAGAATTTTACCAAATTTGACCGTACCCCCAAGTGTCTTTATTACTTCCGTTTCTTTTAAGGATACTTCGGTTGAAACTAATAAAATTTCTTGAGAAAAAGCATCAAGCGTATATTGTATTCTAAGTTTTTTTAACCATGAATTTATTTCGGAAAGAGAAAGTGACGGGTTTTTACCAAGGATAAAAAAATATCTATGCATATCGGGTGACTTATTCAATCCATTCTTCATCTTCAGAGTAGTCTTCATTTGTAGAAGTTTCTGAAATTCCGTGAGAAGAAGTATTATTTTTCTGAACGCTTGGTTCAACAAATTTGAAGCTTGAAACAACTGTTTCATATATCTTATTCCAAAAAGCCGCGTCTGTAAGCTCTACATCTATTTGATATAAGTAACCATTTCTAATGGTAGCAACAGTTATTTTTTGTGTTCCGTTAGTTATAAGAATTTTTTTTGCCATTTCTCCACCAAGTGTACTATCTATAGCATTTTTTGCTTTGATCTGTTTTACCCACTCATCAATATCTGAAGCTTCTGTATCCTTTACCCAAATTACTAAATTTCCCGCATTTGTGGCGGAACTAAGCTCTATATGAGCATAATTTTCTTCATCTTCATCATGAGGATTAAGTTTTAAATTCTTGGGATATTGAAAACTAAACTCTGATTGATCAACCCAAGTTGCCATTTCTTGAGACTCTAAAAGAGGAGTCGGTAAAATATCACTTACAGGAGAAATGAATTTCTTGGAGAATAGTTTTAAATAACCATATACCCCTCCACCAGTTAAAAGCATTACAATCAACAGCGTCACTATGATTTTTCTCGTTTCCACGCTATAATTATATCAACATTGAGTTATATTTACATAATAGAATTAACAAAGTACAATGATAAAGCCTATTACTATGATTAAAATTGCTTGTTTACCACTAATAATTCTTGCCTTAACAATAACTTTTACAAAAAGTGCGTATGCGGCAAAAAAATTTATTCCTAAGACAAAAACATCAAGCCGTACTGTAACCTCTAGCTCGATTCCTGTACGTGTCCGTTATCGCCCTGATAAATTGGCCATTTTGTTTTCTTTTTCTAATTTTAATGGAATTGAGTCAGTAAACTATTCTTTCACTTATAACACCAACGGCATACCGCAAGGTGCAGGTGGTACAATAAGAGCCAGTAATAATCCTACTTCCGAAAGAGAACTTCTTTTTGGTACGTGCTCAACTTCTGTTTGCACCTATCATTATAATTTGAGCGGAGCAAAACTTAGTTTTACAGCAAAATATTCAAACGGCAAAACAATCTCAAAAAGTTATAGGATTAAAACTTATCGGTGATTATTAGTGATTTCTAAATAACCATCTGATAATAATCCGAAGAAGATCCGGTCTCTCCTCAAATATCTCCTCCTCATCTACCTTAGAAACTCCCAATACTTGACTATTAAGATTTTGTGGCAAAGTAACTTTTGCCTGTAATTCTTGAGGCTCTCCTCCTTTTATCTCTAAAGTATTTGTACAAAATAATTTACCGAAATTTTTTAATTCAAGGCAATATTTATAATAATAATTAGTATCATCTTCCAACTTATTATTTATAAATGAAAGCGAATCAGTTTTAAGCTTATACTCCTTATATTCTCTTCCTATTGAAGGAGGTTCCCCATCCCAACGTCTTATGTAGATATTTGAGATATTATCTGATATATCAGTGAATTTTTCCCAAGAAAATTTTACACGATGGTCTTCACCAAATATATTTCTAACTGTCTCTGATTTGACAGTTACGTTGTATCCTTTTACCATTGGTGACGGTGATAAAGTAGGCGTAGAAACAGCACTAACAGTCGGTTCTGGAATTTTATGACAGTTAGGGCCATCATTTTGCATTGGCGTCTTGATGAATATTTCTGCCGTTTCTTCGGGCTTTATAACAAGCATCTGGTAATCATAAAGGTTATGTTTTCCGCCCTCTCCTGAAGAATTATCCTCAATCTTTGCTAATTTATAAATAGCTAACCCTACTTCATAGGTACAGTTTTTTGAGGTATTAGTTACTGTTCCTTTTAAGTATCCATAGGGAGAAACTGCCTTGGAGGTATCAATCGAACCAACAAGGTATTTTTTGCCGATAGGATCATCACACTCCGACGATAAATTTTCCTGATTTGCCAAGGGCACAATCCCTACAGGAAGAAGCGTGCAATAAGGCAGCCATTTTTTTCCAGAAAGAGCCGCTGATGCTGAGGCTATTAATCGATTCGTAGGAGAAGTATAAGATTTACCACCAACGAAAGACTTTATTACCGGTCCCCAGTAAAGATCTGCCTCGTATTGACAAAGACTACAAGCGGGCAAAACTGGGGTGAATGTGGGTATTTTGGTTAGTATCGGTGTTTGTGTGGGAATTAAGGTTATTGTCGGAAAATTACCCTCCGCTTCTTGAATTAACTGCTCTGGAATTTGGGCAGAGATCGTGCTTTCGTTAAACTGATCACCCCCATAAGGCTCTACCTGTATTTTGTTTACTTTCAAAGCTTTATTTGTTTCAAAAAAGAAAACAAAGGAAAGGATAAGAAGAAGCGGAACGACAAACAGTAGAATAAGTATTCTGGGATTGCTTTTCTCTTGCTTTTTTTTCTTTACTGATTTCCTAGGTTTTTTCATGAAAAGAGGTATTACTTTTAGGATATTTTAACGATAAGGTATAGGGTAAATGATTGTCAAGAAGAATAAACTTATCAAAACCTAAACTCAAAAACCAAACTCTCTCGGATCTACAAAATAAGGTATAATCTGCCCGGAATTATCATAGAGTAAAATACTCAAGATCGGTTTACCACCGGTATCAAATATAGGCGTTTCTTTTCCATTGTTTACCACAAGTGGTATTTCTCTCTCTTCTGTCTGTATATTTTCATCTCCAGTCCAAATCTTTGCTTTTGAAACATTTTGACCGTTTACCACAGAGATTAAATTATCTTTTTTTGTCAATTTTGTCTTCGTCTCCTTATCGTATAAACTAAAAGGCAGACTCGAAGACATGGGGTGTTGACCTACCCTCACCTGAACTATACCTCCTTGTTTTGCTCCCTCCGGAATAATCGCCTGAATTTCTGTGTCTCTCCAGCTTGTAATCATCTCCTCTGGCAAAGCTACCCCGCCGATAATCAGTCTTTTCACCGACGGATTATTACCAAAGTTCTCTCCTTGTATCCAAACGATATCACCGATTTTACCTACCCAAGGAAAAACTCTGCCTATTTTGGGGGGGTTATTTGGAATTGGACCAGGAAAAATCTTCTCTTTAGTTACAATCAGTTTGGGCTTTTCATATGCTTTTGATCTTATTTCTGTCTGTTGTTGAACAAGCAAAATCACAATCGGTAAAGAAACAAGAAGACTTAAAAGCGCGGAAAAGGCGATAATTTTTAAAAAAGAAAGCTCGTCTATTTTTTTAAGAAAAGACATATTGTTTATTTTATTATCTCTATCTGTCTGTTTTTATGATCAAACAAAACAGAATGATTTTCAAAAAAACCTTTTCTGCCCAAAAGTGATTTTGTTCCTACTGATTCTGTAAAAACCACTGGAACATTCATCTCATTATTCCCCAATAATATTATCATATTTCCTTGATAAGCAAAGCTTTGAGTATTGCCGAATCCCCGAAAGGTTGTCCGTGGTAAAAAAGCGAGGTCTTGACCCATTTTTTCTGCCCAATCTCGAGGAAGAGAAGATATCACTGCTCCAGAATCTAGTAAAAATTTGTTATCCACAAACCCGTCATTTGTTTTAACTTTTGCCGGAATAATCGGCTCAAAAACATTCCCCAGATCTTGCCAGTTAACATTCTGCATCGGCACAACTACTAAAACATCTTGATTCATACTTTTAGAAACAAAATTTTTTGCATAGTACTTTTGAGCAAAGATTACTCCCGCAACAACTAAAATAAGAGGAAAAGAAATAAGAATTAGGAGTTTGAATGCTGCCCTAACCGGTCTATATGAAGAGACTAAAGAATTTGTAGAATAAAGCGGTTGGCTATTTTCCATATCAATATCAACATAACATAAGTAAAATAACAAGCGCAAGAAAAATTTTCAATATTTTATCGTTACTTAATCTTTCAAAAGATTTATACTCGAAATTCATTCAGGAAGTCTCAAGAATAAAGAAGAATTCTATTATAAGAGTTAAATTTTAGCGCTACTTAGTCTTTAACTAAGACATAAGTTAATTAAACTCTTTGCATTTTTTACAGCAAAGCCAGAAACATCATTATTAAAATAGCAGTAAACATCATAGTTTTTAAGATATCGTCTAATTTTTACTGACCACAACTTTAAGTCTCTATCACTATAGGAAGATGAATAGAGAGACTCGGGACCATGGAATCTGATATAGACAAAGCCACCCGTTGCCTTTTCTGCGATTGGAAATGCTTTTGTCTCATTAATGACAAATCCAGCTTTATTTTCATCTAGTAATTGATAAATTACATCATTAAACCAAGATATATGCCGAAACTCAAAAGCGTGACTGATGTTTTTGGGTAATATATAGAGAAAATTATTTAATCTCTCTTTATTTTGACCAGTTAATTGAAAAGATGCGGGAAATTGCCAAAGAACAACTGAAAGTTTCTCTTTCAAACCGTAGGCATTTTCAAAAAAAATTCTAACTTCATCTTGAACATCTTTAATTCTTTTTATATGAGTGATAAAACGTGAGCCTTTTATGGAAAAGAAAAAGCTTGGAGGAGTTTGTTTGTACCAATTTTCAAAAACTCGACGTTTGAAACTGTGATAAAAAGTGGCATTTATTTCAAGGGTATTAAAATGTTGAGAGTAAAAAGAGAGCCATTCTTTTTTGGATAAATCTTGTGGATAAAAAACTCCCACCCAGTCAGGGTAATTATAACCCGATGTACCGATAAATAAATTCCCCATTATTTATTAATTTCTTCAATTTCGTTATATCATATAAAATATAGATAATGAAACAGGCAACACTTTATCAAAAACTTCCCGGAAATAAAGTAAAATGTTTAGCTTGCTCCTGGTATTGTAAAATCCAACCAAACAATCTTGGTATATGCGCCACTAGATTTAACAAAAAAGGCACTCTTTATTCTCTTGTCTACGGCAAAGCCATCGGGCTTCATCTTGATCCGGTAGAGAAAAAACCACTCTATCATTTTCTGCCAGGAGCAAAAATTCTTTCTTTTGGCACTCTCGGCTGCAACTTCGGCTGTCTTTTTTGTCAAAATTGGGAAATGAGCCAAATAAACAAAAATCAAGAATTGAAAAGTAAGAATCAAGAGGAAAATTTAGTAAAATTAATCGACGCTATGTCAATAACCATCTCTCCTAGTGAAATTGTGGACCTAGCTCTTAAACAGCATGCCGACGGAATAGCTTACACCTATAATGAACCAGCTATTTTTGCTGAATTTACTCTGGATACAGCAAAAATAGCCAAAAAAAATGGGCTTAAAAACATTTACGTTTCCAATGGATTTGAATCGACAGAAACTTTTAACTTTGTGAGGGATTACCTCGACGCCATAAATATCGACCTTAAAAGTTTCCGAAGTGAGTTTTACCAGCAAATTTGCAAAGCAAAAATTGAACCAGTCAAAGAAAATATCAAAAGGTTTTTTGCTGCTGCCATTGAGATAGAAATTACTACTTTAATAATTCCAGGCCAAAACGACAGTCAAGAAGAACTTACTGCAATAGCCAATTTTTTGGCTTCAATATCCAAAGATATTCCCTGGCATAACAGTGCTTTTTATCCTGCTTATAAAATGAGTGATGCCCCCCCTACTCCTTATGAAACTCTGATAAAAGCCTACGAAATTGGCAAAAAAGCCGGCCTCAAATATGTCTATGTAGGCAATATTCCTGATGTTAAAAGATCTTCAACTTACTGCCCAAAGTGCCAAACTATCCTTATTAAAAGAGACGGCTACCATGTGGAAATAAAAAACTTTGATAAGACTAATGGAACATGCCAAAAATGTCATGAGAAAATCTATGGAATCTGGAATTAAAATAAGGACACCCGCAGTCTCCGGCAGTTTTTATCCTGATAATAAAAAAGGGCTAACTTCTCTACTGGAAAATTATTTCATCTCTGCCAGGAAGATTAATTTTCCGGGTAAAATTAAAGCTCTAATTGTTCCTCATGCCGGCTATATTTACTCCGGACAAACTGCTGCCTGGGGTTATAAACAGTTATCTACTACTTTCCAAAATCCGCACTTTGTTTTAATCGGGCCTTCACATCATTATTTTTTTAATGGGCTTGCCGCATCGTCAGCTAATTTATGGCAGACTCCTTTAGGGGGGATAAAACAAAGTCACCCTGATGGTAAAAAGGCGACAGGTTTAGTATCAATAAATGACAATATTCATACTCCTGAACACTCCATAGAAGTACAATTGCCCTTTTTGCAATATCTTTATCAAAATTTCTCTATCTCCTGCCTGCTTACAGGAAACAATATTGATTTTGAAAAAACAGCTAATTATCTTCTAAGGTATTATTCTTCTTCCATTTTTATCTTTTCCTCTGATCTTTCTCATTATCTACAGGAAGAAATTGCCAAAATAAAAGATGAAAAGACTATTGAAGCGATACTTAAACTAGCTGACGGATATTTTTTATCAGAAGAGAATACTGCCTGCGGTATGATGGGGATTTTAATCCTTATAAGTATAGCCAGGAAAGAAAAATGGAAGGGGGAATTAATCTATTATGAGACATCAGCGAAAACATCAGGCGATAAAACTGCAGTCGTAGGTTATGCAACAATCGGATTCTATTAAAATCTCTCAGAAAGTGTCTTGGGTGAAAAAAAGACTAAACATAGAAAAATCATACATTTCTCAAATAAAGTCGAGAGTATCCTTCCAAGGTGAAAGGAACAAAAAATGAAGTTCTCTAGCAAAGAATCTCTAGCTAAATTTGCCATCAAATATTTTTTAACTCATAAAAAAATCCCCGATGTTAAAATGGAAGATGTTGACAGTAAACTTTGGGTGAAAGCCGCCTGTTTTGTCACTGTCTATGTCGATGGTAAACTCCGTGGTTGCATTGGTGATATTACACCAATGGAACCGCTTTACCAAAACATCATCAAAAACGCCATCAACGCTGCTTTCCGTGACTTAAGATTTCCTCCCATTATTAAAGATGATCTACCAAGGCTTAAAACTGAAGTATCTGTGCTTACTCCACCAAAAGACTATCAACCAAAAAATATTGCCGATCTTATCAAGTATCTTAGAGAGAATCAACCAGGGCTTATTTTGGAAAAATACGGAAGGAAAGCTCTTTTTCTCCCGCAAGTCTGGAAAGAGATAAAGGAACCCTCTGAATTTCTCTCTAATCTTTGTCTCAAAGCTGGTCTTGATCCTCTAGCCTGGCAGGAAGAAGGAATGAGATTTTGGATTTTTGAAGTAAATTAATCTTCTTAGGATTTTTTCTTATCCAGCTTATCAAGTTTTAAACCCTTTACCCCAAAATAAACCACAAAAGCGATAATCAGAAAATCAATCAAACTATTGATAAAGCTTCCCCACATAATCTTTATCGGGCCGACTACTAAAGAGGCTTCTTTCAGCTCCCCTGTAAAACCGAGAAAAATACTAACGATCGGATTAATGATGTCGTTTACCAGAGAAGCAACTAGTTTCGAGATTGAACTACCCAAGATAAAACCAACTGCTAGTCCTACTACTCCTTGCTCCCTGATAAAGTTTAAAAAACCTCTCATTGACTTTATTAAACCATTAATATTTTTTATATGTCAAATTTTTATATGCCCGAATAATCAAGTTCGGCTTCTTATAAATTAACTCAACTTTAGGAAATCGGGCTTTAATCTTTTCTACTAATTTATCTGTTACCTCTCTTTTTTGCTTGGTGTAAGATCCATTAAAAATGTAGACTCCTTCTTGAGTCAATAATTTGTTAATCAAAGCAAGATATTTATTGGAATAAACAAATTGGGGATAATCGCAACCGATATAAAGATCGACAAGGATAAGGTCGTAGATTTTTTGTCTTTTGCAATTCAATAAAAATTGGTAAGCATCGCTAATAATAATATCTAAATTTTTTCTTTTCCCAAGGTCAAAATATTTTTTCCCGATTTCAATCATATAAGGATCATTGTCAACTCCGGTAATTTGTGCATTAGGAAAAAGCTCATTTATTACCTGAACAGCTGATCCTCCCCCCACGCCCAGAAGTAAAATATTACCGATTGTTTTTCTCGACTCCGACAGTTTCCTTAAAGCCGCGTTCATTACCCTTTTTGAGTATTCACCGCTTTGCCAAAATCCGGAAACTACAATACGATTTTTGCCCATAAACTTTTCGACGGTAATTAAACCATTAATCGGAGACTCTCTTTTCTCTAAAATTTGGGGAATTAGAAAAGATAATAGAAAAATAAATGATTTACACAAAAACAAAGTCCGTTTTAATTATTAGTAACCTTGTAAAACTTGAGTTGTTGGAATATCTGTCAAAGTAGGAATAGGAGTATTTGTGGGAATCAAAGTAATAGTAGGAGTAATAGTAGGAGTGTTTGTTGGAAGAACAGTAGGAGTAGGAATATTAGTTACAGTTGGCGTAGCAGTCGGCTGCGGTGGATTACAACTAAACTGTGTTGTTTGACTCCAGGGTGAAAAATAAAAGACGTCAGTACAATTACTACAGGTAGAATAGGCATATTTGACAAAATAGGTTGTCCCTTGTGAAAAGTAATAATCAGTAGTAAAGGAATAAGTGGTGGGTAGCATTTGGTTGTTTGGAGGAATCCTGCTGTCTATAAATCTATTATCTTGATTTATATCGCCCACTTTTATCCAGTATAATTTTGCTCCGTCCATGCTGTGATAACTGATATTGACATTCCAAAGATTTTGGGAATTAGCTTGATTACACTGCACTCCCGGACTATACTGTGGCTGTTGAAGATTGTTAAGAACATTGATGACAAAAACTTCATTGGTAGCCGGAGCCGTCACGGTGATTGTTTGTGACTGGGCTACATTAGTTCCGTTTATCTTAAGATAAGCTGTCATTTGGTAAGTGGCTCCCGCCACTGCTCCGCTCCAACTCCAAACAGTGTTGTCTCTTGCAACAATTCCATCACTAACAATTTTTGTGTTAGTTTCACCCGATCGTTTAGCAACAATAGTAATAATTCCACTACTTGGAATATTACCGTTTAAATCTATTTTGCCGGAAATAACTGCGTTTACTACCGGCACAGGGGTAGGCGAAAAAATCACTGTTGGAAGGGGTGTAGCGGTAATAATTATAGGAGTAGGCGTCAAAACTGGCGTCATAGTAGGAGAAAGAAGCGCACCAAAATTACTAACATACTCTCCTGTATTAATACGCAAGACTTCATTGGCAGCCGGAGCGACAACTTTCAAAACTTGCGAAGAGGCAATCGTCTTGTCTTTTTCCGTCAAAAGTGCTTTAATTTCGTAACTTTCTCCGCTTTGAGCATTGTTATAACTCCACTGTGCCATGTCTTTGGCGCGCATGCCGCTTATAATGGTCGTGAAATCCGTATCCCCGCTTTTTTTTATGGCAATAGCCAACTTACTATCTTGTGGTACTATGCCGTTTAAATCAACAGTACCAGATATTGCCGCTAATACCTGCTTCTCGGGTTTAGCTTCGGAATTTATACGCAAAACTTCTCCTGTAGCTGGCGCAGCGACAAAAAGACTCTCCGACTCCCCAATATTTTTACCATCCTGCTGAAGATAGGCTTTAATCTCATAGCCTTTGCCTTTTTCGGCATTCTTCCATACCCATGAGGCGCCATCTTTGGCGGTAATTCCTTGCGTAAATATATAAAATTGCTCATCCTCTGATCCCCTCTCGGCTATCGCTATTGTTGCGCCAGCTGGCGCATGACCATTCAAATCGATTATCCCTTCTATTTTCGCCGTATTTTGGGAAGTAGCCAATAGAACTACGGTAGCGATAAAAAATATCGCAAAGATAGTAAGCGTAACAATAAAGATTACTTTTTTATATTTGAGAAATATTTGCTTAAGATTTCCGGTGAATGAGGCTTTCGGCAAAGAAGAAGGTGAAGGTTGTTGAGGCAAAGCACTCTCCATACAATACCATCATTCCACATGTAGCATTTTTTTTCAATCCTTGACTAGCGGTAATTTTGCCTTTACTATAAAAAAATATGAAACGTTACGCTTTATTTGTTTCTATCTTTTTACTGGGTCTTATCTTCGGAATCATCTTGGCTATTTTTGTCTCTGGACAAAATATACTCACAAAAAATCAACAAACCCCTGCTTTTAAAGATGAGAGGGCGGAAATCAGTCTTTCGGCCGACATTTCCAGTGATTATACCCTAGCTAAAGCACAAACTGTATTTTTTGGCGAAAACAAAGAGGAATTTCTTGTTGTTGGTTTTAATCCCGTCAATTATTCTCTTGAAAAAAACGATAACCTCAAATCTTTCCTTAAAATCTATAAGAAAACTCCACAAGGATATTCTCCTGTCTACAAATTCTCTCCGCTATTTCCAGAAGAGATCGAACAAAGCCACATCTTATTTGAGGATATGTGGGAAATAAAAACAGTACCAACCGGTAAAGCAGCGATTGTTACCACTTGGTCTCAAACCGGTGCTGATTATTTCGGCAAGTATCCTATTGTCATCGCTTATCAAAATAATGCTTTTGCCGCTACATCATTTTACACAGAAAACATTGCCGATAATCCGAGATTGAAAAATATTTCTTGGACAAGTAGTGATGTGACCGTTAAAAATAGATACGATGACACAAATCATGTTTTAACAATCCTCACGCAAAAAGTGGCTGTTGAAAATGATGAAATTGTCCTTTCCTTTTTTGGAGATAATGAGTGTCATGCCTGCGAACACAAATACATCACTTTCAGGTTTACTCTAGAGTTCTGAAATCCATTTTATTTTCTTGATTTTCCTTTTTTTAATTCTCCTGACTTCTTGTTTCTTGTATTTTGCTTTCTTCTTTTGAGCGACTCCTTCTGAAGAGCGTCTATCTTCTCTTTTTTCTTCTTAAGCTGTTCATCTACCAACTTTTGGCATTCCGAATCAGGACAAACAGTCTCCACGTAGGTCACCAAAGAAGAACCGACGTACTCTTTCCAGCTTTTAGCTATCACGCGTATTTTGCCGCAACGTATACACTGGGTATTCTCTACCATAGATTAAAATCGCCTACCGCCGCCTCTATTGCCAAATCTTCGGCGGGTAGGACTTTCTCCACGGCCATTAGTAAAAGTAGGTTTGGGAAGAGCTTCTTTTACAACGATATTTCTTCCCTCTAGGTTATAATTGTTAAATTTTTCTATAGCTATTTTTGTCTCTTCGTCTGTAGACATTTCTACAAAACCAAAACCACGGCTTCTGCCGGAATATTTATCCTTAATGATGTTGGCTGACACCACTCGACCCGCTTGGGCAAAAAGCTTCCCTAACGTATCATTGGTAACGGAAAAAGGCAAACTGCCTACAAAAAGATTTTTGGCCATTATGAATAACTCCTTCTTTAACGCTTATTTCTGGATAAAAATAAGCAAATTTAATAAAAATAGAAGTCTAATGTTTGGACAAATGAGGCCGCTAAAGTATACTATATTTCTCTACCTTAAGTCAATTAAACTATTGATTCTAATTTCATATTCTTCTTTCTCCTCCACTAGAAAATAATTTTTCTCAATAAATTCTCTTAATTTCTCTAACTTAAGATACTCTTCTTCTACCGGTTTTGGAGTGATTACGTAGGTTACTCGATTTTTCTTAAGATTAGAAATAAGACGTTCTTCATAATCGGAAAAATATCTTTCGGCAAGGGGAAATTTTATCGGGAAATAAGTTGGGGGTAACTGGTTCAATCTCACATATATTTCCGGATGATTAGAAACTATGTAAATTTTATCGTCTCCAGTTTTAATCCGCTCAAAAGCTAATGTGGTTATTTTTATCCTCTTATCCTCCAACCATGGTGTCCTCTTGCTATTTAGATAATCTTGGTGTAGTAATACTTTTCTCCCTAAAAAAGCCATGTAGATTACTAGAAGAAAAACAAAAACCATTTTTTGCCATGTATTTTTATAGCTGAAAGGTAAACTTACCAAAATTGGAAAAAAAGTAAAAACAGGCAGAATTCTGGTCCGATCATAACCTGTACTAAGAAAAATTAAGGAAGAAATAAGAAAAACCAAGGGATAAATACATTTTTTCAACTGTTTGTTTTTCCAGCTTAAAAAAATGGAAAAGAGAACAACAAAAAATGAGGATAATAAAAATTTTTGATCAGAGAAAAAAGAAGGATAGTAATTTCTTATAAGGAAATTATTAAATAAGAATAAGTTTTCGATAAGTTTTTCGAAAGCATGATTAATAAAGAAATATAACAAAATAACTAACCAGCAGCCAATAAAAGCAACAATCAATCGTAAATCCTTTTTTATTATAAAAACTGGAAGAAGCACGATTCCTGCTATTGGTTTGATAAATGAAGCAAGCGCGATCAAAATACCAATCGCATAGCTTTTAGCGCGGAAATTTTTTGAGATAAGCAATAAACAGGCCGTTAAATAAAAGGTAACAATGACTGTTTCGTACCAAAAATTGTTTTCCCCAATGAAAAAATTAAGTAAAACAGCAAGTATTCCGCTGACTGCAAAACCTAACTTAGTAGTGAGTTTTTTTATAATCGCCAAAATAAGTAGAAAATTAACTGATAACACAAAACTGTAAACAATCTTAAGGAAAGAAAAACCTCCGCTAGAAAAAGGCAAGAGAAGGTAGTAAAGGAGAAATCCATGATGGTCGAAAAAGTCACGGTAAGGTAGAAGACCTTTTTGCACCAGCCAAGGAAAAAAATAAATCTCCGGCCAGACATTGAAGTTTGTTGTTGCTATCAAAATTGTCTGGAGAATGATGAAAGACAGCCCTAAGGAAAGATACATCATCTTTCTGAATTATAACACCGATAAAAATCTATAAAACAAAACAGCGCCCGATATTCAGACGCTGTTTTTTAGTATAGAAAAGCCTTGTCTCCCTTGCCAGCAAACTTTTCCTGTAAACAAATAATTCTTAAAGTTTAATGGAGAAATCTGAAAAGATGCTTAAAAAGAAAAAAGGTTTATGTTTTACGGAGTTTTGTCCTCGCAAATTCACTAACGATGGGAATTATAGAAAGAATAATAATAGCGATAATGACAATGGAAAAATTTTTCTTGACTTCGGGAATATTGCCAAAAAAATATCCTAGAAGGGCAAAACCGCAGACCCAAGTTGCCCCCCCTGATGCGTTGTAAGCAATAAATTTTTTGTAGTCCATCTTGCCTACTCCCGCCACAAAAGGAGCAAAAGTACGGATAATCGGGATAAATCTTGCTAAAAAAATAGTCTTGCCGCCATGTTTATCGTAGAATTTTTGAGTTCTTTCTATATGTTCCTGATTAATAGGAATTTTAGGGTGATCAATGATTTGTCGACCGAAGAAATGTCCTATCCAATAATTAACTGTATCACCTAAGAAAGCGGCAAGAAAAAGAAGAAAAAGAAGAAGAAATATATTAAATGAACCAATGGCGGCAAAGGCCCCAGCGGCAAAAAGGAGGGAATCTCCCGGCAAAAAGGGAGTGAAGACGAAACCGGTTTCTGCGAAAATAATGCCAAAAAGGATTCCGTAAGCCCAAATCCCATAACGCAGAATAATCTCGCCCAAATGCTTATCTATATGCAGTATAAAATTGAAAATACCGCTAAAAATCTCCATTGGTAACTTAAAAATATATCATATTTAAAGATGCAAATATAGAATTTTTTTTGTGATAACTGCCTTCAAAATTTCCAACCAGACAAGAGCCAAAAAGCTCATGCCAAGACAAAGTGTCAAATCCAAGAAATGAAGATAGGAAAAATAAAAGAGATTTCTTAAAAATGGTACGTATAAAACCAAAAAAAGCGCGGCAGTTGTCCCAAAAAGAACGTAATATAAAGCTTTATTCTTGTGTTGTAGCATGCTGATAACATTTTCAGTTTTCGACAAATTAGTAAGAATAAGCATAAGGTTACTAAATACCATAGTGACGAAAGCCAGAGATCTCGCTTCTGTTTCTCCCAATCCTAATAGTATTACAAAAAGAAAAACAATCATTACTATCATCAGAATGGTTAAACCTTGTATTAGACTGAAAATGAAAGTCTTACGATCAAAAATCGGCTGTTTAAGATTCCTAGGTGGCCTAGTCATAATATCATTTTCCTCTTTCTCCGATTCAAAAACAGTGGAACATGCTGGGTCAATAATCAATTCCAAGAAGGCTACGTGTGCCGGATACAATATTATCGGAAAATTAAAAAGGATTGGAAAAAATGATATACCAATAATTGGAATATGAACAGAAAAGATATAGCCGATAGCTTTCTGTAAATTATCAAAGATTCTTCTGCCCAAGCGCACTGCGGAAACGATTGAAAAAAAATCATCGGTAAGAAGCACTAAATCAGCGCTTTCTCTAGCCACATCAGTTCCTCGTTCACCCATAGCTATACCTATATGGGCTGTTTTTAAAGCTGGAGCATCATTTATTCCGTCTCCGGTCATAGCAACAATTTCACCATTTGCGGCAAAAGCATTCACTATTGCTAACTTTTGTTCGGGAACAACTCTAGCAAAAATATTAACCTCTTTTATCTTTTTTCTTAACAGTTCATGATCCATTTTTTGTAATTGTTCACCGGTTATATAAAGATCAGGATTTTTCAAACCAGCCTGTTTGGCAATATATTTTGCAGTCCCAGGATAATCTCCAGTAATCATAATCACCCTCATACCTGCTAAATAACACTCTTTAACAGCGTCGGAAACCCCTGGTCTTATCGGATCAACAAACCCCAAAAGTCCGACATATTTGAAAGGAAAATCGTGCTGAATACGAGGCAAATCTTTTTTCTTAAAAGATGCTTTTGCTACTCCAATTACCCGAAGACCTCTATCTGCCATCTGTTTGATATTTTCTAATAGTTTATTTTTCTCTTCTTTAGACAGATGACAAAGATCTCCTATCGCCTCGGGAGTTCCTTTTGCAGCTATTACATAACATTTTTTATCGGGAGATTCCCAAACATGTGATAAAGCTAGCAACTCTTTGGATAAGGGGTATTCTTTAATCAGCCGCCAGTTTTTATGTATATGTTCGGTATTAGCCAGAAACTTCTCTCCCTTTTCTTTTATTTCTTTTTCCAAAGGATCAAAAGGGTCTGTTTGGCTAGCTAATATTGCATATTCAAACAACTGATGACAACTTTCCGAAAATTTATCTGTTTTTAAACCGATATCTTGATAGACAGAATTTACTATTAGACCGCTAAGCTGCATTTTGTTTAATGTAAGCGTTCCTGTTTTATCGACACAAAGAACTGTTGAGGCGCCAAATGTTTCTATCGCCTGATTTTTTCTTGTTAACACGTTTTTTTTGGACATTCGCCAAGCACCAAGAGTTAAAAAAACCATAAAGACTACTGGAAACTCTTCAGGCAATATCGCCATCGAAAGAGTCAAACCCAGAAGGATTCCATTAAGCCAATTTCCTTTGGTTAGACCATAAATAATAACTATTAAAAGACACAAAATTATGCCTACTGCCGCAAAATTACGAACAATTCGGCTGATTTCTTTTTTTAAAAGCGTATCTTCTTCGGTAATTGTCGCAAGCGATTTACCTATTTTACCTAGTTGTGTATTCTTCCCAACAGCAGTTACTCTAGCCAAACCTCTTCCCTGTGTTATTATTGTTCCAGAAAAAACAAAAGGTGAGTCTTCTCCGCCAGCTTGAGTAAATTTTGTCTTTTTATCCCAAGCAAATTTCCGAACTGGCTGTGATTCACCGGTCAAAAGCGACTCATCAACAAACAAATTTGTTGCCGACAAAATCGTCGCATCTGCAGGCACTCTATCACCCTCACGAAGAATAATCAAATCATCTACCACCACTTCTCTTCCTGGTATACGTATTTGCTCATTGTCTCTTATAACTAGCGCACGAGGACTAGCAAGGTTTTTAAGGCTATTAAGCGCTGATTCGGTTTTACGTTCCTGATAAAAAGCTATACCTATCATTACAAATACGAAAGCAAGCAACATGGCCGCATCCTGTATCTCACCTAAAAGGAGATAAATCGATCCGCTACCAAGAAGCAAAAGTAACATTGGTTCTCTCACAACTCCCACAACAAGAGAAAGAGCACTTTTTGGCTTTTGTGAAGGAAGCTCGTTAAAACCGTCACGTTTCAATCGTTCCGCTGCTTCTTTACTGCTTAAACCTTTTATCTTTTCCATTAGCTTATTTTACTAAATTGGAACATGCTATTTTAAATAGTAAAATTATGTTTATGTCAGATAAAATAATTGATCTTTCAAAAGTTCTTACAGAAATAAGAGAAACCCTAAAAGCTAATATTGACGAAAAGACTAAAAACGGCTTCCAAAGATATTTCAAAGAACCGGTTATTTTTTATGGAGTAAAATCGGCTATAGTTAAAAAAATCTCCAAAGAATATTTCAAAAAATTAAAATCTGCCAATTTTAAAAAGAGGGAATTATTCATTCTCTCTGAAAAACTTTTCAAATCAGGTTATAGTGAGGAGGCTTGGATAGCTGCTAGTTTTATATACTGGTATGATCGTTTTGAAAAGAAAGATTTTACTGTCTATGAATACTTTATCGATAAATACATTGATAATTGGGCCAAGTGTGATAATTTTTGTAATCATGCAGTTGGCTCTTTTATCGAAATTTATCCTGAATACATTAGAAATCTAAAATCCTGGGCTAAATCGAAAAATCTATGGCTCCGGAGAGCTTCAGCAGTTTCTTTAATTCTGCCGGCTAGAAAAGGGAAATTTCTAAAAGATATTCTTGAGATTGCCGATATCCTTCTTAAGGATACTAAAGACATGGTACAAAAAGGCTACGGCTGGATGTTAAAAGAAGCAAGTCGTAAACACCAAAAAGAAATATTTGCATATGTAATAGAAAATAAAAAAACAATGCCGAGAACTGCTCTTCGCTACGCTATAGAAAAAATGCCAAAAGAGTTAAAAATTCAGGCAATGAAAAGATAAAAACGTTTTGCTATACTAATAAAAAATATGAATAATAAACCAATTGAGCTTTCTGTTAAAAAGATAATTCTCCTTGAGGCAGAAATTCTTTTGCCAGTTTTGGCTTTCACTATACCGCTTGTTTTTTCAGGACCTCAATGGATAACGGGAACAATAATAAACTCTCTACTCTTTATCGCTTCAGAAAAATTAACCTCTAAGAAATTGTATCCTGTTTTAATCCTTCCTAGTCTAGGAGCTGTTGCCCATGGCGTATTGTTTGGACCACAAACAGTTTACCTTTATTATTTCCTCCCTTTTATCTGGTTAGGGAATTACCTTCTGGTTAAGGTCTTTTCTAAAACAAAGGGACAAAATTATCTTTTTAGAATTTCTCTATCTGCTGTAACTAAATATTTACTCCTTCAAGTTATGGCTAAAATTTACTTCAAAAATGCTATCGTTCCAAAAATGTTTGTTTACTCTATGGGATATATCCAGCTTTTTACCGCTTTCTTCGGAGGGATACTCGCCTATATATTACTGTACGTTATTTCAAAAAAAACTCATGAATGATGCTGATACGCTTATTGACCTTATCAGTAAAAGGGAAAAATTAGCGGCGATGCTGGCGCCTTCTTTTCCAATTGTCTTCCCTTATCCGACTATTATTACCATGCTTAAAAAATTAGGCTTCTCCTATACAGTGGAGGTAGCCGCCGGAGCAAAAAGAACTAACGAACAGATAATTAAACTCTTGCAAGAAAATCCAAATGCCCGCTTTATCACGACTCCCTGTCCGACTATTGTGCGAATGATCCGAAAGCAAATGCCTCAATATGTGAAATATCTTACAAATGGAGTGGATTCCCCCATGGTGGCTACAGCTAAGATTGTCAGAGAGCGTTTCCCTGGATACCGTCCGGTTTTCATCGGACCATGCATTGTTAAAAAGCTCGAAGCAAAAGAGGATGTACCAGAGCTTAATATCCTAGTACTTACTTATACAGAGTTAAACTATGTTTTCACCCATTTCAATATTCTTCCAGAAACAAATCCCGACGACAGATTTGACATTACTGAACCCGGTATGACCAGAATCTACCCCATTGATGGTGGTCTTTCTCACAGTAGCCATCTGATCAAACAGTTCAAAGAAGGTGAAGTGCAAATCGTTTCTAACTGGAAAAATTGTCTTCCGGCGATCAAAAGTTTTGCTGATAATGTAAAAGTGCGACTTTTGGATATTCTTTTTTGCGAAGGAGGATGTATCGGCGGACCAGGAATACAAAGTAAACTTACAATAGAAGAACGTAAAGAAAAAATCCTTAAATTCTTTTCTTCTAATTCTCCAGAAACTACAACAGAAACTCCTGCTTGAAAAACAAACCACTACACGTGTTATAATGAATAATATTTAATCCTTTACTAAATTAATAATGAGGAGGATATTTTATGGCACCTTTTTTTGATAATATCGAAGATCTCACCAAACAAAATAGCTATTTCCGAAAAGTTATATTTACTGGTCAATATTGTCAGTTGGTCCTCATGACGCTTAAACCGGGTGAGGAGATTGGCATGGAAGTACATAATAATGTGGATCAGTTTTTCAGATTTGAGGAAGGCGAAGGAAAAGTAATTATTGAAGGCAAAGAATATCTCGTCAGTGACGATTTTGCAGTCATTGTACCCGCTGGTAGCAAACACAATGTAATAAATACTTCTCAAACAGAGGATTTAAAATTATACACTATCTATTCCCCACCTAATCATCCGGATGGCACAATTCACAAAACCAAACAGGAGGCTGAAATCTACGAACAGAAACATCACCAGTAATTCTTGCGGTGTATAAAAAGGAGTAAGAAAAATTTTGCGACAAAGGTAGAAACATTTTAATATTTTGGAGATATTTAATAGTTCGTTTAATCAAAAATCACAAAGATTCCTCTTTGCATCTTTATATCCAAAGACTTATCTTGAGTTGTTATTGTTTCTTCACTCTGATAACTTAAATATATGTTAGAGATTTTATCCTCAATTATCCCTTTAGATATTGCTTCTATTATAAGCCCGGGTATATTTGCTTTAGCTATTTTTCTTCTCTCAAATAAAGTCCATCCCAGAGAAAAACTGATATCATTTTTTTCCGGTTCTTTACTTGCTGGTATTATTGTTACTTTAATTGGTTTTAGTCTCGGTCAAAATATTCTAATGGATAAGAGAAAAGCTGGTACATCCGCCATAACCGACTTGATTATTGGCGCTATTTGTATCTTTTTTACCCTCAAATCTTTAAAAGCTCGGGATAAAAAAATTAAGCTACATAATAATCCACAGGGGAAAAAATTATTAAGATGGTTCATTATCGGATTTTTAGCAAGTATCACTAATTTAGACGCAGTGTTTCTAAATATGACTGCAGCCAAAGAAGTCGGAGTCGCTGAGCAAATCTCTTTGATGTTAAAGTCTTTTCTTCTCTGCTTTAATTTGTTCTTTTTTACACTACCTATTACTCTTCCAGTCATACTTTACCTACTCTTCCCTACTGCTGCAAAAAAATCTTTGTCAAAAATAAATTTTTACCTCATAAAATATGGTAGATATATCGTAGCAATCATCTTCTTTATCATGGGAATCGTGTTTTTAAGGCGGGGAATAATATTTTTATATTGACTACTCAGAATTTTTTTCTACTTTAGAATAAATCATGTCTTACTCATTTTTATATAAAACTTGATGTCTGGTAACTCCGAAACATCTTACCCCTTGTTTTACTAGCTTTTACTTTAAGGTGCAATTCTTGTGGCAATTTTTTAGTATCCGCAAATGATTATTCTTTCCCTGTTAAATATTAAACAGTATTCTCGCATTCCTCCTTTTTCATTGACTCTTAAGCAAAGGTTAAGAAATAGTGGTATAGTATATGTCCATGAGAATACTTATTGTTGAAGATGAAGTAAAACTTGCTAATGCCATTAAACGTGCATTAGAACTGCAAAAATACGCTGTAGATGTAGCGCATGACGGAATCACTGGGTTTGATTTGGCAATTGGAGAAGAGTTTGATCTTATTATTTTAGACATTATGCTCCCCCAGATGAGTGGAATTGAAATATGTAAAAAAATCCGCCAAGAAGGACTCCATATTCCTATTCTTATGTTAACCGCAAAAGGACAAATTAAAGATAAAGTGACTGCTTTAGACATAGGAGCAGACGACTACATGGTAAAACCTTTTGCCTTTGAGGAACTGTTTGCTAGAGTAAGAGCCTTAATTAGACGACCTACTAAAATGAGTATGTCTGTTTTGAAAGTAAAAGATTTAACATTAGACACTCTCAAGTTTAAAGTAAAAAGAGGCGATAAACAGATAATATTATCAACAAAAGAATTCTCTATTCTTGAATATTTACTGCGCCATAAAAATATGGTTATTTCAAAAGAACAATTAATTTCTCATGTTTGGAATTATGACGCAGATGTTTTACCAAACGTTGTGGAGGTGCACATCAAACATCTGCGGGACAAAATCGATGTTCCATTTTCACCCCAACTTATCAAAACTATCAGAGGAAAAGGTTATATGATTGAAGAGGACGAATAATATGTTCCAATCTGCACGTCTGCGTCTAACTTTATGGTACCTTACAATTATCATGTGTATCAGCATAATTTTCAGCGCGGCTATTTACAGCATTATCTCCCGCCAAATAGAAGGTTTCATTCGCCTACACAACGAAAGAATCGAGCGCTTTCGAGTTTTTAGACGGCCGGAACCGCCTTTTATAAATACTGATGAACTTTTAAATCAGAAGAAAAAGTTGCTTTATAACTTGATCTTTATTAATTTTGGCATTTGTGTTGTTGCTGGAGGAGGAAGTTATTTTCTCTCTGGAAGAACACTTAAACCCATCAAGCTTATGATTGATGAACAAAATCAATTTATCAGTAATTCTTCTCATGAACTTCGGACGCCTATTGCTAATCTTCGGGCTGAAATGGAAGGGAGTTTGCTTGAAAAACATATTTCAGACAAAAGAGCACGAGAGCTTATCAGAAGCAATCTAGAAGAGGTAGAGACTCTACAGCTTCTTACAAATAAGCTATTGCGAATTGCCCAAATACATAGTAGCAGCTTTGAAAAAGCTGACGAAAATGTTTCAATTTTGGAAGTTATAAAAGCTGCCCAAAAGAAAGTTTCCTCTCTTGCTAAACAAAAAAACATAACAATAACGTCAAAAATCAATGATCAAACGATAAAAGGAGATAAAAATAGCCTAATTGAAGTCTTTGTCATTATACTTGATAACGCTATTAAATATAGCCCAAAAAATACAAAAGTAACTATCACTTCAGAAAACACCAAAAATGCAGTTAAAATACTCATAAGCGACCAAGGAATTGGCATCTCAAAAAAGGACTTACCGCATATATTCGAGCAGTTTTACCGTGCTGATAGCTCCAGATCTCAAGTGGAAGGATATGGTTTAGGTCTATCAATTGCCAAAAAAATCGTCGAAACGCATAATGGTAATATTTCGGCTATAAGCAACAAAGACAAAGGAACAACTCTCCGTGTCCAACTGCCATTAAACCACATCTAAATTTTTAAGAGAATCTTAAGAATCATTTAATAATATCACATAATATGAATAAATCAGATTCAAAAAATAAAGAAAAATTTATTGGTATTAAAGAATGGTTTTACAAAGTTTCTATAAAAAGGAAATTGGCTGTTTTAGTTGTTATCTTAATAATCGCCTGGTTTACAAAATCGTTTATCTTGGAAAACAAAAAACAGGCTGTCCAATATCAAACGACTACAGCAGAAAAGGGCACTCTGACGGTTACAGTAACAGCTTCAGGACAGGTTTCCCAAGCTAACAGCGCTACGGTTGATACCAAAGCTTCAGGAGTGGTCAGCAAAATCTACGTTGAAAATGGTCAAAAAGTCAAAACTGGCGATAAGATTGCGGAAATCGAGTTGGATCTGGAAGGAAAACAAAGAGCTGCTGCTGCATGGTCAAATTATCAAAGCGCAAAAAATAATCTGGAAACTGCCAAAATAAATTACTACTCACTTCAAGCTGATCTGCTTACCAACTGGAAAGATTATATGGATCTTGCACAAAGCTCAAAGTATGAAAATTCTGATAAATCGCCAAACACGACAAACCGCCAACTTCCTGAATATATGGTTGCCAATGACAAGTGGCTAGCGGCAGAAGCTAAATACAAGCAGCAAGAGAATGTCCTTGCCCAAGCGCAAACTGCTCTAAATAACGCCTGGCTATCTTACCAACAGACTTCTTCTACCGTTTATGCGCCAATTTCTGGAACAGTTACCGGTTTAGCACTTCAGATCGGGTCGGTCTTAACTGCTCAATCAAGCACCACCGGCACCGCCACTGCTCAAAAAATTGCCAGTATCCAAACCGACGCCCCTCCTATTATCACTGTCAATCTCACCCAAATTGATACACCGAAAGTAAAGGTTGGAAACCGTGCCACACTCACCTTTGACGCTTTTCCGGGTAAAACTTTCACCGGAAAAGTAATAAGTATAGATACTATAGGTTCTGTAAACTCCGGAGTAACGACTTATCCTGCTTACATCAAGCTTGATATGGAAGCTCCTGAGATTTTTTCCAATATGACGGCTTCTGCCAATATTATTACGGAAATAAAAGATGGCGTAATCATTGTTCCCTCGAGCGCAATACAGACACAAAACGGACAATCTACTGTTCGGGTTATAAAAGACGGCAAAATCGAAGAGATTATGGTGGAAACAGGACTTTCATCCAATACACAAACGGAGATAGTTTCAGGTGTATCTGAAGGCGAAATTGTAGTCACCGGCATTATTTCTACTAACCTGACTCAAAACACCCAGACACAATCACCATTTAGCATGTTTGGTACAGGCAGAAGTCAGGGAATAATAAGAATCGCCCGCTAATATGAAAATAATAATCGAGGTAAATCACCTTTCCAAAATTTACAAAACTGATTCTTTAGAAACAGTTGCTCTTTCAGACGTCTCCTTCAAAATAAAAGAGGGAGAATTTGTCGCCATTATGGGCCCTTCAGGATCGGGAAAATCTACTCTCATGCATATTTTGGGAGCTTTAGATAAACCTACATCCGGAGATTATATGCTTGATGGAAAAAAAGTAGAAAACCTGACTGATGATGAACTGGCGGAGATAAGAAATCAGAAAATTGGCTTTATCTTCCAAGCATACAACCTTCTTCCTAGAACTACAGCCTTAAAAAACGTCATGCTGCCAATGATGTATGGGGGCATTCCCAAGAAAGAACGCATAGAAAAAGCTAAAAAATACCTTGAAATGGTAGGTCTAGGTGATCGTATGGACTATACCCCCAATCAATTATCTGGAGGACAACAGCAACGAGTGGCTATCGCCCGCGCCTTATCTATGAACCCTGCAATACTTTTGGCTGATGAACCAACAGGTAATATAGCTTCTATCCAAGCCGAAGAAATTATGGCCATTTTCCAAAAACTAAATGATGAAGGGCATACAATAGTTATGATTACTCATGAGCATGATATTGCAGAACACGCAAGAAGAATCATCCATATTAGGGATGGAAAAATTATTCAGGATGGAAACGGCCATAAGCAGCGAAGGGCAAAAAATTAATTATGGATTACATCGAACTCTTTCTAGAAAGCCTCGGAACTCTTACTTTAAATAAAACCAGAACCGGACTGGCAATCTTAGGTATTGTTATTGGTATTGGCAGTGTCATAGCGCTTATCTCTTTAGGTCAAGCCAGTCAAGAAGCTATCCAATCCCAAATTCAATCCCTAGGAGCAAATTTACTTACCATTAGACCAGGAGCTACTCGAACTGGTGGTGTAAGAAGCGCAGCTGGAAACAGAACTACTCTCACTCTTGATGATGCAAGGGCAATCTCCAATTCAAATAAAATTACTACCATAAAATATGTCTCTCCCGAATTCGAGCAAAGATCCCAAGTAATTACGGGAGGTAGCAATACTAATACTCAAATTATAGGAGTTTGGCCTGTGTATGCCATAGTTCATAATATAACGGTTTCCGAAGGCACTTTTATAACACAAAACCATGTCGATAGTATGGCAAAAGTGGCTGTCTTAGGTCCTCAAGTTGTAGCAGATTTATTCGGCGAGAACATAAACCCAATTGGCGAATCTATAAGAGTCAACGGACAAAACTTAACCGTCGTTGGCGTGACCAGCTCAAAAGGAGGCACAGGCTTTATGAATCAAGACGATATTATATATATACCCCTTACTACTGCCCAGAAACAAATATTTGGTAATGACTATCTCTCCTCTATATCAGTAGAGGCAAAAAGTGCGGATGTTATGGTAGCCGCTCAAGATGAAATCGGCTATCTCCTCCTTGAACGTCACAATTTAAAAGATCCGGCTTCGGCTGATTTCTTTATCATGAATCAGCAAGATATATTAAATACTGTTTCTTCGACTACTAGTACATTCACTACTCTTCTATCAGGAATTGCTGCTATTTCACTTTTGGTTGGAGGAATTGGGATTATGAATATCATGCTTGTGACGGTCACAGAAAGAACAAAAGAAATAGGTCTTAGAAAAGCTCTTGGGGCCAAGAAAAAAACAATCATCACTCAATTTTTGACAGAATCAATAATCTTAACTTTTTCTGGCGGAATAATAGGCATCATCGGAGGCATAATTGCTTCATATATTATTGCTAAATTAACCAGTTCGCTTTTTGTGGTATCGCTAACATCGATCCTTCTTGCTTTTGTAGTCTCTGTTGGAATTGGTATCCTCTTTGGCTGGTATCCCGCACGACGTGCTGCTAATCTAGAACCTATTGAGGCTTTGAGATATGAATAAAAAAATTCTTATCTGGAAGGAGGTGAAAATGAAAGCTTCGTATATAAAAAATCCAATTTTAATTGGAGTTATTGTGTTGGTAGTTGGTGCTTTAGCCTTTTTGGGTGGAATGAAATATCAACAAGCTCAAAAACCATCATTTGGCGGAGGACAATTTGCACAGGGTCAAAGATTTGGAGCAATTACCGGATTAAATGGAGAAAATAGGCAACAACAAAGAGCGAGAACTGGCGGAATGGTCATGGGCGAAATTATCGGTCAAGACGATAAATCTATTACTGTAAAACTACCAGATGGTAGTTCTAAAATCGTTTTGCTTTCTGAAACAACCACTATCAGTAAAGCTTCAGAAGGCACAAAAAGCGATTTAAAAAATGGAGAAAATGTAAGAATTTTTGGGACAATCAATAGTGACGGAACAGTAACCGCTCAAAATATTCAACTTAATCCAATTAATCGTGGAGCAACAAACGGTGGACCTCCAGGACTATAAAGTCCTGGGGTCCACTTCTCTTTTCACCCCCTATCTAGTTTTGTCCCCTTAAAGTTTTCTCAATAATCAACATGATAAAACATGATAAAAGTGGAAGAGAGAAGATAAAAAAAGAACGATAAAAAACTGCCTTTCCCACAAAAAGTTTTAAGCCGCTAACCAGCCACCATCTACATACAAAACCGTGCCGGTAATATAATCTGCTTCATCCGAAACCAAAAAAGCTACCGCGGCGCCGATATCTTCAGGTCTACCTATTCGTCCTTTTGGAATTCTTGCCAAAAGACTTTTCAGTTGCGCGGGATTAGTAAGCATATCTTTGGTCATATCACTCTCGATCGCTCCGGGAGCAACACAGTTAACATTAATACCCTTTGGGGCTAAATCAAGCGCCATGCTTTCGGTCAAGCCGATCACACCACCTTTGGAAGCAGTGTAATGGGCTAAGCCAGTAAAACCAACCCCCATACCTCCGGAGGCAATAGAAGCAATATTGACGATTTTACCGCCGGGTAACATCAGTTTAAGCGCTGCTTGACTGCACAAAAATTGACCTTTAAGATTAATAGTTATCAGCTTGTCCCACTGTTCTTCGGTTAATTCCCAAAAAGGCGCTCCACTTAAAATCCCGGCATTATTGACTAAAATATCTAACTTTGACCACTTTTCTTTAATCTTTGCAAACATCTCGCTCACAGAGTCTTTTTGGGAAACATCGGCCTGAACTGAAAAACTATCTCTACCTAAATTTTTAATCTCGGAAACAACTGTCGCCGCCTTTTCCGGATTAGAGACATAATTGATAGCAACATCTGCCCCTTGTCTAGCCAAGGTTAAAGCAATACCTTTCCCGATACCACGGGAGGCACCAGTGACTAAAGCTTTTTTCCCAGTTAAAGCAAACATGATTGTCTTTTTTTATTCTAAAATATTATCTTAAAAATTACTAGATGAATTTTTGCAAATAAATGACCCTGTACAAAGAATTTTTGGCTTAGCTCAACATGGATTAAGACTTCCAAATAGAGATGAATTTAAACAAATACCCGAAAGGATAAGACACTTTCTCAAGAATCCAGCTGGATCTGGACCTGTTTGGGGAACGATTGGTTCGATTTTATTTATGGAAGGAGTTAATCTTTGGACTACTTTTCTCCATTCTCCCGAAGGTCGTGCGATAATCGAGGCAATTGCGGGTTTAGGAGAGCTTGGTGGACTAGCAGCTAAAATAGCAATTAAAGGTTTTGAGGATTGGCTAAGATATAATAAAACGGCCAATGTTATGATTATGTCGGTCAAAAATGGCAATACTTCCTAAATGTGAATATCTGTCATAACTCTCATATTTTCTGGAAATTTATTTAATTTCTTCAGTCTCTTTCATAAATTTCTCTTTTGCTTTTATTATTGTTTTGAAAGCCTCTTCCTTATTGTGCCAGTGATGGACTTTGACAACTTTATTTTCCAATTGTTTATAGATTTCAAAAAAATGGTGTATTTCCTTTTTATAATGTTCGTCAACGTCTTCGATAGTCTTAATATGAGAAAGCCGCGGATCCTTGGTGGCAACACCTATAATTTTTGTATCAATCCCATGCTCATCATCCATAAAAAGTGCTCCAATTACCCTCGCTTCTACCAAACAACCAGAAAAGAGGGGGTCGCTTATTAAAACCAATATATCCAGATGATCCCCATCTTCAGACCGAGTCTGTGGTATAAACCCATAGTCTGTCGGGTAAATAACAGAACTATGAAGCACCCTATCTAACCTAATAACATCTGTTTTTTCATCGTACTCAAATTTATTATGAGTCCCTTTTGGTATCTCGATAATTGCATTAACTACTTCCGGAGCATGTTTACCAATAGGTACGTCTTTATATGCCATAAATTAACCCTCCTCTCCTTCTTCTAATAATAACTCTTTATCTTACCCGCTGATAGTTACAAAAAATCTACAGCATATTATACATCTCGCTATATAAGCCAATAAATTTTATCTTATAATCCTAACCAAATTAGATTCTACTTGGGAAAGAATAACTTCCTGCTCTTGAAGTGATTTTGTGATTTCTTCTTCCGCTGTAACTGCTTTCTTTTTCTGTGATAATCCCTTTTGCATGGCAGTCTGAATGCCCTCTACTGTTTCATCCAGAACCTCATCCAAATTCCTCCGGAAGTCTAATATGCTTTTAAGGATACGTTGATGAAAGTCATACCTACTTCGACCACAATGCTGGTCAAATACCTGAATAACTTTTTCTCTCATGTTTTTATAGAGTAATTTATGAGATAAAAACTTAGGCAATCGGGAAATAATAGGGGTATAAAAATCGATATCTACCTCGTATTCTTCAAAAGAAAATTTAAATTCATACTTTTCTGCAAGTTTAGTTTCTGTCTCAAATTCTTTTATTTTCAAATCAAATAAGTTAGCCGATAACTCAACTGCTTTTTTAATAAATTCATTCGCTTGTGAAGAAAATCTGCTAAGGATAGACTGCAGTAATTTCTGCAATTTGTCTTCCTCTTCCCTCCGCCAGTTGGTAAAAATTTTCTTGATTGATTTTTCCAGAAATTTATCAAGCGCTTTGGCTAATTCCTGCCCGCTTTTATTTTGATGAGACTGATAAAACTGCTCATATTCAGAAAGTATTAGCGGTAACTGTTCTCGTTTTAGAGATTCAATATCGTCAAGTAAAACCTGATTAACCAATTTTTCCAATTGTCCTTGAATAATAAAATCCGCATCCTCTTTTTCCTGTTTGATATTTGCCAATTCTCTATTGAAGAAATCTATTTTCTCTTTTAGAGTGGCAAGAGGCATAAGAATTGCTTTCTTTTCAATCTGAAGAGCAAGACTAATTTCTCTGATTAAGAACAAAAGTTTGCTTGCGATTGAAATTTGAAGAATCTGATTTTTTTGACCGATAAAGAATTTATTCAATTCATTTTCAAATTCAGGCAATTTACTTTCTTTTAATTTTAGACTGTTTTTCTCAATCTTTCCTTCCAATCCTAACTTAGCTGATATTTGATAAAAAAATAGCTCTTTGTTACCAACTGCCTCCTTGATAACTTTTTTGGTAAAATCCAGTGATTCTTGCCTATCGTTTTCTGAAATCTGATCGATTTTGTTTTGGATAAAAATAATCTTCCCCAAGTAATCTTTAATTGAAACTAAAAATTTAATTTCTGTCTCACTGATTGGAGGATCCGCCGTTAAGACAAAAATCCCGGCATCAGCTTTTGGAACAAATTCATAGGCAACGTCAGTATTATGTTTATAGACTGAACCCACACCAGGTGTATCTATAATCTGTATGCCATTTTTAAGATAGCTGGAGGGATAATCAATAATAACTTGTTCCACATGTTTTACATTTTTAGGATTTTTAACTTCGGTAATATAATCAGATAATTTCGAAAAGGTAATTTCTTCTTTACGACCATCCAGAAAAACGACTGTGAGGTTTACTTTTTCTCCATATTTTAAGATGGTAATAATTGACGTCAGAGGCACGATCGCAGTTGGTAATACATTTTTTCCGAGTAGGGCGTTAATAAGAGTTGTTTTACCTCGTTTAAACTGACCCAATACCACAAGCTGAAATTCATTCTTTTTAAGTCTTTCTTTTAGATTAGTTAATCTTTTAACTAAAAATGTATTCTGCTTGGTAATCGGCAAATCAATAACGGTAGATAAAGTTTTATCTAATAAATTTATTACCTGCGTCATAATAACAAAAAGCCTCTACTTATCGTAGAAGCTATTAGTCTCGACCAAACGAGACATTTAGACGAGCCTCATCGCCTTGATAAATATATTTTATTAAAAAATGGGCGATAAGACAATGAAACAAAAGTCAAGGTTTAATAATGATGGAAGCAGAAACTACCAAAAATATTCCAAGAGAGTTAAGAATAAATGAAATAAGCATGAATTTGTAGGTGTTTAATTTTGATATTCCCATCAGTGATATCCCCAACTCGTCGGGTAAAGGAGAAGCAATAATAACGGCACCAATAATTGGCAAAGTCCAGCTGAAATATCTGGAGTGAAGAAGTTTTTTAAAGTGATGATCTGTATCAACATTGTTATATAATTCCTCCAATTCACTAGTAAGTCTGTCTTTTACAAACCGAAAAATCAGTAAATCACCTACTACCGCACCAAGTCCTGCAATAAGGCCTATTTCAATAGGATGAAGATACTCGGCAAGAATAAACAGAGTCACTGCCCCTGTCGTAACCGTAAACATTGATACGAAAAGCATTCCTGCAAAGAAAGCCCCTATATATCCAAATCCTCCAAGATGAAGAAGAAAGGAATGAAAAGCTTCTATTCTTGAAATAACGATCGCAAAAATTATTCCTATACCTACAAATGTAAGATTTTTATACTTCCAATTTTTCAAATAATTCATATCTAATATAGATTATACTGTAAAATCTGGATAAAATGTCTAAACAATAAGCTAGTCATTTTTTACAGGAATAAAAATATAAGGCTGATTCATATTTGAAAGAAAACTCTCATCTTTTAAAAACTGATAATTCTGATTGAAATAATAATTAAAAATAATTCTAAAAGTATTTACTGGGCTGATAGTAGGATAAAGCAATTTATCTCCTCCATTAGGAAGATAATACGCATTAAGTATTCCCATCTTTTGGTCAATTTCATCATTAGTTGCCGTAGCCCAGTCAAAGTTTTTATGGTCTTCGCTTATTCTGGCAGGATAAGGTCCCTCATCGGATTGAATAATAATTATTGGGTTATATTTATCTTTGTCTCGCAGAATATAAGATACAAATTCACTGATTTCTCTGTTTGTGTATTGCAAACCATTTTGATATTTTTCTTCCTCAGTCATATTCTGCTGAGCTGCTTCGCTTAAAAAACTCCCTTCAGCTTTAAATGTGTATGGAGAATGAGTAATAAGAAAATGGGCAAAAATAAATTTTGGGCCACTCTGATTAGCTATTTCTTTTAGCTTTTTGAATTTCATTTGCTCCCTCTCCCACTGCTCCTCTAAAAAATCACCCACTAATCCCAACTCTACTCTTATAGGATGGAGCACAGTTTTACTTAAAATAAGATACTGAAAGCCTGGCGTAATATCTGTGTTTACATTCACATCTGCATATCTATTGAATCTGGTCTGGGCCCACCAAGAACCAAGATGAATAGTTTTATAACCTAAAGATTTTAGAGTAAGCAAGATCTCATTATTTGCCACTTTTTCATTCAGAAGATTCCAGTCGGTATAATTTTGTTTACCTAAGGTATCAAGATAATCAAGGTGAGTCATATTAAGAGAAGAAACTAAAGAATGAGTAGTATCAATATAATTTGCTTGGGATTCAGTAGCGATATAAAAACCTTTCTGAGCAAGCAATGATAAAAAGTCAGCATTATCGTAACCATATACTTTCTTAAGCGTATCCTCTCTAGCGTAACGGTCAAGAATAATATAGTAGATATCAGGAAGATTTTTACTGTTTTGTACTTTACTCTTATCAAATTTCTCTCCACTGGAAATTTCTTTGACTGGCAATTTAACAAAAGCATTTTTAATAAAAAAAGAAGCAATTATAAAAATAGGAACAAAAACCAAAATGATTGAAGTTATATTAAGCGCTTTAGTAAAAGAAAAAAGAGTTTTTTTACTTTTCCATATTTTATATGTCGCAATTAAAAAGATAAGGATATAGAGTGGGTAGACAAAAATCTGTCTGCCTTGAATGATTTTGTCCAAAGGAGTAGTTCTTAGAAAATCAAAGAGGTGGCCGTAACTGAAAAAAAGTATCAAAAAAATAGAAGTTACCAATCCTGCCTTTTGATTATTTTTGAATAATAACTTCGTTATAAGAAAAAACGAAAGACAAAGTAATAGCGCTAAAATAATAGGTAAAACAATATCACCAAAAGGTGTCTCTTTTATATTAAAAGCGTAAAGAAAGATAACAGGATAGACAGCAAATATAAAAGGATGGAGTACAATCATCGCTACTTAGTCAATTTCTTGTAAAGATACATCACTCTTAAAGAATCTTTTATTTTTATCTTTTTGCAAAGAAGAAATCTTTCGGAAAACACTTTTTCAAAATTAGATTGGGTATATTGAGTGAATATATCCCTACGATTTATCAGCATTTTCCTAACCTGTGAATCTTCTTTAGGAACAAATTCAATTATTAACCATTGGCAAATCTTTTGAAAAAAATTAGCAAGATTTTCAAAAGGAATGTTTTGTCCGATTGACAAATGATGAATCAAAGCTAGAGCGGATATAAGTGAAGCTGGACCACGGCTTACAAGAGATAACCACTCATTACTATCCCAACCTAAACTAGGAGTAGGATTGGTTATGTCAATAAATAAAGGCAGAATTTGCCTTCTTTTTTCGTTTTTGCAATCTAAATACAGTTTTTCTACTGTCGTATGATCATTATCAAATGCGATCACATTTATTCCGAGACTTTCTGCAATTTTGCTAAAATGTCCTGTATTGGCACCGATATCCCACATATCTTTGACATCGGCAATTTTTAGAAAGTGCTTAAATATGCTTTCTTTATGTTTAAAAGCGGAATCAGAATAATTAGAAAAACTGTAATAATCCGACCATTCTGTTTTCGTAGGTCTCCACTTGAGGTTTCTTACTGCACTATTTAAATTATCTATCAATCCTCGGAAAGCTACAGGTGAGAGTTTAGCTTTCCTACCACTTTCAGGCTTATTGGCATAATACTCTCTGCTTCTTCCATGTAGATGAATATGGATGAGAATCGAAAGATTAAGATAAGATTTAAGAGGTAACAGTTTGCTTGCGATTTCAACTGGAATCCCATCAATATAAAGACGCAACATCCGATTAAGAGTCGGTTCACTATAAGCCATAAGGGCAAGGGGGGATAAAAAGTGACGACAAAACTGACCGTAGGCTTTCCAAGGTTTATCTTTTTGATATTTCTCAAAAGATAATGTGTCAATAAAAATAGGCTTTCCGTTATAAAACTGAATATTGAAGCTGCTGGCATCCTTCAGAGACATATTATATTCAAAAGCTAATTTTTGGATTGCCAAGGTAAGCAAAGCCGCATCTTTAAGCTCAGAAAAAGTCCATTCGTAGGGATAGCTTATAAAAGGAATCTTTTTAGGCTTTATGATTTTGTAAATATCCTTATTTTCCTGAGCAAAATCTACCTCTTCATGTGGAACTAAATACTTTAATTCGATCAGTCTAGAATATAGACCAGAATCGATGAAATGGCTATAATTATCTTTGTATGCAAAAGAAACGGTTCTATAGATCAAACCATTGTGGGAGAAAACTGTTCCGCTTGGATCACGGAAAGAACTGTTAATCTGATTTAACTTTTGGAGAACTTTCATCTGTCTTAAAAATTATTTTCTTAATAAATATAATCAAGCGTTTCAAAGATGTCCTGAAAACAAACCCAAGCGTAAGAAATAATCCAATTACCATCTGCAAAATATAACTGCCCGTACCTGGGTCAAGGTAGGCATATACCTGAGTAGGAAAAATAAATAAGTAGATGGCGGCAAAATATAAAACAAATTGCATAGATTTTAATTCTACCTAATTTGTACTGTTTTAATCAATATAAAAATATTTACTATAAAATATATTTCTTAAAATAAGCTGAAATTTTGATTTAAGTAAATTTTCAGTTTTAATAAGTAAAATAAAATACTGGCTCTAATATCAATAATGAATCAAAGATTTATAAAGCTAACTATTTATGTACTTATTGCAGGAGCTTTTATATATGTAGCCCTTAATAGGCTTACGAGGTATGACTCAACAGAGTCCTCTCTAAAGCAAGTCCACACTGAAATCCCCGCATCATCTACAGAAATACCAAATCAAACCAATCCTCATGAAGATGGACTTAAAACAGCAGTTGAACAAGCTCTAAAAGGAACCAAGGGAACTTATGGTGTGGTTATTAAAAACCTTAAAACCGGCGAAAGTTACTCCATGAATGAGCATAGGGTATTTGAACCAGCAAGTCTTTATAAACTCTGGATAATGGCGGAGGTATTTAATCAAATTCAGGATGGAAAATTGAAAGAAGATGAAATTTTAAGCCAAGATGTCTCAGTGCTTAATGAGAAGTTTCACATTTCTTCTGAATCAGCAGAATTAACAGAAGGAACAATTACGCTTAAAGTTCGTGATGCGCTGCATCTGATGATTGCTAACTCTAACAATTATGCTGCATTACTTCTAACGGAAAAAATAAGACTTTCTAATGTCAAAACATTTCTTAAAGAAAATAACTTCAACGAATCTTTTCTTGGAGAACCGCCAAAAACAACTGCTTATGATATCGCTACCTTCTTGGAAAAGCTTTATAAAGGTGAGTTAGGCAGTCAAAAGAATACTCAAAAAATGATAGATATTCTCAAGAAACAAACCATAAATAGTAAATTACCAAAATATCTTCCTCAAGAAGTATCTATTGCTCACAAAACTGGTGAAATAGGCTATTTTACTCATGATGCAGGAATAGTTTTCTCAAATAGAGGCGATTATGTAATTGTAGTTATGTCAGAAAGCGATTCTCCATCGGAAGCAGAAGAACGTATAGCTAATGTTTCCAAGGCTGTCTTTGATTATTTTGAAAAAGGCGGAACAGAGTCGTAAAAAAGCTAAATTATTGAAGATTTAATATCTTCAGGAAAATATACTGTAAAAGTTACAGAGAATAACTCATTCAATATTCTAATAGGTTTTATTGGATAAATACTTCTTTGCTAAAAACTAATAAAAAGCATTAAATTAAACTTAAATAGAAACTCACAAGTTTATATTTATTAATTATATCCGTATCTCTTTACATACCACATCTTCATAAGTTGAGTAACTGTTATATATGATACTAATATCAGAAGAAGAAGAGGCCAATACAAAAGAGGTAAACGAACAAATCCCAACATTGAGGCGATAGGTGAAAAAGTGATTAAAATACCAGTTGCCATTATAGCCAAAGTAGTAAGTAATAAAGGTCTACTAGCTACTGTCTGAATAAATGGAATCTTTCTGCTTCTTATCACGTGGACAATAAGTGTCTGGGTCAATAAAGATTCAACAAACCATCCTGTTTGGAAAAGAGCCGGATTATTCCATGCATTAAAGACAAATAACATCATTAAGTAGGTCGTGTAGTCAAAAATAGAACTCATCGGCCCGATAAAAATCATGAATCTGGCTATATCGCCTATTTGCCATTTTCGTGGCTTTTCAAGATATTCTTCATCAACTTTGTCTGTCGGTATAGCAGTCTGTGATAAGTCATACAATAAATTATTGGTTAAAAGCTGTATTGGTGTCATTGGTAGAAAGGGTAAAAAAAGACTTGCTCCCAAAAGGCTAAACATATTTCCGAAATTGGAACTGGCACCCATTTTAATATACTTTATGATGTTTCCAAATACTCTCCTTCCCTCGATTACTCCATCCGAAAGAACCATGAGGCTCATTTCAAGAAGAATAATATCTGCAGATTCTTTAGCTATATCAACCGCAGAATCAACAGAAATACCAATATCAGCCATCCTTAAGGCAGGTGCGTCATTTATCCCATCACCTAAAAATCCAACTACATTACCATTATCTTTAAGGGCTTTAACTACTCGTCTTTTATGCTCAGGAGAAAGTTTAGCGAAAATAGTTATCTCGTTCACCTTACTAGCTAACTCTTCATCACTCATTACTTCTATCTGATTACCAAGAAGTGCTTCTGAATAATCAAGATTGACCTCTCTGCACATTTTTTTAGTGACAAACTCATTGTCGCCTGTCAGAACCTTTACATCTATACCATGTTTTTTAAGCTGGGCTACAGCGGGAGCAGCACTATCCTTAGGAGGATCAAAGAAAGTCATGAAGCCGATAAATGTCAAATCTTTCTCATCTTTAGTAAAGTAATGACTGCGCCCATTTTCTAGCTCTTTATAAGCAACAGCCAGTACACGAAATCCGTCTTTACTAAAAATAGTATCCATCTGGTTCAATCTCTTTTTATCCTCGCTTGTAAGCTCGGATACTTCGCCATTTAATTCGTAATGGGTACAAATATCTACCACTCCTTCGACTGCGCCTTTGCAAATTAGGAGTTTTTTGCCTTTACTATTCTCAACCACTACAGAGACTCGTTTACGGATAAAATCGAACGGCAGTTCATCAACTTTTTTATATTCATCCTTAATTTTTGTGATTTTTTCAGCCTCTGCATGTTCATTAACGGCCGTATCCAAAAGATTCTTAAATCCAGTCTGATAAAGACTATTAAGATAAGCAAAATTTAAAACATGGCTGGATTCATTACCATTAAAATCTATATGCTTTATAAGCACTATATGATTTTGGGTGAGTGTTCCTGTCTTGTCAGTACAAAATACATTCATCGCCCCGAAGTTTTGAATCGAGCTTAACCTTTTTACTATTACCTTTTTCTTTGACATATTGACTGCTCCTTTAGATAAATTTACTGTCACTAAAGCGGGAAGCATCTCCGGCGCAAGCCCTACAGCTACAGAGATTGCAAACATGAAAGCCTCCAGCCAGTTTCCTTTCCCTAATCCGTTTATGATAAATACTGCTGGAACCATAAATGCCATAAACTTTATCATTAGCCAAGTGAACTGATTGATGCCAATATCAAAACTTGTTACAGTGCTTTCTCCAATAATACTTTTTGCTAAACTACCAAAATATGTATTATTGCCGGTGGCGATAACTACTGCTATGGCAGTTCCGCTTTCCACATTAGTTCCCATAAAACATAGGTTGGTAAATTCCAGAGCGTCTTGAATTTTAGGATCAGGCAAAGCGCTGTGTTTCTCTACGGGTAACGATTCACCTGTAAGTAGCGACTGGTCAATAAATAAATCTTTGCTTGAGATAATGCGAATATCTGCTGGAATAATATCTCCCGCGGAAAGATAGACTATATCCCCGGGAACCACATTTTTCAACTCAATTTCCTCCTTAACACCTCTTCTTAAAACCGTACAGGTTGTCTTTACCTTCATACGTAGGGTTTCTGCGGCGTTATATGCTTGATTTTCCTGAAAGAAACGGATACAAACACTGATAATTATCATTACCGAAAGGATGATAGTAGCCCGTAAATCTCCTATTAAAGATGAAACAAAAATTAATACTAAAAGAAGAATAATGAGGGGATTTTTAAAAATTTCTAGAAGTCTTAGCGTCCAGTGCTTTCTTTTTTCTCGGATTATTTCATTCAAACCATACTTTTCCTTGAAATACTGGCTTTCTATGTAGGAAAGACCCTCAGGATTGGTGTGAAATTCTTTTAACAGGTCATTTATATCTTTTCTTCCATACTCTGCAAGTTTTTGTAAGGTAAACGATTTTTCCACAGTCTTCCGTGGTAATGATAGTTTGAATATACGGCTGGACATTTTTTCAAAATAGTAAAATGGTAAAAAAAGTTTAGTCATTATTTTTAGTCTTTTAATAAAAAAACGAAAAGTGATGCTTCATCAAAAATTGAAATAACAATAAATTAGGGCTTAAAAGTCGGAAACTAGAGGAATGATTTAAGTAACAATACGCAAGCTTATTATCATTATTAATAATCTGCTTGCATTTTACTACTCAAATACATTCCTAATTTATCGTTAATTCTACAAATGTACTTTTACCATACTCTTATAGTTTTTATCTGTCAATGATTTTCTTAATTTAATCTAGATTAAAGTTTCTTAACTGCTATAATTATAATAAAAAATATGGCAGATTATAAATCATTCCGCCTGTTTGACTTCTTATACAAGAGACTCTTATCCGCTACCCGCTTTTATCATAGCTTCATGCAGCTAAGCTCTATTGGCCAGTGGGAAAAATGGGAAAATAAAGTCTTTGAGGATTTAACTGGAAAAAGAGTTCTTGAGGTGGGAGTAGGACCAGGAAAACTTCTTCTCCGGATGGCAAAAAAGGGATACGATGTTTCAGGAATAGAAATTCTTCCCAATATGGCTACAGAGGCAAGAAAATTGATGAAATATTCAGGGTATCCCGTTGATATCCGTTTAGAATCAGTTCACCATATGACATTTAAGAATGAGGAGTTTGATTGTATAGTGATGACATTCGTCCTTTCAGAAATACTTGATTTGGATGGAGCTATAAAAGAGATGAAAAGAGTGCTTAAAAAGGGTGGGAAAATAATTGCAGTTTCAGCTACTATGCCGCAAGATAGAAATATAGTTGCAAGAGCAATATTCAAACTAATTGGTTCTCAATCTACCCACAAATTTGAGCGGAGAAATGAGAAGTATTTTGAAAAACACGGCTTTATAACTACAAGAAAAGACTTTGGGCCTTTTAACATTATTAATAAGATTGTGGCGGTAAAAAAATAAACCAACTAGCCGATTACTCTTTATTTCAAATAATCTTCAAGAACGATACTACCCAAAAAAGCCAAGAAGGCAATAAGTTACCAAAGCAATTTGCAGTAAAACCATCTATCTGGTTAAAACTTATAAAATGACGAAAAAAATAATAAAGGCCGGATACTTTAATTTTAAGTTATTTTTAAGGAAAATATAATAGAATATAACCTTTTTTATGAAAAAACTATTATTTATTTTAGCTATATTACTTCTGGTAGTAAGCGTTTTTGCTGTTTTACGTCAAACAAAAATTAAGGAGTTAGTGTCTGATTTAGTCAAAAGTGGCAACTCTTTTATTGCCAATCTGGCTATTTTTCAAACCGGTCAAGGTGTGGTTGCCCAAAAGATTGAAATTCAGAAAGAAGTTGTTGATGAGTTTAACTTAAAAAGACTTCCGCAATCAGGCGGCCTTAAAGATGTAAACAGTACCGATAGGTATGTTGAAGAAGAAAGCGCTAAAGATGCAGGAGTAACACTTTCCGAAGGCCAAATTTCCTACTATCAGGCTTTTGTGACTCCCAACGACACGGCTGTTCAGGCAATCGCCTCCGGTAAACAACCTCAAGCAATTTATCAGGAAGCAGTTTCTTGGGTATGGGTACCGGATATCATCCTTAATAATCAGGAGGAGAAATGGCTTTCTCCTCATTATTTCCTCACCCAGACACCAAAACTTGCTACTAATCCGGTAAAAGGTAAAATTGCCAGTGATTGTGAATCCCAAGCCTATACGCTAGTTTCTGCTCTCCGTGCCTCAGGTATACCGGCTGAGGAAGTCAGAGTGGTTACTGGACAAGTAAATTTCGGTGGAGTTACAGGTGGTCATGCCTGGGTTGAACTTTATGATAAAAACTCTCAAAGCTGGTTCCAACTAGAACCTACCTCAGGGAACTATTATGACTCTGAAACTGGAAAACTGGTTATCTCCTCTGGTCTGCCTTTTGAATATTTCAAAACATATAAGTATCCTTCTGTCCAAATTTGGACTTATTTTAACGACAAATACTTCTTCGACAATAATAGGCGCCAAGGAAATGCTCCGGACAGCTGGCTAACTCAGGAAATCCAAGTTAAGAAAGCTCCGGAAAGGGAGATTCAATACATACCCCCGGAGAATTTAAGAAGGCTTCGACCAGAACGAATTATTACTATTATTATTACTTCACAAGCAACCGAAAGCGCAAAGATTACTCCTTTGCCTTCTTGGCTAATAAGAAGACGAGAAAGAACTCCCACCATCACTCAGGAAGCTCAACCAACTTTAGAACCTACACCAACACCAACTCCAAGTGAAACAACCGATGCGGTAGTAAATGAAACTAACCTAAATCAAGGGACACCAAGCGCTACGCCGGAAAGTAGCAAATTTTGGCAGTTTCTTCGAAGACGTCTAGCAAAATAAACTTTTAGTAATCTTTTTAAGCATTTTTTCAGAATTGTTATGTAATATTGAGAGAAATATATCAATTTAAAAAGAAAGGAGTGAAAGATGAAAGTTAAAAAAATTGTCCTATCAATTCTTAGCACTACTGTCATTAGTAGTACTTTAATGTTTAACATAGGCCAAGTTTATGCCCAAACAAATGATGGTTTGTTCTTAAAATTTACCAATCCGTTTAGCAAACTTGTCCAGATGATAGCCCAGAAATTTAACCTAGACCAAACCCAGGTTCAGTCTGTCTTCGACCAGTTTTGGAAAGAACGAAGACAAGAACTGCAACAAAATGCCCAAAAGAGAGAAGAAGAAAGGCTGGATAAGCTGGTGACTGATGGAAAGATCACTAAAGAGCAAAAACAGGCAATTTTAGACAAACTGGCAGATCTGCGAAACAAATACAATCCGGAAAACTTCAAAGATTTAACCGTGGAACAGCGGAAAGAAAAATTTCAGGAAAAACAGAATGAAATCAAAGCCTGGGCCCAGTCTCAAGGGATTGATCCATCGTACCTAATGCCCATTTTTGGTATGGGCGGCAGAAAAAGTATGGGTGGATTCGGACACCCTGGTTTTTGGGGAAAAAAATAGACCTTAGTCAAAACCAACTCAATAGATACGATAATATTATCTGTTCGGTTATCATACCATCTTGAAGTTCTACAAAAAATAGCAAACCGTAATAATAAAATATAAAAAAACATTCCAAAATCCTCTTGACAAATTAGCACTCACTTTGTTAGACTGCTAATATAGCACTTGGTGACGAAAGGAGGTGAAAAATATGACAACTAGTCTTATTCCAAGAAGGTTTTTATCATTTCCTAGCCTTTCTCTTCCAGACTTTTGGGATGAAGACGAGGAGTGGTTAACTTCCCCTTCAACCCAAAGCGGTCTCTCCGTCTATGAAGACGAGAACAAAGTTTATGTTGAAGCAGCCGTTCCTGGTATTGATCCTAAAAATGTGGATGTAACTTTTCAGGATGGTTACCTTTGGGTTCGAGGAGAGAGCAAGGAAGAAAAGGAGGATAAAAAGAAAAAATACTACCGCAAAGCAAGTAGGTCTTTCTCCTACCGAGTAGCTGTTCCTGGTGAAATTGACGAAAGTAAAGAACCAGAAGCTACTTATAAACACGGAATAATGACCATTGCTTTTGTGAAATCACCGAAAGCGCAACCTAGGAAAATTCAGGTCAAAACCATTAGTGAGTAATCTAAAAACAAAGCGCTTTCTAAAACCCCGTCTCGAGTAAGAGACGGGGTTTTTGAAAAATATTTGGAAAGTAACTCAACTTAAAACATCAAGGGGGTATTCAAGCGGTAACAAATCAATAAATAAATTGGACAAAAAACGTATAAAAATGGTAAAATATTTTTGGTGACGACATTTACTGATATTCTCAAAATCCGCAAGCCTAAGCCAAAACACAAAATATTAAAAGAAATATCAAACAGGTGGAGCCCGCGACATTTTTCCGATCAAAAAATTCCTACCAAAGATCTAGAAATAATATTTGAAGCGGCAAGATGGACACCTTCTGGAAGAAACTGGCAGCCTTGGTATTTCTACTGTGTCAAAAAAGATTCCAATTTCTATAAAAATCTTTTCTCAACTCTTAATGAGTACAATCAATCCTGGGCTAAAACAGCACCCGTTTTGATTCTAAGTTGTGCCATAACCACCCACGATGGAAAACAGAATCCATTTGCTTTTTATGACCTTGGCGCCGCAGTAATCTCTCTTATTCTTCAAGCTCAAAAGCTAGGCTATTTTGCTAGACAAATTGGGTTGTTTGATAAAGAAAAAGTGAAAAAGATTTTTCGTCTTGAAAAAAATTTTGAACCTTTTATCATTATTGCTCTTGGAAAAATCGGTAACTACAAAAAAGCGCCAAAAGAAATTATTCAGATGGAACTTGATCCCAAACCTAGAAAAACAGATATCTGGAAAGAGGTTTGAATGCTGTAATATCCCCCTTTTGGGAAGTTGATTAATCAATAACAGGATTTTCACCCGGAAGATTGATTATTAATTATCATGTACGATTTATATCTTTATTTATAATTCAAAATTACAGTTTTAGTAACAGGTTTTCCCTCTTCCACAGTTATTTGTAAAAGGTCAATAGGCTTCATTAAGTCTTTGGGGAAAAACAAATCATTAAAGTAAATAAAATATTTTCCTGGTTTGACAAAGAAGGTGGCGACTCCCTTTGAGTTAGTTACCTGCCTTCCTCCTTGAGGCGGCGTTCCTGTCTTTTCACCAAGATTAATCTCGACATTGGTTAAAGGCTGTTGGTCTTCGTTCAAAAGAGTTATTTCCACTTTATTATTACCAAAAATATCTCCGGCAGGTTTTTGGGGAACCATAAATTTGTAAAGAGTGGAAAGAAGCAAAAAAAGAATAAGCAAAAGAATAATATCAAGACGCATTCTAAACTTGGTGGTAATAATAAAATATAAACCGATAAGGGCGGAAGGAATAGAAAAAGCCATCATTGGAAACATACCATAAAACATTAATGCTCCAATAAGGCTTTCTTCTCCTGTTGCCAGCTTTGGCGCTAGCCAAAACATCCAGATAAAAATAAATAAACCAAGAAAGAAACGAAAAATTTTTATAAAGCGGTTAAGTTTACTCTCAGACTTAGGTAAAGCCATAAAAACAAATCAGTAAATTTCAAAATAATAATACTTTTATTTAAGTATAACCTTTTATAAAAGTCTGATAAACACCTTATCCACTATTTCATTAATCTATCCAATAAGTTTCTTTGGATTATCCTTATAATCTAGACAGCATTTTCAACCCATGGAATTGATTATCTATTGCGAAAGGTAAAAATCAGATACTGATAAAAACTGCTATATTTGATTTCCTTTATTGATAAGGAAAATATCTATAAATATCTTGAGGAAGGAAAGCCTGTCTATCCTTCTTCTGGTCCGGTCAAAAGTGGTTTTACCTCTACTACTCTATACTCACCATCAATGATCAACCTAGATGGTTCTCCTAAAGAAGTTAGATGCATATTTACTGGTTCACAGAAAGTAGCATATGCATCTACGCCGCCTACCATAATTGCTCCATCTGGTAGATCTTTACTTTGCATGTATTCGCTTGAAGCAGCCGGATGGGTACACCTATAGTCATTTCCACCAAAAATTGAAGTACTTGGTCGAGCTTTCCTCCATGGACAACCTTGGGTGGCATTTCTTACATCATCATTTTCAATTTCCCGAGGGCCCATCTCTCCCCTAATCCAGCATAGCGGTTCAAATTCATATGACATATCTTAATCGTATAAAGTAATTATCTTTAAACCAGCCTCTCTTAAAACTTGTTCTAACTCTTCAGTTTTACCTCTTGCTGCCTGAATTTCGGCAGGACCAATTTCTGACACTTCCTCGGGAATCGATCCTCTCAACATGCCTAGATGCTTTAAAAGGGTACGTGTTTCTTGTGAATCAAGATGGTACCAAATAGAGCCAGGCGGCATTATACCTCTATATTTCTCTACCATGAGACTGATTCTATCAAATCATAGTAAGAAAAACAAATTAAAGCGTACTTTTAATCTTATTATTTATAAATTTTAAATTTATATACAAAGAAAGTAATCTAAGCCAATAACAATTTAGAGTTGAAAAGATTAATTCTCTAGTCAATAAATAATATTACTTTAGACAGGTTAACGGCATAAAAATTAGACACTTAGATTTACAAAGTGGTAGAATTATATCGTATGCAGTTTAATTATATTCCTCCCGAAGAGGAGGAAAATTCTTTAGAAAAATACACCATCAATCTCACTCTTAAAGCTAAAGAGGGAAAATTAGATCCCGTCATTGGCCGCGATGGAGAAATAAGAAGAGTAATTCAAGTTCTCTCTAGAAGGATTAAGAATAATCCTGTTCTTCTGGGAGATCCTGGAGTAGGTAAAACAGCCATTGTTGAAGGACTAGCTCAAAGAATTGTAGGAGGAGATGTTCCTGAAACCCTCAAAAATAAACAGCTGATCGCTTTGGATTTGGCCGGTCTTTTAGCTGGAGCGGCATATCGAGGTGAATTTGAAAAACGCCTAAAGAGATTGCTTGAGGAAATTGAAAAGGCGGAAGGAAAATATATTCTTTTTATTGATGAACTTCATACTATAGTTGGTGCCGGTGCTGCCGAAGGAGCTATTGATGCCGGCAATATGTTTAAACCAGCTTTGGCTCGTGGTGCTCTTCGCGCAATTGGAGCAACTACTATCCGTGAATATCGCCAGTATATAGAAAAAGATCCAGCACTGGAAAGACGTTTTCAACCTATTTATATTGAAGAACCCTCAATTGAAGACACAATTGCCATTCTTCGGGGAGTCAAGGAAAAATATGAAATTCATCATGGGATCAAAATTTCCGATGATGCCTTGATTGCGGCCGCAACTCTCTCTGTCCGCTATATTACCGACCGTTATCTGCCGGATAAGGCAATCGACCTTGTTGATGAAGCCGCTGCTGCTGCCAGAATTGAAATTGACTCAATGCCAACAAAACTAGATCAAGTGAAAAGAAGATTAACCCAGTTGGATATTGAACTTGCGGCCCTAAAGAAAGAAAAAGGCATTGAAGAACGCCGGAAACTTTTGAAAGAAGAAAAAGAAAAATTGCAGCAACAATTTGAGAGTTTAGAACAAAAATGGCAGGAAGAAAAACAAATCATTGGAAAACTTTCTAAATATCGTGTTGAATTAGACGCCCTACGGGCAGAGTTAGAAAAAGCAGAAAGAGAAGTTCTTCTGGAAAAAGCAGCCGAATTAAAATACGGAAAAATTCCGGCACTAGAGAAAAAAATTGAGAGTCTGGAAAAACAGTGGAAAGAAATTCCACAAGAAGAAAGACTACTTCGTGAAGCTGTAACTGAAGATGATATCGCCCAGATCGTCTCCCGCTGGACTGGAATTCCAGCCACGAAACTTCTTACTTCAGAAAGTGAAAAATATCTTCATTTGGAGGAAGAATTAAAAAAGCGCGTCGTTGGACAAGACCACGCCATGGAGAAAATTGCTCGGGCCATCCGTCGATCTCGAGCTGGTCTTGGAGAGGCAGACCGACCTATAGGTTCATTTTTATTTCTAGGTCCAACCGGCGTAGGAAAAACAGAAACTGCTAAAGCCCTTGCCTACATTTTGTTTAATGATGAAAAAGCGTTAATTAGGATAGATCTTAGTGAATATCAAGAACCGCACACTGTAGCAAGACTTATTGGCGCTCCTCCAGGATACATTGGTTTTGAAGAAGGAGGCCAGTTAACAGAGGCAGTCAGAAAAAAGCCTTACAGCGTTATTCTTTTTGATGAAGTAGAAAAAGCTCATCAACAAATCTTTAATGTTTTTCTTCAAATCTTAGATGAAGGAAGACTAACTGATGGACGTGGAAGGACTGTTAATTTTAAAAACACAATTATAATTTTGACTTCTAATTTAGGAAGCGATATTTTTCTTCTAAACGAAAGGTTTGAGGAAAAGGAAAAGAAAATTTTAGAACGGGTTCATAAATTTTTTAAACCAGAGTTTGTAAATCGATTGGATAGCTTGGTAATTTTCCATCCTCTAACAGAAGAGATATTAAAACAAATCGTCGATTTACAGATTTATAATCTCTCCCAACGATTTGCCAATCAAAATCTGGAAATTGAAGTAACAGAAAAGATTAAAGAATATCTCGCAAAGGCTGGTTTTGATCCGGAGTTTGGGGCCAGACCGTTAAAAAGAGTTATCAATGAAGAAATTGTTGATGAAATTGCCTTGCAAATTATTGAAGGAAAAATTAAACCTAAAGATAAAATTATAATTGATTATAAAGAAAATAAAGTAAAAATTTCTGTTAAAAAGTCGGCAAACCTTCAAAAAGAAAACTAGTTTTGAATTTTTTACTCTCACCGTAGTCTATCTGACGCACCTAAAACATTATTTACATCACTTTAATGCATTAACGTGTTGCAAATAAAAAATAACTGTGGTAAAGTAGGATTAAAGTATGAACACTAGCAACCAAAAGTTCTATTTTTTTTATTTTTACCCCCCGACAGGGAGGTTGGTTGCTGGTGTAACAGACTAAATTAGTTATAAAAGAAAACCAGACGAACCTCCCAAACGGGAGGTTTTTTTATGACAAAAACATGAATCACGAACGAATGATTATCGCAGGACCATGCGCAGCTGAATCAAGAGATCAAGTTTGGGAGTGCGCAAACGCCCTGAAAGAACGAGGAATAACAATCATGAGAGCTAGTCTATGGAAACCCAGAACAAAACCTGGTTTTGAAGGGATTGGATTTGAAGGTTCACCCTGGTTTGCAGAAGTAACTAATTTGGGTATAACCATTGGGACTGAAATATTATTACCAGATCAGGTTAGTGGCTTAATTGATGGAATAATAAACCATAATGGGGATCCTGCCAATATATTTCTCTGGCTAGGCTCAAGAAATCAAAATCATTTTATTCAGCGAGAAATTGCTAGAAGAATCCTAGAAGAAGCACCAAATAATGTAAGACTGCTCATTAAAAATCAACCATGGAGTGATGAGATACATTGGTTAGGTATAGTTGAGCATGTAGTTAACGCAGGAGTAGATCCCAAAAGATTAGTTCTTTGTCATAGGGGCTTTTCACCAAATGGACGAGGAAATCCAAATAATTTCAGAAATCTTCCTGATTTTGACATGGCAATGAGAGTAAAAGAAGTTACAAAACTACCAATGCTTCTTGACCCATCGCATATTGGAGGAAGCGTGACAAATGTGTTTAGAGTTGTTGAAATGGCTACTGATTTCGATTTCGATGGATTAATGATCGAAGTCCACCCAATACCATCTGGCGCCCGTACCGATATGAAACAGCAATTATCCTTCCAAGATTTAGACAAATTGTTAAATCTTAATAAATGATATAAAAAATAAAAAAACAGAAAATATCAAATTTTATCGTTACCTTTAATAAGAAGCTTTATGACAGCAACTAAAATCCTCCAGTCAACAATAATATGTACTAAAGTAATTCCCAACGCCAAGAAACTAAACCAAATATGGAATTCCGACCACTGATGTTTAGTAAATCCAAAAAGAAGAGGTGTTCTGCCTGACCTTTGCCCTTCGGGAGCCAACCAGAGGATAAAACCGCTTATGGCAGAAATAGTCCAAAACGTTAATAAACCGATACTAATAATCCCACGTATCTTTTGCCTCATACTGAATATTTAATAAATTTTACCTTAAAAATAGCTTAAAGAATGAAAAATCTGCTCAAAATAGAAGGTTGAAAGCTATAAGCTTCTTTCGTGGTAACCACACGATAATCGGTTTGCCCGACAACCTCCTAAAAATTTAGGTCACTTATTCAGTTTTATTTAATTTTTTAAAAGATTCTTATTTTTTTATAGAAATTTTTTAGAGTTTTTAATTGAGCCATATACATTTGTTTATTTTGGGGACTTTCGTTTCGATGTTTCCGATCTCAGTCAACTTCGGTAGCATCAGACAATGCCTCTGCCAAATCACGATCGAAGTAAAGATAAATCTCATGAGGCTTATTAAGCTCATAATAAAGCTGATTGGCTGTCACAGCCAAGTATCCTAAGCTGATATTGCCATCAAAGTAGTCCTTTAAAGCTCTTAAAAATATTTTTTTAATCTGTTCCTGTGTTAAGAGTTTTGAAAAAACAAGAATATCTTTTAAGTATTCGTAGAAAGTTTCCAATGGAGTAAGACGATTGGGAAACTGCATATTTCGTTTTAATTTTACATTGTTTTTCTAAAAAAGAAAGGGAAAGCTGGGGCCTTGATGCTTGAGGAAAAAGCATAAGTTTCAGAAAGAGTTGACTTCAAAATCTTGGAGAACCTTTGTTTTCTTACCTCCTTTATTGGTCTTTTCTAAGACCTGGATAAATCCCTTTGACAAGATAGCTTTTTACGCTTCTCGTCAAACTTGGCTCCTCCGGTAGGACTCGAACCTACAACCTTCTCCTTAACAGGGAGCCGCTCTACCATTGAGCTACAGAGGAATAAATCTTAAGTATTTATTTTTTTTAATAAACTATATCGGGTGTTATTCTAACGTTTTTTTGTCTTATTTACAATACCTTATCGGCTTTACTCTATTGTTATAATAACAATAATATGGAAATTCTCACAATTACCACCAGGGGATACACCGACATTGTTGAAATCACAGACAAAGTCCAAGAAATTGTTAATCGGAAAAAAGTCAAAAATGGAGTTGTCCATCTTTTTGCTATTGGTTCAACCGCATCTCTCACCACCTGCGAGGACGATGAAAACCTATATCAAGACATTAAGGATTTGCTGGAAGCAATTGCACCATATGGCAAAAACTGGCAACATCATAAAACTTGGGGGGATAACAATGGGGCCGCCCATCTACGGGCAACTCTCCTGGGTCCGAGTCTTTCCGTCCCAGTAGAAAATGGAAAATTAATTCTTGGCACCTGGCAAAAAATAATTTTGTTGGATTTTGATACAAGGACAAGAGAAAGGGAAATTGCCGTCTCTATTACTCAAGATAATCTTTGAGTTTTTTGGCGCGGGATGGATGACGAAGCTTCCGAAGAGCCTTGGCTTCTATTTGTCTTATCCTTTCGCGAGTGACACCGAATTCTACACCAACTTCCTCTAGGGTCCTTGGCCGGCCATTTTCCAAACCAAAGCGAAGAATAAGGACTCGTTTTTCCCGATCAGAAAGAGTGTGTAAAACTTCGTCAAGATGTTCTTTTAGAAGTTCGCGGGACGCACTATCATAGGGAGACGGCTGGGTGGTATCTTGAATAAAATCTCCCAAGAGTGAATCTTCATCATCACCAACAGGCGTTGCAAGAGAGGTCGGCTCCTGAGAAACCTTCATGATTTCGCGGACTTTTGAGACTTCAACCTGCATCGCTTTGGCCACTTCCTCTGGTGTCGGCTCGCGCCCCAACTCTTGCATGAGCTTCCTCGAAATTTTAAGGTATCTGTTGATTGTTTCAACCATATGCACTGGGATCCTAATTGTCCGAGCTTGATCAGCAATCGCCCTTGTTATTGCCTGCCTGATCCACCATGTGGCATAGGTTGAAAATTTATAACCTTTCCGCCAGTCATATTTCTCAACAGCTCTAATAAGTCCTTGGTTTCCCTCCTGGATAAGATCAAGAAGGGAAAGACCGCGGCCGATATATTTTTTAGCGATAGAAACAACCAATCTTAAATTTGACTCGATCAGACTTTTTTTAGCCCAGCGTTCACCTTTTTCATAATGTTTAGCTAAGTTTATCTCGTCTTCAAATTTCAAAAGAGGAATCCGTCCAATTTCTTTAAGATACATTCTGACTGGATCAGAAATCCCACCTTCGTGAAGAATAGCTAAAGATTCCAATTCTTTCTCAAGCTCGGTAACAGTCTTTCGGGCTTCTCTTTCCTCTTCATCAGAAAGCGTTTCAAAAACATCAACACCGGCCTTAATTAATTGGGCATAAAGCTCATCTACTTCCTCAAGGTTTTTTTCCGGTTTGGGATAAACCGCCAGAATATCATCTTGAGTGATGAAACCGTTAGCTTTCCCCTGTTTAACCAATTCTTTAATAGATTTTGCAGGTTTTGTTTTCACCATATCTGATAATACTATTATACTTTTTTTAAGCTGGTTTATCGAGGTCTTTTATAAGATTGAGGAGTTTTTTTAGCTCATTACTATAAATTTCTACCCTAGCTTCATCTCCTCCTTCTTCTTTCTGTCTGATTTTTATAGATAAATCATTCACTTTTTTCCTAAGCGAGAGTCGTCTTAGCTCTATTGCTGTATTTTTAAGTTCTTTTTCAAATAATTCCTGATTCTTCCGGATTTTTTCTATATCCATCATGTAGAGTTTATTAAAAACACCAAGCAATTCTGGGGGGAGAAGAGCGGAAAAAGAAGAAATCTTGATTTCTTTGTGTGTTCTACTGTATGAAAACAAAAGTTCAATAATTTTTTTACAGACAGGTTGATAAAAATCGTCTTTATCCAAAACAGAAAAAACCGAGTCTAAAGAATTCTCTATTTTTTTGCTTTGCAAAATCAAAGTCAAAAGATACTCTTCCAATAAAATATCTCTTTGCTTCTTATCTGCCGAGACCATCCCAATTTTGGTGGGCAAAATCTGCTGTTTTTTTTGAAAAATCCGGATTGCGTCTTCAACGCTTTCCTCACTAACAGTTAGCAATTTAGCCAAAAGCTTTACGTAGTGTGAAAGAACAATGGGATTTTCTATCTTCGCTAAAAAGGGTATCACCTCAACACTGACTTTCTGTTTAGATAAAACGTCACTTTTTCCGTATTTGGAAATTGCGTTTTCGATAATAAAATCGTAGATGGGAACAGGCTTTTTTACCGCCTCAAACCAAAGCTTAGGATCTTTCTCTATGCATTCAGCTGGATCTTTTCCGAAAGGAATTCTCGCCACTCGCACTATTAGTCCGCTTTTCTCTGCCAACTCAAGCCCTCTCCTTGCTGCTTCATTACCGGCAAAATCACTATCAAGAGCCAAAATCACATTTTCGGTATAACGTTTAAGAAGAAGTATCTGTCCCTCAGTAAAAGCCGATCCCTTGATAGCAACTACGTTATTTACTCCGCTTTGGAAAGAGGCTAAAAAATCAAATTCTCCTTCGACAATAATTGCCTCTTTTGCTTTTTTAATCGCTTCTTTAGTCACTTCAAGACCGTAAAGCATGTTACCTTTTATATAGACTGGTGTCTCGGTGGTATTTACGTATTTTGCTTCCTTATCTGTGGCTAACAGCTTCCTTCCAGAAAACCCAACCACATTACCTCGCGAATCACGGAGTGTAAACATGAGCCTTCCACGGAAACGATCATAATAGTTTCCTCGTTCACTTTTAACTAAAAGTCCGGCGGTATAAATATCCTCCTGACTGTAACCTTTTTTTAAAAGATAACGAAGCAGACTATCCCAACTGTCTGGTGCATAACCCAACTTGAAAGTCTCGGCGGTTTTCTGTGTGATATGGCGCTTTTTTAAATAATCTCTGGCTCTTGCACCAAGCTTATGTCCGGTCAGAAGGTAATGGAAAAACTCACTGGCAAGGTGATTGATCTCATACAATTTTTCTTTGAGTTTGGAGCTTTCTGACGGAGTATAACGAGACAAAGTCACACCTGCTCTTTTAGCAAGAATTTTTAAAGCTTCTAGAAATTCAATCCCCTCCCATTTTTGAAGAAAACTGACGATATCTCCTCCCTCATTGCAAGCACCGAAACAGTGCCACGATTGTCTCTCTGGCGAAACAATAAAAGAGGGTGTCTTTTCGCTATGAAATGGACAAATTGCTTTGAAATTCCGACCGGATTTTTTCAAAGTAATGTATTCGGAAAGAAAATCAACAATATCAATTTTTGCCTTAATCTGTTCAATATCGGTCATAAAACTATGGTTTCCTTTTCTCAACTAGATAAAGATAAATACCATTTTGTAAATGCCATCGTTTTATCACTTTCTCGGGTTTAATCACATCTATCTCCCACATGCTGTGGCGAAAAAGCTGCTCTATTGGCACTTTGGAATAGATAAAAAGCGCTTCCGCCTTTGGATATTCTACTACACCCAAGGGTTTCTTACCTGCTATTGTCAAAAGATAACGCAAAGCCATTGCACGGCTATCGCCTGTAAGAATATCAACAATGTTGTAATTTTCTCGATTTTCCGCAAGAATAATTTCCGCAGCCTTTTCCACGCCGCGGTAATTCCACCCAGAAACCATCCTAAATCCACAATCGGCAACCGGCAGAATTTTCCAAATTGAATAAAGAAGATAAACGATAATCAGAAAATGAGTAAATAATCTACTTACTTTTTCTAATTTTACTAAAAGGATAGCCGCGGTATAAATCACAAACGGAATTAAAGAAAGAAGATAATGACTATTAAAGGTAAAAAGGGCAGAACCGCTCTTTTCTTTTTGGTTTAGAATAAAAAAGAGTGTCCGAAGATTATAAAAATCATGCCGCAACTCAAAAACGATAAGAGGCGAAAGAGCGAGCAAAAAACTGATTATAAAAATTAGTGATTTCTTAAAACTAAATTTTCTGCCGGCAATCATCCAAAACACTACCAGAATTATGGCCAGAGCAAATGAATAATGCATCCCAAATCCAACCCCACTTATAAATCCCAATAAAAAAAATAGAATTAAATTATTATTTTTCTTTTTTGAAATTAACAAACTTACAGCCAGTAAAATATTAGAAACCGGTATGAGCAGATTGGATGTCCACACAAAGCGTGAATACTCTACAGCTTCTGGAGAAAAAACAAATAGCAACGAGAAAAAAAGCGGTAAATGAGATTTTTTATACACACCTTTTAAAACGGTATATAAAATAACAAAGGAAATAAGTTGGAGAAAAATAAAATAATATGAGGCGGCTAGAGGTTGCCAGTGGAAAATTATCATAAAAGGCATAAGAAGATAATATGGTGTTGAAGCAAAAAAAATCTGCCTTCCCTCCGCCATCCACGAACCGCCACTAAGTGTAATCAGAGTAAGCTTTTTTTCTTTGTATAAATTATATGTTTCAAGAAGAGCTATTCCCGGATCAGAACCAAAATTAATAGATTCAGGAAGATGATAAATCCGCAAAAACAAAAATACTAATATCAGGACTATTAAGGGAATATCCTTCAGAATTTTTCCCATGCATTTTGGATTTTACTATAAGAATGAGAAAAACTATAATTACGACTGATATTTATCATTATGGATAAAGCGGAGGCTTATTCTCCGGCATGTTTAAGCTTTATTTTCCGGAAAGTTAAAGAGGGAAATCCTCTCAAAACCGGCTCTCTCGGCGTAGGTTGCACACTTGACAAAGGAGTAAAAGCCAAAGTACAGAAATCAAGCAAATCCGGAATTTTTTTAAATGACCAACCTATAAAACTGCCTACTGTCACTTATGCTTGTAAAAATTTGATTGATCGGCCGGTAATTATCAATCTCTACTCGCCTTTACCCTTAGGCTGCGGTTTTGGTTTAAGCGCTGCTTCAACCCTTGCCAGTCTTTTTGCTCTAAACAAGCTTTTTGCCTTAGGTAAAAGCAAAAAAACTCTAGCAGAAATCGCCCATATCTCTGAAATCGTCAATCACACTGGACTCGGCAGCGTCGGTACTCAAATAAAGGGAGGCTTTATCATAAAAAAAACAGCCGGTATTTTTTTTCGGGGAAAAATTCTTCCTTTTGTTGGGAAAAAAATCTATACAATAGTTATCGGCCCTCTGGAAACCCCAAAAATTCTCAAAGATAAAAAGAAAGTTGAAAAAATAAATAAAATCGCTGAAGATATCCTTTGGGAAATTACAAATCTTTCAAATCGAAAAGTTTGTAAACTAACCCTTGAACAAATCATTGATTATTCTTACCTCTTTTCTCGAGAAAGCGGACTTTTAACTAATCAAAAAGTCATCTCGGTAATAGAAAAAATCAAAAAATTAGGAGGACACGCTACCATGTCTATGCTTGGAAAAGTTGTAATTAGCTCAATTTACCTTAAAATCCCAAAATATAAAACTTATTCTCTAACTATCTCAAAGAACAAAACGGTAAACCTATGACTATCTATAACCTCCCGAAATCACACCCCAGATACCAATCGCTTTACTACCGCGATCTTCTTACTCTTGGAGTAAAAAAAGGTATTGTTTCGCCCCAAGGATTAACTGCTCATGGCCGAGGTGAGGCTTTTGATTATCTACTTTTGGAAAAAACCCATCTTTTTGCTAGACAAGCAATTAAAGCGGCAGCCTCGTTACTCCTTTTATCCCGCTATCCGGTAATTTCCGTAAACGGCAATTCCGCTTTTTTATCCGGAAAAGAATTTGTCAAACTCTCAAAACTACTTAATGCTCCTCTTGAAATTAATCTCTTTCACTATTCAGAAAATCGGGTAAAAAAAATCGCTCATTTTCTTTCCCAACTGGGGGCTACAAAAATTCTTCTGCCGGATAAAATCAGATTTCCAATCGTTGAAAGCAATAGAGGAATGATAAATCCTCAAGGCCAAGCAATAGCTGATACAGTCTTTGTTCCTCTTGAGGATGGAGACCGGACAGAAAAACTTGTTTCTTTAGGTAAAAAGGTTATCACTGTGGATTTAAATCCACTTTCCCGGACCGCACAAAAAGCTACTGTCACTATCGTTGATAATATTGTAAGAACTATACCGCTTCTTGTGGAAACCACTAGGCTTTATAAAAGCAAATCACAAAGACAGCTCTGCAAAATTTATGAAAGTTATAATAACCAGTTAACTCTCGCTCACGCTCTTGCGACAATTAACAATAATCTTACTAAACTATCTGAAAAATTGACGCTATAATATAAACATACGGATACTTATGAAAAATAATAATATTACTATTCTCTCTACTCTTGCCCTTATTTTTCTTCTCACTATCGGCATCATCATGGCTATCAAATTTCCACGGGGAAAAGTAGCCAACAATAATGAAAACAGGCAGGGTGCTTCTACAGAGGTCTTGGGTGAGTTTACCGGCCCAACTGGTGAATTTTCACCTACACCGTTTAATATAAACCAGTTTGTCCAAAATTCTCTACAAAACACCAAAGAAACAGTTCTTCATACAGCCACAGAAAAGGTAACCGAGCTGGAAAAGACAATAATTAACACTATAAATAATGAAGTGGCCAATCTTTCAAAATCGCAAATTGAAGCCTTGAAACTACAAATCTGCAAAGATTTAGGAGTAATTACTATTACACCTAATCCAACCCAACAGCCTTAATTATTATTTTACGTTGATTGTGTGTTCTTCACTCCAGATATTTTTGTCTTTGATAAGTGCGTGTATACGATAGTAGTATTTACCTGGAGAAGTAAACTTTATATTGCCAACAAAAAGAAGCGGTATTGTGTACTTACCGAAATTAAAATCTGTTAAGACTGCCTTATTGTATTTAGTTTCTACCGGTGCCAGTTCTTTCCCCAACCGACCGGAAACGGATTCATCGCCGAAATAAAGTGCGGTATGGTAAATTACGCCTTGTGGGCCGTCAATTTTCCAGGTAAAAGTTGCTAGATCACCAACGTTGACCTCGCTGGGAGCATTTACTAAAGTCAGCTTGTACTCATCGTATGGAGAGGAAATTATTTTTATAAATACATAGCCAAAAATCACTAGAAAAACTGCTCCGATAATCCAAAGATATTTGCTAATGATATACTTTTTTTCCTTTTAAATAGTTAATTTTTTTTATGAATTTTTTTCTTCTGAAAAAACAAGAGATAAATAATAGGAAGGATACCAACACTATTGACAATAATCAAAGCCACAAACCAGTAACGCTGGTTTCCTCTAGCCGCTTTCCAAAGAGCAACTCCCTTCCACACCAAATCCCAAGTGGTTAAAACAAGAAAAAACCACCAATTGTTTACTACATTATACATATTCATATTAAAATCTTCTAATGTCCATTATAGACAATGCGATAAAAAATTTGCAACACTAATTTTGTCCTCTGAAAATGAAAACCGTAGAAAGAAATAAGCTAATCTATTATTGACTAGAACTTTTTTATATTTTTTGCTGGTAGCGGAAAGAAAACGCTGGTTCTTTTTTTATACTCTTCAAAATCCGGTCTTCCCTCATACTTTTTTTCCAAAAGAGGAATGCCTGAAATAAAAAGAATTAAAATTGTGATAGTAAGCGGGCCAATTATGGTGTAAAAAAATGGTGCGCTTCCAAGCGAAACAATAAAAATACCCCACCAAAGGGTAACTTCTCCAAAATAATTTGGATGCCTGGTATATGCCCATAATCCGCTTTGCATAATTTTTCCTTTATTTGCTGGATTTTTTAAAAATTGTACAAGTTGCCAGTCACCAACCACCTCAAAACAAAAACCAAGAATCCAAATAGTTACACCAATAATGTCAAACCAATTAAAAGATGAACCATTATTCTTATTGATCGCTATAATTGGTTGAGCAATAAGAAAAAGTAAAAAGCCTTGCAACAGATATACTTGTAAATACGACCGGAGATAAAATAACCTACCCCATTCTTTACGCCAAGCCAGATAGCGATAATCCTCCGTCTTACCTTTATTACGCGAGTAGATATGCCAAGCTAATCTAATTCCCCAGATACTAACTAAAGCGCTAACAAGTAATCCTCGCTGTCCAGAATTTTCGGAAAAATAAAAGGAAACCCACGCTATAACTATGAATCCTAAACCCCATGCTACATCGGCCACATCGTTTCTCTTTTTAATCAAAGAAACTACAAACCACAAGTTCATGTAAATAAACAATACTATGACAAGTGTTAAATAATAACTCATAGTCCGATCTTGTTAGCAATGAAATAAGTGATAGCGGAAACTGAAGCGGCAAGTATTACTCCCCATATTAAATCAACAACAGTGACCAAAAGTGGCCAATCTTTGGCTACCGCCAAATTGGTAAGATCATAAGTGGCATAACAAACCAATCCAAAAAGTGCGCCAAAGAAAAGAGTATAAACCCAAGAGCCTTTTTCCATAGCTGGAATGATGACAAAAACTACCAATCCAAAAATGAAAATCAAATAAAAAATAATAGCCGCTGCCCAATTGATATCCGTTTTCATCAAATGACCTATTTGTTTGGCATAAAAATTTTTTGCTATCAATCCAAGCCAGAGCATATCAATGGTAAAAAAACTTGCTAAGGCAATTAGATAAAGTTTTAAAAACATATTATTTATTTAAATAAGTAATTGTTAATTGTAGAACTGTTGCGAACGACACCCAAAGAAGATAGGGAATTTGAATATAAGCAATCCATCGGATGTGGGAATAAATAGCAACAATTGCCCAAATAAGAGTTACTAATACTAATAAAATATCAACTGCTGCTAAAAAATTATTTCTTAAAGCAAATTGTAAAGGTGTAAAAGCAAAGTTGAAAATAAGATTGAGTATAAATGGTAAAACAACAACCCATGGTATTTTGCCGGTAAACGCTTTATAGAAAACTGTACCATAGGATATAGCAATAAGCAAATAAAGCGCTGTCCAAACAGGTCCAAATAGCCAACTTGGCGGTGCCCATGAAGGTTTGACCAAAGATTGATACCAGCTGAATGCGGTCATTCTTTCTTTATATTAATTTTATTTATTTACCAGCGGGCACTAGCCCGCTAACAAAATCTTACAGATTTTGTTCTTTCGCGGCAAATCCTTTATTTTTGTTCCCTTAATTTTTCGAGCGTAGCTCGAATCTCTGGCGAGACTTGTTGATTAGCCAACACTCTTTCAATAAATTTAGGGATTCTTCTTTCGTATGCAGGTGGATTTTCTTTCCCCTCGTTCATACGAATATGTAATCCTTCCATTGCATCCTCATAATCTGTAAGTACTTGCTGAGTGATTTGACCCAACTCTTCCTCGCTATACATTTCTCGTAATGCCCCGAGAAGTTTCCCGAAATCGGTATTAAATTTTTCCGGCTTCTGCTCATAGCTTTGTAATAGGTGCAAAACTTTATATGCGAGAATAGTATCAGGCCTTGCAACATAATAATCTTGCCCCTCCACATTCACTTTCGCGATTCTTCTCGCCCCGTATACTTCAACAGGATCGCACATCACCTTGATTTGATTTTCGCCCTGTTTTAAAACTTTACGTCCCGCTTCTGGTACTTCGTCAAAAGAGGGTCCACCGCCACCCTTTTTTAATCTTGTAGGATTTGCTTTGTAGTGGTCCATAGGGACGTAATCTAAATCGCCAATTTGGCGAGCAAAAGAAGATAAAATCTTTCTTGCTGATTCAGGTATTTCTCTAGTGCGAGCTTCGACTAAAGCGGGAATTTGAGCCTCGTCCATTTCAATAAATCTTTCAGCACGAGATAAAAGCATAGAGGCCAAAGAGCCGGAAAGGTAATAATTCAATCTTACTTCTGTCTCTATGTCTTCGGGAGATTCCGGCAATTCAACTGTCGCACCCTTATCATCAACTTCTATAACTGGTTTTCTGCCGGTATCAACTTGTGGCCAGCGACTAGTTAAATATTCTGCAAATTTTGTTGCCGATTCTAAAATTTCTTTTTGCTCCGGTGTGATTTCTGTTTCCTGCTTCTCTGTTTTGGAAGTTTCTTGTGAAAGTGTAAATTGTGGTTGTTCTTTAAAATCTTCCATATTGCTTGAAACTATTTTATTAAATCTTATATTGAAACATCCAATACTTTAGCAATTTTTGCCATAACATGCATGATTTGCTTTGTAACGACACATGCTTCAATTTTTGAAAGGGTTGTGTATTTAACACCTGATTTTATAGCTAAATCGTCCTGCGTTAAATTGAGCTTTGCTTGCAATTTTTTGATATTATCCCCAATTGTATTTTTATCACTTGTCATATATTTCTTAAAGTATCAGCAATTTAGCTTACATAATCGCTCTTTCAAAATGAAGCGACCTTCTTGTAAAGTAGAAGAATAGTTACAAAACATTAATCTACTAAAAGGAGGTCGCTATGAGTAATAATAGCATAATACTAGAATCTGGAATAAAACACCAGTCTGTGTACTCATCTAGTACTTTTGGACTCTAAGTCCTCCTTAATCATAAACCCCATTGGTGTTAAATAGTTTAATAACTAATGGAATCTTATTGTCAGTTGGGATTACAGTTTTTTTCTTTTGATGGTTCTGTCTATTTTTGAGTATTTTTGAGGAAGAAATTATTAAATGAAGATATTCTTTTGGTAGTAGGCATCGAGGAGAACTTTAATCTTAAACCCCTCCAGTTATCTTTGCTCCATGATAGTCAAAGAAATCAATGACCTTAGTCTCTACTTAGCCACTTCATTACCGTCATATTGGGAAAGAGAATATATATACTTCATGAAGGAGGCATACCCTACTGAGCCACTAAACAAAACTTTAGCTTTTCCAATTACTTACCTAGAATCCAATATGTTTCTGAACTTTTCAGACCTTGGGGACAAAGACAAAAAATTCAATTTTGCGCCTAAAATCGGCTGGCGAGCCTTAGCAGAGGGCGGGCCAACAAAGACATTTCCCAACTGGCGGAGGCGGTGGGATTCGAACCCACGTGAGCCTTTTGGACTCAGGGGGTTAGCAACCCCCCGCAATGGACCAGCTATGCGACGCCTCCATGAGTCTTCCTGATTATAGCAGATACCTATTGATAAATCATTTATTAAGTTTTATTCTTAAATAAGATAGAAGATATGGCTGACACTTTTCAAAATAATCCTTCCAAAACCCAAGAAGATTTAAATGAAGTGCTTTTATCTTGGAAGAGTCCATCGCACCCTTTCCACAAAAGAAACAGAGTTTTCTATCAGACAGTTGCTGCTATCACTCTTCTTTGTGCGGTGATCGTCTTTTTTCTCCATGAATTCATGCTGATTGCGGTTATTCTTTCAATCGCTTTTGTGGTATATGCAATCACTTCTGTACAGCCGGTTGAGGTAGAGCATAAAGTTATGCCCATTGGTTTTGAAAATGCTGGTCGTATTTATCGCTGGGCAGAGCTTTATGCTTTCTGGTTTGAAAAAAAATGGGAATACAAGCTGATAGTTTTTCAAACCCGTTTGCCGTTTCCAGGTAAAATTTCTGCAGTGCTTTCTCCGGAAATGACAGAGGAAGAAATAAAAAAAATTATCGGCAAATATCTTTTATATCTGGATAAACCTCTTAAGAGCATCACAGATCACTTTTCCGACTGGCTGTCAAATAAAATCCCCATGGAGACTACCTGAAGTGAGGATGCTGATTGGATAATAATCCGCAAAGATAATATAATATCCCTATTGAACTTTGCGCCCGTAGCTTAACGGATAGAGCACCAGGTTGCGGACCTGGCGGTTGAAGGTTCGATTCCTTTCGGGCGCGCCTCAATCCTTCGGCACAAAACTGCCCCGAATAAATTTAAAAGTGTTCACCATGAGTGACTAAAGCAATTAAGGTGGGGTGTAGGAGTGGTTTATCTAGCAGGTCTCGAAAACCTTGCGGGCGCAAGCCCACGCGAGTTCGAATCTCGCCCCCACCGCTATGAAAAGAGAATTTTCAGCAGGCGGAATAGTTTTTAAAAAAGTTCAAAGTGAGAATCCTGATAACTCCAAAGTTCAAGTTAAATGGCTTGTGTGTCAGCACAGTCAACATAAAGGCTGGGTGTTTCCGAAGGGTTTAATTGGTGACCATAAGGATGGCGAATCAAGCGAAGAAACAGCTTTGCGTGAAGTGGAAGAAGAGACAGGGGTAAAAGCTAAAATATTGGCAAAACTTGCTAAACCTGCTACCTATTTTTACATGTGGCAGGGTGAGAAAAGATTTAAGACGGTATATTATTTTTTGATGGAATACCTATCAGGCGATATAGAAAAACACGATATGGAAATGTCAGCGGTGGAGTGGTGGGATGAAGAAAGGGTAAAGAAGGATCTAAGTTATAAATCTGACAAAATTGCTTTTGCCGAAGCCCTGAAAATATTTAAAGAATTAGGATTTGTTTCTTCCTAGTTATTGCGCCTGTAGCTTAACGGACAGAGCACAAGATTCCGGATCTTGGGGTTGGAGGTTCGAATCCTCTCAGGCGCGCAAGTTTAGCTAGTAGAGATTCTTTTGGAGCAGCAGGATAGTTTTTTTTTATGAAAATTTTCTGTGTAAATAAAAAATGAAAAATCAGAAATTAGTAGATTTTCTTTTTGAAGCAGCAACTTTAAAAAGACTACGAAGAACCGGTTGGCAGATTTTAGGAGAAAATAAAGAGTCTATTGCCGAACATTCATTCATGGTGACGGTGATAAGTTTAGTATTGGCAGAAAATCTGAAAGTAAATAAAGAAAAGGTTTTGACCATGGCCTTGCTTCATGATTTTTCCGAGACAAGGACAGGGGATGTTTATAAACTAGCGGATCTTTATGTGAAGGTGGATGAAATAAAAGCAGCCAAGGATAGCTTTTCAAATTTACCTAATTCCGGTAAAATGATGAGATTGATAGAAGATTACGAAGAAGAAAAAACTTTAGAAGCAAAGATTGTGCACGATGCAGACATCTTAGCTTTAGTTATTGAATTAAAACAACTAGTAGAAAAAGGAAATTATCAGGCAAAAGAATGGTTAGAGGCAAATTTAGAAGCTTTGAATCTTCCACAAGCAAAAAAATTGGGAGAGAAGATAAAAGAGTCTGATAGCCAAGAATGGTGGAGAAGAGAAAGAGAGAAGATTCACAAAAGCTTTAAGAAGTAGGGATTTATAAGGAGGAGTCGGATAGCGGTTCATTCCACGCGCTTGGAGAGCGCGCGAGCGCAAGCTCACGTGAGTTCGAATCTCACCTCCTCCGCCAGTTTATGGATAAAGTTTGGC